>Ga0315906_10009728_pt1 | contig 11380 bp, 12 predicted proteins | sample LakEriMetagenome_4_FD_203526 | JGI IMG/M metagenome (GOLD analysis project Ga0315906, IMG submission 203526) | Freshwater fungal communities from buoy surface, Lake Erie, Ohio, United States - Buoy 2 MA122 | ecosystem: Environmental > Aquatic > Freshwater > Lake > Lake biofilm | place: USA... | reverse complement strand
CATAACCATCCTCCATCAATGCCATCATGGAAGCAAGCTTGAAAGTAGAGCCAGGCTCTGTGCTTTGTCCAACTCCGAAGTTATACGTCTCTCTATATACCCCATCTGAACCACGCTCAAGATTGGCAATGGCCATAATCGCACCCGTTTGCACCTCCATCAAAATCGCACAGCCCTTATCCGCCTTATGCCCTGCCAACTGCCGTTCCAATTCACTTTCGGCCACATCCTGTAGATTCAAGTCGATGGTCGTGATTACATCATTGCCGTCCAACGGCTCAATCTCGTTTTCATCATTGAGCGGTTTCCATACGTTACCCGACATCTTTTGCATCAAACGAATACCGGTATTACCCTTCAAATATTGATCAAAAGCTCCCTCGATACCTACGGATCCAACACCATCCAGCTTATATCCTATGGTACGATCGGCCAAAATGGTGAACGGTTTAACGCGTTTGTTTTTGACTTCGGCGATTAGTCCGCCTTTATATCTACCTAATCGGAATACAGGTAATTCATACAACTTCTTTTGTTGGGCATGAGTAACGTTTTTCTTCAAAGGAAAATACCGCTTGCCAGGTCCAGGCTTCCTTGCCGAAATCAAGAGTTGCTTGTATGCATTGGGTGATTTGTCGCCCAGTATCCTTGAAAGTCCTGTTGCTAATGAGTCGAGTCCTGATTTGAAAACATCGTTGGTAATGGTTTCCAACTGGAGATCCATGTACAAATCGTAGGTTGGTACAGAGGTTGCAAGCAAACTACCATCTGCAGAATATATGTTTCCGCGCGAAGGCTCAATGATGGCGGTTTTGGTCGTAAGGCTGTCTGCCAAAGCAATCAACTGTTCACCACGCACATTTTGGATGTACCATATCCTCAATATGATAGCCAGGCCAAAAAGACACATGAAGCCGTAAAGGATATAAACCCTTACGAGAATATCCTTTTTAGTTTCTCCCATAAGGTAGGTTCAGATTCTTGTTTGTTATTATCGGCCACCACGATTTTCATCGGCGCTGATTTGGATTCACTGATTCCAAAAGAGGATGCCATTCGTGCAACTTCAGACTGTTTGCTTGTGAACATTAGCTCAGACTTAACCGAAATGTATTCGGTTCGGAGCGCTTTCAGCTCTTTACCTGTCTTGTCGATGTTCCTAATAACCCTTTCGGCCTCGTAGCTATTGGCTATATATAGAAGCGCAATAGACATCAAAAAGAAAACGAATGGCATTGCCTTGACCAAGCCCTCCTTCGAGAAAATACCGAATGCATACATTAACCGGATAAACCTACTGCCGCCAGCCTTGTTGTGGCTAGCAGTTGCAGTAGAGGCAACTTGTTGCTCTTCGCTTCTGATCCTGTTTACCATCCGTTCAAATTTTTTCGGCCACCCTTAATTTGGCGCTTCGTGAGCGCGGATTTTTCTCTATTTCTTCCTGAGATGGAATTATGGCTTTTCGTGCAATTGAATGAAAGCTCATACCCACTTTGTTGCCATATAAATCACGGTGATCCTCTCCATCCACATTGCCCGTATTGATCATGTTCTTGACCATGCGGTCTTCCAAAGAATGGTAAGACATGATAGCTATGCGGCCTCCGCTTTTCACCAACTTTTTGGATTGGTCAAGCAAAGCACGCAGGGAATCCAACTCGTTATTGATTTCAATTCGTAGCGCTTGGTAAATTTGTGCTAACCATGTATTGCCGTCTTTGGCTGGCATTAGGTGCTTGATACAATTACGTAGGTCGGCCGAACCTGTCAATTGTTGTTCGGCTCTTTTTTTGACGATGGCCGCTGCAAGACTTTTTGAATTGCGCACTTCACCATATAACGAGAAAATAGAAACCAATTCTTTTTCCGAGTAGGTATTCAGAATCTCCAATGCGGTAAGGCTTTCCCTGTTGTCCATCCGCATATCCAAATCGTGTTCAAAGCGAATGGAGAACCCCCTCTGGGCCACATCGAATTGATGAGAAGAAACTCCTAAGTCGGCCAGGATACCATCCACCTGATGTATTCCGATTTGGCCGAGTTGTTGCTCCATGTGGCTGAAGTTGTCTCTAATGAGTGTGAACCTGCTATCGTTAATCGTATTAGCAAGAGCATCTTCATCTCGGTCGAAAGCCAACAGTCGGCCGTTTTCTCCCAAAGCATTCAATATCGCTTTGGAATGTCCGCCGCCGCCGAAAGTCGCATCCACATAAACACCGTCCTTTTTACACTGCAGCGCGTCTAAACACTCGCGCAACATGACGGGTTCATGATAGGACATCAGACCTCATCGGTGTTGTCGTTTCCGAAAATCTCCTCAGCGAGGTTGGCATAACGTTCAGCGTCCTCGGATGTAGGCGTACGGAAACGGTCTTTAGACCAGATTTCAATCTTGCTGCCATAGGAAGAAATGACCACCTCCTTGCCAAGACCCGCCCATTCCTGCAGATGCTTTGGAATCAGCATCCTGCCGGAATTGTCGAGAATCAACTCGGTGGCACCATTCGCAAAAAACCTTTGGTATTCCCGCACCAGTTTTCGGTTTGAATTGAGTTTGTTGATACGCTCAGACTCTTTTACCCATAATGGGTATGGTGTCATGGCCACACAATTTTCAAATCCACGGTTCAGCACAAAGCGGTCCTGCATTTCGGTGGGGAGCTGACGGCGCAGCCCGACTGGGACCATTATACGGCCCTTGTCGTCAACCTTAACTTCAAATTCCCCAATTAGATGCATTTCGCTCTTTCGGTTTTTGCTCCTCAAATGACTGACCTACAGCATTCAGCATTTAAGGTGGGTAAAGGTAGAAAAAGTATTTCCACTTTTTACCACTTAACGCGGTTTTTGTTGATAAATTATGTCATGCTACACAAAAACATAGTCTGTTTATGAAAATAGACCCATTTATACTAATTGATTTTTAATATGTTTCATTAAAAATAGTAAGTTTATACAATTGTGGGAGAATGTGGGGGAAATTAACAAACGAGCCATAATTTTAAATCCACTACTTTTGAAATCCTTGAATTTTTGAGCGGCCTGAATGGAATTATGAAAAACTCTGAAAACAAATCACTTATAGATATCGACTCGGTTTTTAAAAGCAAGAACCCTGGGCTTTATTCCATGCTCCCAAGCATATTCTTCAGTTGGCTAAAAAAGACTGTACATCAGGAGGAGATCAACAGCTTTATTCATAGAAATGGCCATCGATTTGATTTTGAATTTATTGATGCCATAATTTCAGAATTCGGCGCACAGGTAGAAATTGAAGGCTTGGAACATATCCCGGAAACGGGAGGGTTTGTGGTAGCAGCCAACCATCCATTGGGCGGACTCGATGCTATTTCATTGATTCAAAGTGTTGGAAAAAAAAGGGCTGATGTCCGATTTATTGTAAACGACATCTTGCTTAAGCTGGTAAACCTCAAAGGGCTTTTTATTGGAGTAAACAAACATGGAAAGAATGATGCCCAAGTACACAAAAACTTGGACGAGCTATATGCATCGGGAATGGGGGTGCTGATCTTTCCAGCGGGATTGGTATCAAGGAAAAAAAACGGATTGCTTCGTGATCTGGAATGGAGGAAAAGCTTCATCATCAAATCCAAAAAAAACCGCATCCCTGTGATACCCGCATTCATAGACGGTGAAAACTCTGCATTCTTTTACAAGCTATCCAACATCAGAAAAAGGTTGGGCTTAAAAGCCAATATCGAAATGCTTTACCTACCCGACGAGATGTATAAACAAAAGGGAAGAACTATTCGCATTACTTTTGGAAAACCAATCGATAGCACAGCCTTTGAGAATCCATCAAATGATCGTGAATGGGCCGACAAAATAAAAAACATGGTTTACTCGCTATCGAATCAAAGACCGGTTAATAAATAACCCTGTTCATCAGTGGAACATATAAAGGATCTGATACCACCGATAGATAGAACTCTGCTGGAAGCGGAGTTGACACGTGAGCTTTTCGTTCGCGACACCAACAATGGCTCCAATCAAATTTTTATCGTCAACGCCTATAACGCACCTAACACCTTAAGGGAAATAGGAAGATTGCGCGAATTGACATTCAGACATGCGGGAGGTGGCACGGGTTTAGACTGCGACCTTGACGCTTTTGATCTAATTGGTTCCGTTTACAGCCAGTTGATCGTTTGGAGTCCTGAGGAAAAAGAAATCGTTGGAGGTTACCGTTTCATTGAGTGTTCCAAGGCCGATAAAAACGATGCAGGGGTTTTCAATTTGGCTACTTGCGAGCTTTTCAGCTTTTCAGAAAACTTCATCCACAACTTCCTACCCTATACGATCGAACTTGGTAGATCTTTTGTACAACCCCGATTCCAACCTTCGGCTGAGAACCGAAAAGGATTGTTTTCGCTCGATAATCTTTGGGATGGACTTGGGGCCATCATTGTTGATTACAAGCACATCAAGTATTTCTTCGGCAAAGTGACCATGTATAGCGATTTCGACGGGTTGGCACGTGATTACATTTTATCATTCATGGGGCATTTATTCCCAGATCATGAAAAACTAGTGGAACCCATTGAGGCTCTCCCTTTGAAACATGATGTTTCAGCTTTCATTTCGGAAATCTCAGGGTTGCCCTATAAGGAGGCGCATAGAATACTCAATAGCAAAGTGCGCGACCGTGGTGAAAACATTCCGCCTTTGTTTAACTCTTATATGAATTTATCGGCCACGATGAAAACCTTCGGAACTGCACGTAACAACCATTTCGGAGATGTGGAGGAAACCGGAATCCTGGTCACTATTGCTGACATTTACGATTCCAAGAAAGACCGACACATCTCATCTTACATAAAAAACAGCCATAGAAATTAATGTCAGATTCCAACAAGGCTGAATTCATCAGCAGCTATGGTGATTACCTTAAATGTGTGGCGCATGAGCAAGCGGAATTCGCTTTCATCGGCCGATCGAATGTTGGCAAGTCATCGCTGATCAATATGCTGGCTGGTGTGAAGGATTTGGCAAAAACATCTTCCACCCCCGGAAAAACCCAAACCATCAATCATTTCAAGTTTCCTGCAGGTTGGTATCTGGTTGACTTACCCGGATATGGCTATGCGAAATCCTCAAAAACCGAGCGAGAAAAATGGGATAAGATGGTGCGCGGTTATTTGGAAAACCGAAAAGAACTCACATGTTTGGTGGTTTTAGTGGATGCCCGTCTAGAGCTACAACGTTCGGATCTGGAATTCATCAATCAACTCGGCGAAAGCGGAGTTCCATTTGTAATCGCCTTTACCAAGGCAGACAAATTGACCAAGACTCAACTACAAAAAAACATCGCTGATTATAAAAAGCGTTTAGCCGAGTGGTGGGAAGAGCTGCCGAGAATGTTCATCACATCCTCCAATGAGCGAACTGGAAGAGATGAATTGATGGCCTTTTTCGCTGAGTACTCTTGAACAAGTATTCAAGCAGGCTTCACTTGAGCACACCCGTCATTTTGCCGAAACGTTGGGCAAATGCAGCAATCTCGTCTGCAGCCTTTTCATCATTTGTAGATCTTTTGTAGGTATCTGCCATGCTTCGCAATGTTTCATAATACAGATGCTGCATTTCTTCAACCATCATTTTCTTGGTCCACAAATCGATACGCAGTGTGCAGCTGTCCTTGGGGTCCCAAATGGAAATCATCACAGAGCTGCAATCCTTTTCGCCAAGGATTCCTGAGTCATCTGCCTGCCATTTGATGGTCTCCGGCATACGGTTATCGTCAAGTGTAACGTTGAATTTTATTTCTGAGTGTTTCATAAGATCAAGGTTTGTATCCCGACTGTTCCAGGATTTTTAACGCATCTTTTTCGGCAATGAGTTGCGGCAGTGACAAGTCGGTGTTTTTATCCATGTATTTTTTGACGATTTGCCATCCCACCCAAACACCGATTCGATCCGGAGCCTCTTCCGGAAACCCAGAAGATTTAGGAGCTTCACCCAAGAATTTGATATAGTGGGAAGGGTCGGTACTGAACAACATTTTCTTTTCTATGAACAGCGACCAAATTTTCTCTTCGTTATCCTTACACCATTTGAGTTCACCAGGCGAAAATGCAAGCAATACTGAGTCAGCTGTTTCTGGCAACATCATGCTCGCATAATACATGGACTTGCCTTGATGAATCATTTGATTCAGGAATTCTTTGCCTTCTAATTCCCTAGGGTGTTCTGTACTGAACCAGCCAAGTACGGAAGCCGGCACAAGGTATTGTGGTGCCATTCGTTTACGCATGAACAACGGCATTCCGATCATCTCATAGTAATGGGAGTTCTCTCCCAAGAACATATCAAGTCCTAAGCCAATGAATCCACTGTCGATGGCAATGGCATAGTTGAAAAAAGTATTGCAAGCCACAATTCTTGGGAAGGTGTCTTGGGGAAAGTAATACTTATAGTGTTTGGCGAACTCGCTGAACCCCTCCTCGATTTCACGAGTGTCTTTAAAAACAGAGTCGATTGATAAGGAGACGCTCGAAACACTGGAATCAGTTACAAATGACCTCAACGCCTCTGACACTTCCTCATCAGTTCCAGGGTTAATCTGAAGTATTTTGAAAGTGTAGGTCTCATAAAACAGGCCATACTTATCCTTAAGCGTTGCAATCGCATCAGACTTCATAATCTGCGCAGATAAATCGTGATCGAATCTTTCTAATTTCGTATCAACCTGAATATCTGACACATCGGGTTTATCCGCCCCGCATGAACAAAGCATGCAAAAACAAATCAAAGCCCAAAGGGCGGATCTGAAACGTATTTTTGAGTAAAATTGCATAACCAATAAGCAAAGCTATGAATAAACGTGTATTACTTTCAATTATGATGGCAATAGCCATTTCTTTCTCAGCAAACGCACAAAATGACGATGGAAGCAAGTTCCATTTTGGATTGAAAGCTTCGCCCAGTTACAATTGGATGAAAACGGATGGCACAGGACTTGAAAGTGATGGAGGTAGCATAGGACTTTCCTACGGTTTGATGACTGAGTTTGCCATTTCAAAAAATTATGCTTTTGCTACCGGACTTGAAATCACCTACAGAGGAGGGAAGTACAATTTAAAATCTGGTGATATATTGTATGGATCTTACAAGCAAAAGCTTCAATATGTAGAGGTGCCTGTGGGACTTAAACTCAAAACAAATGAAATCGGATACTTAAAATACTATGGTTTGTTCGGAGTACTTCCCGGGGTTTTGGTGAAGGCCAAAGAGGATATTGATTTTGAAAGTGCTTCAGATGAAGACATTGAAAACAATGGCAACCAATCGAATTTTTACGCTTTCAATGTGCATTTGAATGTAGGTGCTGGAATCGAATACAACCTGGGTGGAAACACCTCCTTCACTGCGGGCATTCATTACAACAATGGTTTGATGGATATTTACAAAGGCTCTGATGACGAACCCTCCGCTCAATTCCGTACGGATGCCATCGTATTGAACGTCGGCATTTTCTTCTGATTCATTTTCTTCTTAAACAATGAAGATCGCCCTGGCTCAGATCAATTGCCATATTGGCAATTTCGATGCTAATACGGGGCTCATCATCAAACACATTGAGCAGTCGCGCGCTTCTGGAGCGGAGCTGGTTGTTTTCCCTGAGATGGCTGTTTGCGGTTACCCTCCAATGGATTTGTTGGAGTCGCTGGATTTTATAAACAATTGCACTGATGCCATCCAAGAAATCGCCAAACACTGTGTTGGCATCACGGCAATTGTTGGAAGTCCGTCTTCAAATCCATCCCCGAAAGGGAAAAATCTTTTCAATTCAGCCTACTTGCTATCAGATGGGGAAATAAAAGACGTTTTTCACAAAACCTTATTACCCACGTATGATGTGTTCGATGAGTACCGGTATTTTGAACCAAACACTGTGTTCAAGACGATTGTACTCAATGGAAAAAGAGTGGCCGTCACCATTTGTGAAGACCTGTGGAATGAAGAGGATGATCCTATGTATACGTTCTCTCCTTTGGAAAAAACAGGTGATGGCAATTTAGATCTTGTGATCAACATTGCCGCTTCACCTTTTGATTTCAATCATCGCGAGAAACGCATTTCCATCCTTCAACGTAATGCAGTCAAGTACGAAGCCCCAATTGTATATGTGAATCATGCAGGCGCTCAAAATGATTTGGTGTTTGATGGCGGCTCGATGGTTTTAGATGCAGATGGGTCAATCATATTTGAAGCCTCTTATTTTACAGAAGGCCTTTTCAACACAACAATACCATCTACAAATAATCAAACCACAAGCATTACTATGTCCAAGGAAGAGCGCATCCGACAAGCTTTGGTGTGTGGTATCCGTGATTACTTCAGTAAGTGTGGCTTCAGTGATGCTGTATTAGGTTTATCAGGCGGGGTTGATTCAGCACTGGTGGCTGTGCTAGCCGTTGAGGCATTGGGCGCCGATCATGTGCATCCAGTTCTTATGCCTTCCGCATTTTCATCAGGGCACTCTATTCAAGACGCATTGGAATTGTGTGAATTGAATGGATTGACAAGCAGAACGATTCCCATCAACAACATCTACGACAAATTCCTGAACGAACTAGCTCCCGCATTCGAAGGGAGACCATTCGATATCGCAGAGGAGAATGTGCAGTCGCGCACCCGTGGAACCATCCTCATGGCATTGTCCAACAAGCATCATTACGTGCTGTTGAATACGTCAAACAAAAGTGAGCTTGCTGTAGGTTATGGAACATTATACGGCGATATGGCGGGTGGCTTATCCGTAATTGGTGACCTGTATAAAACCGAAGTGTATGCGCTTTGTAACCATCTGAACTCAACCCGGATGAGGATTCCACAAAGCATATTGACCAAGGCGCCATCAGCCGAACTAAGGCCTGGCCAAAAAGATTCAGACTCGCTTCCTGATTATGATTTATTGGACCGCATCCTATTCCATCACATTGAAGGAAAATTGGGTTCAAGCTCGTTGATAGAGATGGGATTTGATGCCGCAGTTGTATCCAAAGTTCTGTCGCTAGTACGCCGCAGTGAATACAAACGATTTCAATTCGCTCCCATAATCCGTGTTTCCACAAAAGCCTTTGGAACAGGAAGACGCTACCCTTTGGTAGCATCGTATTCTTAAGCCTTACTTGTAACATACACTTGTTGAAAATTAACACGACTTGCGCCTTAGCTTGGCGCAGGTTGAACTTACTTTGTGCCTAAAGACAATTCCATGAAAAACAAACTGGCAATAATCGCTTTATTTCTTTTTACAAGCACATCATTCGCCCAAAACACATCAGACACTTTCGGTGAGGGCGATAATGTGATTGGACTTGGACTAGGAGTTGGAGGTGTATACGGGTTTTCGGGATATGCTACTCAATCACCTGCGTTTGGAATCCACTTCGACCATGGCTTCAAAGAGTTGAGTATGGGTGGTGTTATTGGATTAGGAGGCTACGTGGGTCACAAGGGTTTTGATTATGACATTGTGTTGCCTAACGGCAAATACTACGATAAATGGAGCATCACGATCCTTGGAGCTCGAGGGTCCTTCCATTATGATTTGTTGGAAGTTGAAAACCTCGACACCTACGGGGGAGCCATGCTGGCTTTTCACATACTGAACAGTAAAAACAATTTACCTAATGGTTATCAGTACAGCCGTAACTATTCAAGTGCTCTTTACGCCTCTCTTTTTGCCGGCATGAAATATTATTTCACAGACAACGTAGGCGCTTTCCTTGAATTGGGTTACGGAGTGTCATGGGCTACCGTAGGAGCCTCTTTCAAATTCTAAAGGACCACTTAAATGCCGTAAAAAAAGCCCTGGTGAACCCAGGGCTTTTTTGTGGTTTTGCATAGATTACTGAATCTCCCATACATCGCGGCCACGCAGCAATTTGTCGAGGTCGCCTGAGCCTTTGGAAGTGATTACATTCTCGATTTGGGTTTTCATGCCGTCTTCGTAACAAGGGCGGTCTTCCACGTAGAACACACCAAAAGGACGAGGCAAATGGTCGCCTCCATTACGGGGATTATCAAAGAAGCGGCTCAACATGGAAGCTTTCAAGCGGTCTGTTTCATCGTGTATCCAAAGGTCGTTTGTGGAATGGCTGGCCATATCCACAACAACAGGTTTAAATCCATCAAGCTTGATACCTTTCTCGCCATTCTGTCCAAACACCAATGGTTTTCCATGCTCTACAAAGAGCGTCTCAATCTTCTTGGTTTCCTTGTCGGTGAAGATTTCGAAAGCACCATCGTTGAAAACGTTACAGTTTTGGTAGATCTCAACAAATGAAGTACCCTTGTGCTTATGTGCTCGACGTAAAATCTCTTTTAAGTGAACGGGGTCACGGTCCATAGAACGAGACACGAAAGTTGAATCAGCACCCAATGCCAAAGCGGCAGGATTGAAAGGATGATCAACAGAACCGAACGGCGTGGACTTGGTCACCTTGCCTTCCTCAGAAGTCGGGGAGTACTGTCCCTTTGTCAAACCATAAATCTCATTGTTGAAGACGAGTAGGTTCACATCAAAATTCCTGCGAAGCAAATGAATGAAGTGGTTTCCACCGATTGACATGGAGTCGCCGTCTCCTGAAACAATCCAAACACTGAGATCAGGCCTAGCGGCTTTAAGCCCGCTTGCAATGGCGGTAGCCCTTCCGTGGATGGAGTGCATACCGAAAGTCTCCATGTAATAAGGGAAACGTGAGGAGCAACCGATACCCGATACGAAAACGATGTTCTCGCGGGGTATTCCTAGTTCAGGCATAACGGTTTGCACCTGCTTTAAAATGGAGTAGTCTCCACAGCCTGGACACCATCTTACATCTTGGTCGGTAACCAATTCCTTCGAGGTGAAGGTTGTCATGGAGGGGTTTGGTTCAACTGTTGACATGGTATTATCTTGATGTTTTGTTGTAAAATTATTTTTCAGAAAGCACCTGCTCGATCTTTTCGAATATCTCACCGGCGGTGAAAGGCATTCCTTGGATCTTGTTGAAGGCAATTGCAGGTATCATGAATTTATCACGGATGATGCGCACCAACTGACCGTTGTTCATCTCAGGAACCAACACTTTATCATAACTGTAAAGTATCTCACCGAGGTTTTTCGGGAAAGGTTTCAAGTGGCGAATTTGTGCGTGTGCTACGTCATAACCTTTGGCATGAGCATCAATCAGTGCGGTTTTGATGGAACCGTATGTCGATCCCCATCCGAGAACAAGGAGTTTGCCTTTTGATGGACCCGAATCGATGGTTTGTTCAGGAATGAAGTCAGCGATTTTTTCCACCTTGGCTTCACGCATATGCACCATGAACTCGTGGTTCTCCGGGTCATAGGATATGTTACCTGTTT
>Ga0315906_10009721_pt1 | contig 11385 bp, 15 predicted proteins | sample LakEriMetagenome_4_FD_203526 | JGI IMG/M metagenome (GOLD analysis project Ga0315906, IMG submission 203526) | Freshwater fungal communities from buoy surface, Lake Erie, Ohio, United States - Buoy 2 MA122 | ecosystem: Environmental > Aquatic > Freshwater > Lake > Lake biofilm | place: USA... | reverse complement strand
TGTATGCTGGGCACATGGCAAGCGTGACAGTCTAAAACTAAGTGATAACCCCAGAAGTTGTTTGTATTTGACATATTATTTAGGTAGTTGAAATTTAAATCCCGTAGCTTTTTCTACTTCTGCTAGGGTTGTTTGATATTTAGGCAAATCTGCCACTGGTAGTGCTTGATTTGGCATTAGGTATGCCATTACCTTCTTGCTATTCTTTTCAATGATGATCTTGTATAAACGTGTAGGAATACCTAGACCGTTACCAGTCTTGGCATGCCCTTGATCATATATACCACCACTGATAATGTAGAAATCTGTGCCTGGAGCATTAGCCCATTGGCGTTCTTGCATTTCTAGCTGTTTCCAGATGCCACGATTGTTGTTAGCTACCTGTGGAACCATATTGCTTAGGAAAAAACTCTCACTCATGATTTCAGCATTAGTTGTATTGTTTTTAGCTGGACTCATGTGTCCGCGATCATGTGTCTTACCTACAGTAGCATAGTCAGCTAGAGTAGCTGAACAGTTAGGAGTTACTAAGGAATCTGGACGGAAATCATCTCGGCGTGTTGCTGGCCCATTCATGCTGGCTATAGTCAGATGTTCAAATACTGCTACTGGTGCTTTAACTTCACAACGATGGATAACAGCATAATTCTTGTGACATATCTCTTGATCACCAGGTTTGGCAACGTATTGTGGAGCACCTGCGGCTGTGAACTGTCCACACGTTTGATTGATACCTGCGTAAGCAGATATGCTTAACAATAGGCCTAAGGCCAATACTAGTTTCTTCATCCTAAGTCCTTAATTATATACTATTATATTTATACAATAGGCATCCAAGTGTTGAGTAAAAACGGCGATCCTTGTATGTATTTCATAGGAACCATGTCCATGCTGATAGTTATCCTGGGTTCATCTAAAGTCCAGGGTTCTACCATATGTGTATCACCTATGTCTTCATATAAGGTAATAGTATTATTGCGATTCTTTATTTCATAGACATCGCCATCTGGGAACTTATAGATAGTATTACTGGGTTCTGCATTGATGTAAGCACTGCACACATAGGTCTGGGTAAGCCCACTTAGAGCACCCCAATGATTATGCCAGGGAACGCTATCACCTTTTTGTAGGTAGTTTAGCCAGGCGTGTATGTAGTAGGGTTGATCATACTCACATGTTTCTTTAAAAAACTCACATACTTCTCTGTATAATTCGTTAATACCATCATAAGGGAAGGAAAATACATTATAGTAATCGTGCAAACGACTGCTTATAGGGGCTGCATCTAACTGTTCTTTAAGTGTTGCCTGATATGTTTTTTCTGTGGGAACAGATAAATCGCCTAGTTGTTTACAGACTTTGTTGTTTATTCGTCTGCAATCACGTTTGAGACGTTCTATATCTAAGTTGATTTCTTTGACTTGGATAGGATTCTGCATATTTCGTAAGTCCAATCTACTCCTCGCCCTAGACTGTGATCTGATAAGCTAGCATCTGCATGATGATTACCATGCCACGTTTCACCAAAGCCAAACCACATATATGCTCGTGTGTTACTGGGTCCTTGATCATCGTGTTGTAGCAATAATACTAATGCTACCGCCCACAAGGTCAAACTCGAAGGCAATAACCAACAAAACAGCAGGACATTCCACCCACCTATGATATAAAACAACACAGCATTCACAGCAACTAACGGCCAATAGTAATCATGTATAAAATGATATTCACGCATGAGATTAGTTAGATTTTTTGTAAAGATTATATCTTTGGGATAGATGTGCTTGTGGAAACAGTATAAAAGACTCTTCCATCCTCTAGGTCTTCCGTGTGGATCTTGATCTGTGTCGTTGTATCTGTGATGTATGTTGTGTATAGCAACGTAGCTAAGTGGACTACCTAAGCCTGTGACAAACGCACACCACCCAACAAAATATTCTACGGGCTTAGACATTTCAAAATAACGATGACTATAGAATCTGTGCATGCCAACATTGTTACCTATGCATAGATATAAGAAGTAAAATACAAATGCCACTGCATACCAATACCATTCAGCACCTATGGCCAGATAGATCCACACAGGCAGTAACAACTGCATTAATGTCATCCATACATAGTTGGGTTTAATTAGATATTTCAGCATCGTAGCCTGGTTGACCTCTCCAATCATATACGGGTCTTAAAATCTTGCTAAATTGATAGGTCCAATCTATTTCACCTGGATTTACTGCGGTATTAGGTGCGCGAGGATATAGGTGATGATTGTGATGAAGGCCTTCGTAGATAGGATCCCAATTTGCCACAGGACTGTTGCGTGATTGCAGCCCTCGGTGTTGACGTAATACACTGTAACTGATACCCCAACAGCTCAATCCAGCAGGTATGAACCAACAGAATAAGAATAATTTGTAGCTGATTAGATACAGTATCACAGCATTTAGTATAAACAATGGCACGTAGAATCTATGGACCCAATTATATTCTCTGACTAACCATACCAGACGCTTGTTTAATACCGGAGTTACTTTGGGATCTACTGGTTGTTGGAACCATACTAATAGGCTCTTCCAGCCACGTATAGGGCCATGAGGATCCAACGGTGTATCTGTGTATTTTGGATCATGATGGACATAATGTGTGATAGCAAAACTTAGTGGACTACCTAGGCCGATCATTGACCCACACCAAACCAATAACCACTCAACAGGTTTACTAACACTAAAGTGTCCATGTGTAAAGTATCTGTGCAGACCTATATTGTTGCCGATCATTGAATAGACGAAGAAACTACACATGACTGATATCAGCCACCAACCCCAATCTGCACCGGACTGAATACCAAGATACACAGCATAGAAAAACAGCAGCTGAAATATGCTGCTCATAGCCAAACTTGGTGCCATATAACGTATAATACTATCTTTCATAATTCTCCAATATCACAGTAGCATTACGACCACCGAATCCAAAACTGTTCTTGACAGCGTATTTAACATTTACATCCATGGCTTTATCAGGTAGTATCATACCAGTTGCCAGTGGGTCTGTCAGATTAGCATTACCTGGGGTGCGTTGATCTCTAAATGTTAATAGAGTATAGATAATTTCGATTATACCACAGGTAGCCATGCCATGTCCGATCTGTCCTTTGTTACTGACCATAACACGACCTGGGGTTAATGCCAACATAGCGTCAAATTCAATCTGGTCACCGATTGGGGTGCTGGTAGCATGGGCATTCACATAGTCAATATCATCAGCTGTGATTCCTGCGAGATCCAATGCACCCTGCACACAGGTGCGGGCACCTATGCCTTGGGGATCTGGACTGGTATCGCTGTCAAATAATGTAACAAAATTACAGCTCTTGACGATGCCATAGATCTTAGCACCGCGGGCTAATGCTTTGGTCATAGGTTCGATGATAACGGTTGCGGCGCCTTCACCCATAACAAATCCATTGCGCTTGCGATCCCACGGACAGCTAGCAAGATTGACGTCCTCACTCAGACTTAGTGCTCCAAGGCTTTGGAACCAATAGACATATATAGCATCGGCAGTATGATCAGCAGCACTTACAACTACAGCATCTAATCGATCATCTGTTTTTAGCATACTCACTGCTGTGTCTATACTAGTCAATCCAGTAGTGCAGGCGCTGTCCATAGCAGTATTTGGTCCTTGGAATTTATATATTCCAGCTATGGTTGCGGCAGGATAATCTAAGCCCATGTTTAGTGTTTTCTTAGGACTTACTTTGCTACGACCGTTGGTCAATGCTGTGAAAAAATCTAATCTTACACGTGTGCCTGATCCAAAGGTGCTGGCGATAACTGCTGTGTTCTTTGATGTTAATTTTGCATCTTTGATAGCTTCGTCAACACTTAATAAACAAGCACGGGTATTAGGATCCCAGTGGGTCCATCCAGGATCGAAATATTCTGGGTGTTCTCCTTCGGGTATAGGACTAGTAGCCGCTAGTTTGATTTTGATACCTGAATAGGTTGCAGGAAAACGTGTGAGATCATCATCAGGCCAGATTATTTCTTTGACTGCTGTTTCACCTGCTAGTAGACTACGCCAGCTAGATTCTGCTGTGGTGCCTAGGCCGTTGAATACACCAATACCGGTGATGACATATTGTTCCATTGATGGGCTCTGATAATAGTAGTATATTATTACTTATCTGACACTAGTGCGCAGACTGTGCTTTCTGGTAGGTTTAGTTCCGCTGTTTTACCTGGGAATATTTTGGCATGTTGCATGCTGGTCAGAGTTTTATCGTTAGCAGTTATAGGACCAGTGATACAGACTATGGTAATCCTACGATCCTTTGCTATTACTATTTTAGTTTCAGGACCTTTGATTATTTCGATATCGAGTATGCGTGTATCAGGAATTGGATTAAAGTTTATTATACTGAGACTGCGATCTTTGGTAGTAATAGAGTGATACATGTTTTTATAATCACTATGCTCGAATAATGTTCCAGGAACATCACTGTCATTATAGTAAACAACCTCTCCGTCTAGAGTTTTTCGCATCTGTATAATCGCAGATCCTTCTACAATATATGAATATTGATGATGATGTCCAGATCCATCATTGAAATAAGTATAGTCTTCATGAGGACCAAAATAGGCCGCACAATAAATAAATCCACCGGCATTGATAGCATTGTTTAGGATCATAAGATTACTTCTGGGTTAGCTAATGCATCAATAGGTGGTGCGGCAGGACTCGCAGGTTCGGGTAATTCAAACACATGTGCATCGATTTCTACACTGAGCCCATTCCATGCAGAAAGATCTACGTGTTCTTGCGGTGATTCTAATAGATCTCTCTGTTGAACATACTGTGTGATTTGTGGGCGGATTGCTTCAATAAATTCTTCTGGAGTTCTAGAGCCAAAATTAGTCAGCTGGAAAGCTACTGCATCATAATCATCTATAGATTTTTTGCTAGTTTCGCTAGCGTATTTTACTAGTATGGTTTGTGTTGCTTGATCTACTTCTACTATCTTGATTGAAATCTTACTCATCAAAATCCCTATGCTCTTGGACCCACTATCGTTCCTTCTACAGTAACAGTTAGTTTAGCATAACCTACGATAGCCTTACCACCAATACCACCCGCTCCTCCTGCAGAACCAGCGACTTGCGAACTGCCCTTGCCATTATTACTAGTTACTGTAACAGTAGCTCCATTTGTGCCAGCTGTGCCGTTAGCACCGTTTGATCCACCTGCGCCACCATTGCCTGAACCTGCTCCACCAGTAGTTGCCGTGCCTGCGTTAGCACCTGGACCAAATCCAGCACCACCACCACCTTGACCTCCGCCTGCGCCGTTATAGCTGATACCACCACCTCCACCACCACCTCCGCCAGCATAGATATTGCCGTTGTTTTCTAATGTAGCTATGTAGGTAATCGCTAGGCCGGTTCCGCCTGCACCACCTGGATAAGCTGGTTGCACGGAAGTTGATGTAGTGGTATTTTTACCGCTACCAACAGTGGTAGTTTTTAACCAAGCAGATGCGCCACCTGCGCCTCCACGACCACGTATAGTGCCATTATTAACTATAATCAAACTATCACCAGACGTAAGTCCATCAACGGTTAATGCTGCTCCACCTGCTGTATCACTGTCAACAACCACTCCAGCGTTAATAGTTAAGGTTATATCTGAGTATCCTGGATAGTAAGTGCCTAGGCTGTTTAATGTGTCTAATAGATTGTAACTGGTAGTATTACTTGCAATCACAATATTGATTCTTGCACGAGTGCTTGGAGTTGTTGCAACCGCTGAAGATTCTAATGTTAATGGAGTGGAAATATCTTTCCATACTCCGTCTTTTTTCATCCACCCACGGACGATCTGTTTCCATCCAGCTGAACTAACGGTAACTGTGGCTCCGGTAGATGTTATGTAAGTTGTTGCTGGAGTTTTAATATATGCATTAGTAACCTGTTTCCAATCGCCTGCTTGTTTGATCCATGCTGTAAATAATTTTTGGAATACTAGAATTACGCAACCATCAAAAGTAGCTTTACCACGAGATTTTCCAGGATAAAATCCGTTAGTAGTTCCCGCTGTATTGATTCCCGATCCTGGTAACAGTGAGCTTGAAGTCACTGTGGCATTAGCATAGTTTTGACCACCAAATCCACCCTGGCCGATGAGATAAACGTCATCTCCGTAGAGATTTCTTTGGCTATCACCACCAAATGGATATCCGCCACCGCCACCTCCTGCTCCTCCTGCTCCGCCTTTACGACCATTGGCACCTCTTGGTGTAGTTGTTACTTGGGTGGCTACACCACCTGGACGTCCAAGTCCATTTTCGTAACCACCACCAGCCCAGTCTTCTCCAAGACCACCGCCACCACCCGCACCAGCAGCCACGATCATGGGAATATTATTTACAAATACAGCACTGGCTCCACCGCCACCACCAGCACCGCCTGCGTCGTTGTCTTCTGGATCCCCACCTGGAGCACCAACACCACCCGATAGATCTATTATGGGATTATTACCAGTTCCACCAGCAGATCCACTTGAAGTTCTACCAACGATTGACCCACCTGCGCCACCAACAGATATAACTACTGAATCACCTGCATTTATAGTAACAACACCTGCGGCATATCCACCACCACCTCCAGGTGCTCCTGTGCCTGTTCCGCCGCCAGCACCCCAAGCATAGACTAATACTTGATTGCTGAATCCAGATGGAACAGTAACATTGAAGCTGCCCGCAGAAAGATATTGGAATACTACTGATTGACTCATTTAATTGGCCTTTGATACTTTTGTTCTAATTTTTTGATTTCTTGCTGGATAATTTTCCTGTTAGCTGGATCAGATTCTGCTTGAAGGCGTTTGAATAGGCGATCTCTCTGATCAAGGAATCGTTCCTTGCTTAAAGTTTCTTCAGTTTGCACCATGTTAGCAGTAGCCCAATTTTCGCGGGCAAAGAGTTCTGTTATCAGCATAGATATCTCGCAATATAAGATATTTATCACCTTTTTAACACTTGACAACTTTACGGTTTGATGTTATAATTACACTTTAAATCCACAAAAAGAAAGCCAAAATGACACCAAATTCCCAGCTTTTAGACATCATTTCAGATCCGATCCTTGGTCCTTTTGAAGGTGAAGACTTCTGTATTGATGAACAGGGTTATATACAGGTATATGATAGCAATCCAAAAGTGGCCGCCATGATCATGCGCAAGGCCAATACCAGCGGATTATTTCCTGTTAATCTAGTCAAGGTCGCACATAAAGGTGATACTATCATACTTGGGTTTGATAACTTATCTACAACTGAACCAGTATTTGCTAATCAGATTGGTTATCAAAAGTCAGTGTTGGCTGAAGTCAAAGTCAGTGAAGATGGTAAGTTTTGTATATATCTTGACAAACGTCGTAGTGCTAGAACATTTGCAAAATTAACAAGTGCTAAGACATTCGTCAAACGATTAGATAAAGATCTACAGACAGTGGGTGAAACAGTAGCTACCTACGAAGAATCAGACGATTGATTATTTTTGTTTAAGTTGTGCTTGATTGATTTGATTAACCAAAGACTTAAATTGTCCAGATAATTTTGGATCTTGTGCTACAGTAGCCATATCTTTCATCAATGGTTGCAGTGCAGTGGCTTCTTGCCCTTGGACTGGCCTGCCTTGGCTAGCAGTATCTAATGCTTTGGCTAATGTAGTTGCTGATGCTGAGCTACCTGTAGCTGATTTCATTGCCTGGGCGGCTTGGGCAACAGCCTGTGCCTGTTTAGGATCTTGGGCTTGTGTTTTTTGTTGCATTGTTTGATTGGCGGTGCCTTGTGGGGGTGTGACCATCAATTCTTTAACTGTTTTCTTTTCAGTGCTTTTTTCTAATTTCTTTAGTTGTGCTTGGCGTTCTTGTGGTGTAGGAATGTTTAGTTCGCCACTGGCAAACCTCTTAGCACGTTCGATATCTTTGAGTTTAGTAGCTATGATCTTATGACCACGGCTTTCTAGGGGTTGAGATAACCACCCATGCTGATGTGCTACTTTTTGTAGATTATCCATGTAGATGATGATCTTTTTTTGTAATTCTGGATCGTTAGCAGTATTTGGATCATTTTGCAGATCTTGCAGTGCAGCCATCTTGGCATCATAGTCTTCTCGATTTTTAGGTGCTGTATATACTGCTTCATTGGTCTGCTCTTTATCGACTACTCTGGTTAGTGTTTGGATACCAATGTGTTCAGGATGTGGAGTGCTCGGATCAGCCATCAACTGTTTGCGAGCTTCGATAGCTGCCTCTAATGTATCATATTCTTTGCCACCAAACTCATAGTTAGGTTCCATGTTAGGACCACGACCTAAGAGTTTATAAGTTGATACTTTAGGTAGTTTAGCCCATTCTTTTTCTGCTTCAGTGTCAATCTTTTCTTGGCGTTGGCGTTCATACGCATCATCTGCATCATCATATGGCTCCTGGTATTCTTCAGGACCACTTTCCCAACCTTCTACCAGTGATCTCCAATTGAATTCTTGACCATCTTTTGTGGCTTTAATTGTGGAACCAGGATTAGATTTGAGTGTATATTGAATATCACTTGCCGCTGTCTTATCACCATAGTGTGGACTGTTATGATTATAAACGGCCTTGACATTTCCATCTTTATCGATTACTTCCCATCTGTATTGATTTTCATTTATCCCCAAGGACTTTTTGATATCAGGATTACGTATTACTAGAGCTTTGTTTTTGTTCATCCATTCTGTTTTGGTCATGCCATAGGCTGTTTGGAATTCTTTGTGTGACATCGAACGATAGTCTTGTAGTTCGATATCTTTTTCTTTCATCGCACCTTCATCAGCTTTGACAGTTTTGTATCCTGATTTAGGTTCATGCCCACGTGGGTGACGATCACTTTTACGTCTTGGACGTTTGTCCACTGTGTCTTTAAATTCAGCTTCTAGGAATGCCTTATATTCTTCTGATAATTCTTGTTCTTTTGTTTTAGGAGTTTTACCTTTGCTGAGGTCTTTAAGTATGCTGTCACCTACTAGTTTCTTACCTGGAGGGTTTGGATCATCACCTCGCCATTGGTCGCCAGGTTTTTGTCCTACCTTTTCACCGGCAAACTTCATCATCTTTTCTAATAGATCGCGCATTTCCATAATTATACCTTTGCCGTTGATCTCAAGAACCAAGCGTGTTTAGCGAACGCATCTTGGCGTCCTGCTAGGAAATCACTCAGACCGTGTTCACGGCGAGCTTCTGATTCTTGGAACAATACTTTCATTATTTCCTGCATCTTTTCTGCATCACGCAATAATTCTTGCACCATGGCCTGTGGATCTAGGACTTCAGTTTCGTCATCTACTGCTGACAGCGCTGAAAAGCGATATAGGCTGGCTGGTGTATAGGATTTGATCTTACGGATATTTTCAGCGAATGCATCAATCGAACCATATACTTCATTATAGATGTCTTCGAACATGTTGTGTAGTTGATAGAAATCGCTACCTTCTACGTTCCAATGGAAATTCTGTGCTTTGATAGCGAATGCGTATTGGCTAGCAAATGCGATTTTTAATTGGTTAGCGAACTTGTCCATTATTTCTTTTTAGCCTTTTTAACTGTGCCTGTGCGGCTCATGAATATGCTTTTACCGAACCCTGCACCACTACCCATGCTGGTAGCTATCGCTCCACTACCTGTAGCACCTGCTGATGCTGTTTCTGCTATTTTTAAGCTGTTTTCTTTTTCATGTTCACTGGCTACGTAATCTTTAACAGTAACGATCATGCTCTTAACCACAGCGATTTTTTCCTGTGCCCATTCAGCCATATTTTCGTTATCATGTAAAATATTATCTAATTCTTCTGCACTGCGTATAATAGTGGCTAAATTACTTTTAACCATACCAGCTTCATCGTGATATTCTTCATAGTCTTCTTGGATAAAATCTTTGGTTTTCATAGCGATTCCTAATATAGTTATATTTATCCGATCATGAATGACAACTGGACTCTATCTCCACCATAGTGCGGTTTTGGCCATCCATTCACATAGAAATTCTGTAGTCCAAATTGTGCTAAACTGCGTGGATTATCTAAGATAGTTTCTAGTCTTACAGTATGTGATATTTTTTCAGGAACATCTACTAACAGTTCTTCTTCTACATAGGTATCTAAATTCCAGATCCAGGTCCGTTCTGTGATTAGATCATCATTTACATACAATCTATATCTGTTATTTTCATGCTCAATCCAGTTGGGTTGTAAAGCATGGACTTGAACACGTAGACTTACTTTACTCATGTTAGTTTAAATGCTTTAAGATTCTTTTGTGATGTATTGGGTTTAACATCAACAGTCATAGATGTTGCGTAACGTGGATCTCGGGCCATTTTTTTGTTAGTGGCTACAACACCAACACCGGCTGCATCTTCGTTTAATCCCATACCTTTGCGCACTGCTTTAAATAATGCTGGTGCTAGGCGACCCGCACCCGTAGCTTGAACAAATGCCTGCATGTCATTTGCCATAGCTGCTGCACGTGCTTGACTAGCACTAACTCCTTCTATACCTTCTGCACCATCTTCTCTGTCGCCACTACTGACAAAATTAATGCTGTTAAATTTGTAGTAGACATTTTTGCCTTCTACACCATTATAGCTGTTTAATAATTTTTTAAATGCTTCTAAACGATCACTACCTGCTACAAAAGTAATATCAGTATATCCATGATCATATAAAAACCCAGCTATATCCATGATAGTCCGCAATCCACCATAACTAACATGGTCAGCATATTTAGGGAACATGCGTTGAATAAACTTTACTTTGGTATTGTAATCTAAGGGATTATCTTTAGGGTCTTGTGTATGGCTTAGAAATATATAGTAGTCACCACCACGTGCGGCTTTTTCTGTAGTAGCTAATAGTTTACCATGTCCTACGGTAGGAGGATTCATGCGGCCAAAACAAAATGCCACATGTTTAGGTTGTCTTGCTTCAAATATATGGGTCAAAAACATAGTAATCTCTAGGTATTACTATATTTATCTTAGAGTTTTTCTAATAACCAAATGTATAACGGACTAGAAAATTTAAAAACATAGGTGCCGTTCCACCCGAGATTTACACAGCCATCTAGATAATCAATCATTTGACCTTTGTATTCTTGCGGTTTATCCAACACATATTCAGCACCCCAAAGCAGATTACCTAAACTAATATCATCAATAGTGATATCATCTATGTTTAACAGCATGTCTTTGACTACTTCACCGTTTTCGATGACGGTATCTGCATTGGTTTTGTTTTCTAATCTTATCTTAAGTTCGTGATCACCTTCAGTGATTCTGCGTTCGAAA
>Ga0315906_10009720_pt1 | contig 11385 bp, 7 predicted proteins | sample LakEriMetagenome_4_FD_203526 | JGI IMG/M metagenome (GOLD analysis project Ga0315906, IMG submission 203526) | Freshwater fungal communities from buoy surface, Lake Erie, Ohio, United States - Buoy 2 MA122 | ecosystem: Environmental > Aquatic > Freshwater > Lake > Lake biofilm | place: USA: Lake... | reverse complement strand
ATCCAGGCGCTGAGTGCGTGGGTCAATTCATGACCCAAGACATACAGCCACATCGGGCGCGGTAACTGAACATAGACCACCAGCCAAATTCCCAAGCCTACCAGGAGCGGCACCCAAAATGAACTACCGGAAACCGAGGCGCGACCAACCTCCCAGGCGGCCCAACTCACCCCCAGGTTGATCGGCAGCAGCAGTAGCGCGACTAGCCATCGAACCACTCGGCGAAACCATCGAGACAACATTCCGTCGACAGAGTTCCGTGCCCCGGAGGGCTCGAACAGCCCAAAGCTTCTGACTCGCAGACGGACCCAGCCTTGCGATCAGGGGCACACGATGCACCATCCGGGAGTGTTGCCCGTATGAAACCCAAGGCCAAGCCCACCGCTCGCACGCTGGCCGCAGCCCCGCCCCCGACTTCCCGGAAGCCCGGGCGTCCGGGTCCGCGTTCTAGTCCCAGTCCTGCTGCCGTCACTGACGTCCCCATCGAGACCCCCACAGATACCGCTGCGAGCGAATTGGCCAGCCTCGTGGCCGGAAATTTGGGAAGGGCTCTCAAGCCCAATGAAATTGAGACCATCCGCCTCATCGACAGTCTTTTCGCCCGGATCCGGAGCGGCACTGCGTTGACTCTGGGGCACTTGGCCGAACTCGGTTTCCTCATCACGGAGAGCGCCTGGCAAAAAGCCGATTTGTGGAGCACCACACCGCGTTCTTCTTGGGAACTGTGGCAATACATCGCCGTCTTCGCCGAGGAACGGAATCTGGCCATCCCCGCCTTCCTGAAGTCGGTGACCCAACCCGATGAGGCCCGTAGCGCCGTCAGCAACCATCGACGGGAGCGCGACGTTAATCGCTGGAAAACCCTCTTGGCCAACCTCCAACTGGGCCCCTCTGAAGACGCGCGGCCCGGCGGTCAGATCGAACTGCGCCTGCGCCTGGACTCCAAGGAGGCCTTGGTCGAATGGCGCAAGGCGGGGGCCGACACCTGGGCCGCGATCAAGCCCGGTAAATTCAAGGACTTCGACGAGAAGCACGCGACAGAACTCTTGGCCGAGGTGGCTCTGCTGTGGCAGCCGCTGGCACAACGGGCTCGGTATGGCTACCCCATCGAACTTTTCTACCACGACCAGAACACCCGCTTGTTTCTGAACCGGGTGCTCCGCTTGCCCGCCTTGCATCCGTTCATCGTCGGGGCGGCCGGCGAACCCTTGAATCGCCCAGAGCAGCCCCTGCGCTGGACCCTCAACGATGCGGCCGACGACCATTCCGATTATTCGCTGCGCCTGCTCACCGGAGAAGGACAGCCCGTGCCCCCCTTCCTCCTGACACTCCACGGCCGCCCGACCCTGTATCTGACGCCGGACACGCTCTTCTCCGGCCCCCCGGCCGAGGACCGTGCTCTGGACCCCGCTCAGGAGACCCGCATTCCGGCTCCAGCCCTTGAAAGCCAAGCCGGAGTCCGATTCCTCTCCCACCTCCAATTGGCACTTCCGCCACGCCTCTCCTCGAAGGTGTCGGTGATTCCGCTCCAACCGCGCATCCAGGCCGAATTGGTCCAGCCCATCGTCGGATACGACAACGAATTTTGCTTCATGGACCTTCTGGCTGTCCGGCCCGATGGCCAACCCGTGGAGCGTTGGACCGGAACCGCTTGGACCGACATCGACGCCCAAGATTCGACTCAGGCACTCCCGAAACCAGGGGCACCGCGAGCCGCGGATTCCCCCGAACCGCTCTGGATGTTCGACCGTTCTGCATTGGGAGAAGCCGCCCGTCGGCTCGACGCCTCGGGCTTTCGGTGGGATTTCGCCCGCCAACGCTGGTCCGCCAAGGTCACCCGACAATTCCCGGACCGCTTTGTCCCGTGGCTGAAGTCACTCCCGCTGTCACTCGAACTCGACCTCCGCGGTGAACTGGCCTCCTTCTTGCAGTCCGAGGTGGCGGGAACCGTGAAGTTGGAGGTTCAAGAATCCGGCATCGACTGGTTCGACCTCTCCGTCATCGTGGATGTTTCGGACACATCGCTCTCACAAGACGAGATCAAGCTGCTGCTCAATGCCCGAGGCAAATGGGTCCGCCTCTCCGACAAGGGCTGGCGCAAACTGGAGTTCAAGCTGTCGGCCGAAGAAGACGAGCAACTGGCCCGTCTCGGACTCAACCCCCATGAACTCAGCTCGGAGAAACAGCGCCTGCACGCGCTCCAATTGGCCGACCCCGCCGCCCGCCAATTCCTCTCGGAGGCAAGCTACGAAAAGGTCGAACGCCGGGCTGCTGAACTGAAGGCCCGAGTGACACCGGAGATCCCGGTGGAGATCCAGGCTGAACTGCGCCCCTACCAGAAAGAGGGCTTCCACTTCCTGGCCTACCTGAGCGCCAACCGCTTTGGCGGCATTCTCGCCGACGACATGGGCTTGGGCAAAACCCTCCAGACCCTGACCTGGATTGCCTGGTTGCGAGGCCAGTACGCCAAGCCTGGACCCATCCTGGTGGTGTGCCCCAAGTCGGTCGCCGACAACTGGCGCTCCGAGACCGCACGGTTCCTGCCGAGCATCCGCCCGCGGGTCTGGAGCAGTGATGACATGAAATCGCTACCCAGCCAGACCGGCTCGGCCGATCTGCACATCATCAACTACAACCAGCTGCGCTCCATCGGTGAAAAGCTCCGCACGGAATTCCTGGCCGTCATCTTGGACGAGGGCCAGTACATCAAAAATCCGGGCTCCGTCACCGCCCTCATCGCCACTCGGATCGAGGCGAAGAACCGGGTGCTGCTGAGCGGTACTCCCATCGAGAACAAGCTAATGGACTTGTGGAGCCTCATGGCCTTCTCGATGCCGGGCATCCTCGGTAATCGGGCCGATTTCCAGAAGCTCTTCGACGCCAAAGAAGACCCCCTCTGCCGGCGGCGTCTCGCAGCACGCGTCCGTCCGTTCCTCCTGCGGCGCACCAAGATGCAAGTCGCCAAAGACTTGCCCGAACGCATCGAGGAAGACCTGCTCTGCGAACTCGAGGGTGAACAGAAGACCCTCTACAAGGCGGAGCTCAAGCGGGCTCAACAAATGCTGCTGGGCATCAGCACCGCCTCTCAGCTCAACAAGAATCGGTTCAACCTGCTCACCTCCCTGCTTCGGTTGCGCCAAATTTGCTGCCACCCCAAGTTGGTCAAGGAGGACTCCAAGGCCGAAAGCACCAAGGTCGAAGCCCTGATGGAAACCCTCGATCCCATTATGGAAGAGGGGGGCAAGGTCATCGTATTCTCCCAGTTCGTCGAAATGCTGGGCCTGCTGAAGAAGGCCATCGCCGTGCGGAACTGGCCCACCTACTACCTGGCTGGAGACACCGAGAACCGCGGCGAACTCGTTCAACAATTCCAGGAGCACCAGGGCGAAGCGGTCTTCCTCATCTCACTCAAGGCGGGCGGCTTCGGGCTCAACCTGACGGCCGCCAGCTACGTGGTACTCTTCGACCCCTGGTGGAATCCGGCCGTGGAAAACCAGGCCATCGACCGGGCACACCGCATCGGTCAACGGCAGACGGTCATCGCCTACCGGTTGCTCATCAAGGACAGCGTCGAGGAGAAGATTCGCTCACTTCAGCGATCCAAGAGCCAACTGGCCGAGGATGTGTTGGGAGAAGACAAATTCGCCCAGGCGCTCACGCTCGACGACCTGCGTTATTTGTTCGAAGGGTGAGCGGGAAAAGCCCGCCCGGGGGGATTGCCCGCTTGAGCAAGCTTTCCTGCGGGACGCCGTGTCAGAAGACCCGGCCTACGGGGGGCTTTCTCGGGAGGACAACGATCCCCAGGGCTGATCACCAATAGCGGGGCACGGAGGGATCGGCCTCGCGGCTCCAGCGGTCGATGCCACCGGTGAGGTTCACCAAACTGGTAAACCCCTTTTCTTCCAAAAACGCGATCGCATGGGCACTGCGCACCCCGTGGTGGCAATACACCACCGTGCCTCCATCGGCGGCGCACCAATCTTCGAGTTCCTGCCACCGCGCCTCCAATTCCGAGAGCGGCAGCAGTCGCGAACCCGGGAGCGCGCAGTGCGCGTGTTCTTCCGGCTCACGCACATCGAGCAACCGAATAGGAGCGGTCTCGTCGATCTGAGCCTTCAAATCCTTCGGCGTGATGGAGGTCATAGTCGGGCGGCAAACCCACGGAACGGTCAGAATGGTTGAAACAAAGGAGCCACGATGAGTCCCAAGCGTTTCGGAACCTACAACCTCAGCTATTCAACGCAGCCAGATGGCGTTCGGCCTCAATCGCCGCAGAGCAACCGAGCCCAGCGGCTGTGATGGCCTGACGGTACACCGAGTCCACACAATCACCGGCCACGAACACACCGGGAATCTTCGTCTTCACCGTCCCATCGGTCTTGAAATAGCCATTCTCGTGGAGATCCAAAGTACCCTTGAAAAGCGCGGTATTGGGCACATGACCGATGGCCACGAAAACCCCGGCGCACGGCAGGTGTGATTCGGCACCGGTCTTGAGATTCTTGAGCTTCACGCCCGTGACCTTATCGGCGGCCACATCGGTCACCTCGGTCACCACGCTGTCCCAGACCATTTCAATCTTGGGATTGGCCAGCGTGCGCTCCGCCATGATCCGCGAAGCACGCAGCGTGTCGCGGCGATGAATCAAGTACACCTTCGAGGCAAAGCGCGTCAGGTAGGTGGCCTCTTCGCAGGCCGAGTCACCGCCGCCTACCACCACCACCGGCTGGTTGCGGAACATGGGCAACGCGCCGTCGCAGGTGGCGCAGTAGGTCACGCCCTTCTTCTCCAGTTCATCTTCGCCTGGGACGTCGAGGTGCTTGTGGCCTGCACCGCTGGCAATGATCAACGTGCGCGTCTGGACCGGCTCGCCATCAACAACGAGTTCGGTCACGCCGTCGCCAAACTTCACCGAATCCACAGTGGCAAACTTCACCTGCGCCCCGAACTTCTCGGCCTGGGCTTGCATACGGGTCATCAACTCATAGCCATCGACCCCCTCGGGAAAGCCTGGGAAATTTTCAACGATGCTCGTGGTGGTCAGGAGTCCGCCCGGCATGGTGCCGGTGAGCACCAGCGGCTTGAGATTGGCGCGAGCCGTATAAATGGCAGCGGTCAGACCGGCGCAGCCAGTCCCAATGATCACGACGTTTTCCATGTTCGTCCAAAGACCCTACCCGGAAAGCCCGCCCCGGCCAAATCGCAATTCGCCGGGTTCCGACCCCGGAGATTCCACCCACAGGCGTGGATTTCTTGGACCCGCGGACAACAACATACCACCTCGCCGGTGGCCGCCTCTCGTTGGATTCATCCATTTGCCACCTCGCCGATTCACACTGATGTTTCGAAGGGTCGGATCGGATAGACGGCGACAGAAATCCCTCGGCAATAGTGGGCGAAATCCGGAGGACCATCGGGGATGGGCAATCCATTCCAAGCGAGGGGCAGAGCGCTCCAGTTGGAGAAGAGTGCCTGTGAAACTTCGCACGGAGCATGCGATACCCTTCCCTCGTACAAACGACCGCGGTGACGGGTGAAGTACTGATACCGTTCGAAAAGATGATGTTCCAAGGTACCTTGGGGCGAAACCTTGGGGAGGGAAACCGGTTGCCAAGCGTAATCAGCACGATCGCGGTTCCATCCCAATCGCCGGCATTGGAGAGTGAACTCTTCGGTCGTAGCCCCAAAGTTCATCGAGGCATGCCGGTACGGGAGCCCGAAGAACGATCGTCCGATCCACACCGCGATAGCACGGTTGCAGTCCAGAGACAAAAAATAGACTCCTGGCGTGCCTCGAGGGTCACGGACGTAAATTCGAACGTTGAGTTCGCAGAAATACGACAACCAAGGCATGACGGGAAGACCCTCAGGTCGGACCGCGTCCACGAGAGATCCGACGATGCCCACGAACGCCCTGCCCGCGTGTTCATCAAGTTCCAGTCCTGAAGGAAGGATTGCCCGGAGTCGTTCCGCCCGCTCGATCCAATGAAGGAAAAACAAGTGGTTCCAAAACTGATTCACCGCCGGTTCCCAGGAGTCCGGATGATCGAGGAACGAAGGATCAGAGGGGCGCGTCGGTGATGGCATCGACGGTGGTTGATGATGGTGCTTTGTTTTTGACGCGGAGCGATCAAGGGACGGATTTACCCTGTGCCCACTGAGAGATATGTGGGCCCCGGTCCTTGATCAGGGGAAGTTTTTCGCAAACCAAGGAATCCACTCGAATCCGCAAACGGACACGCGACCGACAGCGCACCTTTATCCGATGGCGGCACATATTTTTTAAGTAGATCAATCATCAGCACGGGGCGCGGCTGAGGACTGACGAATCCCAGCTTCCCCCGTCATTCTGCGAATCGCACGGCGCCCCCCCGCGGAAGATTCCGGTTCATGGGGGGAATTGGGCAGGCGACCGGCAACCCCCAACCCAGCGAATCGTCCAACGGCGCCATTATCGCGCCAATCGACGCCAGGCGGCGAGGCGCTGGTCGGGGGCGATGGGTTGGTGCTGGCCGTCGGGGGTGAGGCGGTAGGGGGCCAGCAGGTCGACCCAGAGGGCGGCATCGGGCGGGGAGACGGTATTGCGGCCCAACCGCAGCGCGGTGAGTTGCCGGTCCTTGTTGGAGACGGCCAGCAGGTTGGCGTCGCGGGCCATGGCGAAGCGGCGGAAGGGCTCGTCGATGGGGGCCCGCGAGAACATCGGAGTCCAGGATCCGCCGGCCCACAGAGACACCGATCCGTCGCTGCCAACGCCGACCAGGTCGCCGGACCCGGTTGTCCGCAGCAGGGCGACGCTGGCCTGCAGTTCAATGTCAGGTGCCACCCGACGACCGGTCGCAGCGTCCCAGAATCGGATGTGTCGATCGGTCGAACCAGTGATGACGATCGACCCGGTGGCATCGAAGGTCAGGCTGTTCACCGGCCCCTCCTGTTGGATCGGGGCTCCGATCGGGACGCCATCGGCGGCACGGAACACCCGGAATCGCCCGTCCCAAGTCCCGGCGGCGATGCGCGACGAGTCGGGCGAAAAGGCCGCGCTGGAACAAATGCCGGGCATGTCCAGCGCCTGTTCCGAGGTGGGTTCGTGCGGGAAACGGCCCAGCCACAGGCAGGGTTTCTGTTCGGCCGCCGCGCTCAGGCGATGCGACGGAGCCACCACGGCCGCGAACCGACGCCCATCGGGACTGCTGACGATCTGCGAAGCAATCGGGGGCGCCTGCAAGCGGGCCCCAGGCACCCCCAGCACCACCGGTTGATCAATCACCCCGGCCGCCCCGCGGTCGCCGGACACGACAGCCGGAGAGATTCCGGGCACCCGAAGGCTCACCAGGCGGGCGTCCTCGGTCACCGCCAGCCACCGCTCCCCCGACGGCTCGAGAGCGGCCTCGGCGAGCCGCAGGCCCGCGGCAAGCGTCGGCGATGGTGCCGACATCGCGGACATCGCAGAGGCCCCAGGTCCGGAATTCGATCCCTTGAGGTCGATGGCCTGAAGGAGACCCTCTTTGGACGCAACCAGCAGGCGACGGGAGTCGGGGGAAAAGTCCAAGCCGGCCAGGGCTCCGGGCAGCGGGTGCTGGACCGGAGGCCGGACCGGATCGGCCGCATCGAAGACCACCGCGTCACGACCGGAAGAGACGGCGATGCGGCGACCATCGGGGGCGACCGCCCGGACGAGCGAATCCGAGGGAATCGTCCACGACGGCTGAAGTCGATGCGTCGCGGGGATCCGCCACACCATGCCGATGCCGACAAAGGGAACGGTCGCCAAGATGTCGTCGGCGATCCACGCGCAGCCCACGTGCTCATCAGCCACAGGCAGGGTGGCCACCACTGAAGCGTCGTCGGACACCGATACCACCCGCAGGGTCTGATCGGTGCCGCCAATGGCCAATCGGGTGCGGTCCGGGCTCAGCAGCAACCGTCGCACCTCACTGTTGGAGAGCCGGGTCCATTTCATGCGCTGCTCTGCACTCATGGGATCCCAGGCGCAGACGTTGCCTCCCCGGTCACCAGCCGCCACCAGGCTGCCATCGAGGGCCAGGGCAAGGCGCATCACCCAGGAGGGATACACCCGCTGATGAGTCTCAGCGAGCGTGCGCAAGTCCACCAGGTGCAGGCGGCGATCATCGCCTCCGAAAGCCAGCCAGCGACCACGGGGATCGACGGCGAGATCGCGGACGTACTCGCCGGTCTGCCACGAGGCGATCTCGCGGCGTCCAGACCGGTCCCAAAGCCTCACTGATCCGTCCCAGGAGGCAGAGACCAACCGATCGTTGCCCACCCAGGTCACCCGCCGGATGCGGTCGGTGTGACCGGCCAGGGTGCCGACCCGGTGGAAACGTGACACGGCGGCTGCCTCGCCGACTTCGAGGATCTCGAGGACCGGCGGGGTGGCTTCGAGGGCCACGGCCAGCCAACGTCGATCCGGCGACAAGGCCGCGTCGGAAAGATGGGCCGATAAGGGCAACGACGTGGTCCGGCCCTCCGGCGGTGCACCGATCCAATGCAGGTGGTTGCGATTGGAGATGCCCCGCCCATGCGCCATCAGCACGTCGCCCTGCGGAAAAAACCTGAGGAAGGCTTGATCGCCCGGGACGGTCACCACGGCCGGGTCGCGGTCGGACAGACTCCAGTGTGTCACGGACCCGCCATCGCCGAGGGCCACCATCCGGCCGCTCCCAGGTGGGCTCCAGAGCTGGGCGATGTCCGGCGGAAGAGCGACCACCTGCAAGGGTTCCGGCATTTGCGCGCGAGCCATCTCGAACGACGCGGCATGGACGGAGGCCTCGGCACCGCGCGCTCCGGCAGCGGTCTCGGACCGGAGCGCCGCCCCGAGCCAAGCCAGCGACTCACCCAAGCGGTGCCGGGCCATAGCATCGACCCCGCGCTCGACCCAAAGGCGCATGGTCTGACGGCGGCGACCCTCGGCTAGTTCGCGGCTGGCGTCTCGGGCTTCGGACACCCGCTCGAGGGCCACCAGGCTCACAATTGCCACCACACCCAAGGCTACGGCACCCGTGCCAAATGCGCCGGCCAGGAACCGGTGCCGCCGGGCCCAGTCGACGAGTTGGCCCAAGGCGCTGGACGCGGGCGCGAGGGGGGCTTCGCCCGAGAGGAATCGCCCCAAATCGTCCGCAACCTCCACGGCCGTGCGATAACGGTTGGTAGGATCGCGGGAAAGGCACTTCCGACAAATGGTGTCGAGGTCGCGCGGAATGCGACGGTTTCGGGAACTCGGAGCCGGGATCGGCGACTCGGCGGCCTCGCGAAGGGCCTCCAGGATGTTCTTGCCGGAGTACGGGGGCGCACCGGTCAGCAGGTTCATCAGGATGGCCCCGATGCCGAAGATGTCGGCCGGGACACTGCCGGCGGCGTCCTTGCCGGCGACCCATTCCGGGGACATGAAGCCGGGCGTGCCCAGCACGAAGCCAGTCGGGGTGAGACTGGCCCCGCTGGCCGCAGGAGCGGCGCTGATGCCAAAGTCGCCCACCTGGATGCACCCCTCGTCGTCGAGGAGAATGTTGGAGGGCTTGAGGTCCCGGTGGATGATGCCCTGCTCATGCAGGTGGCCGACCGCCGAGGCGACATCGCGCATCCAGCAGGCGATCTGCCGGAAGTCGAGGTCCCGCCCGGCCTTGCCTCCGGCGTCTCGGTGATCCTTCCAGGCGCGGTGGATCCAATCGGAGAGGGTGCCTCCGGGGTAGAACGGCACGACCAGATACGGCACCCCACCGTGGAGGCCCGAACTCAGCACCGGCACGACATGGCGATGGTGGAGCCGGCGATTGGATTCGAGTACGAACCGGTGGTAGGCCACCTCGTCTTGCAGGAGCGCCGAAGCAAGGAACTTGAGCACCACCGGCCGACCATCGACAGGGCTTTCGGCGCGGAACACGGTGGCAGCCGGGCCACGCCGCAGCACCTCCACGAGCAACCAACCATCGACCTGCTCCCCGGGCCGCGGACCACCGATGAGGGCCTCCGACGGTGCAGCCAGACCCATCAGGCCCATGCGAAGCATGCAGGCCGGGCATCCGGGCTGGTCGCCGGTGGACGCCAGTGCTACGCCACAGGACCGGCACGTCGGGTTCATGCCACGGCGCGAATGAGTTCCCGGACCTCGGCATCCACGTCATCGTCCGGCCCGAGCGTCTCGCGGACGATCCGCCGGAGCGTCCGATGGTACTCCTGCCGGAACTGCCAGAGCGCGGTGGCCAAGGCCCCGGGGGTCAGGCCGAGGGTTTTGGCCAATGACGCGTGGTCGTCGGAAGTAGCCCCTGGAAGCAAACGGGACCAAAACAGGTCGAATCGCGCCTCCTGACCGCGCTGGCGGTACCGCTGGCACAGGGCATCCCGAGAGCGCTCAAGGACCTCCAAGGCCCATTGCTTCTGATACTCCTGGTCGGGTCGCCCGTCCGTGGTGACTTCCAAGACTCCCTCGATCTCGGAGACCTCACGGGGGTCAAACCCATTGACCGGGTTGCGCTTCTGGGCGCTGGCCTTGCGCCACACTCGGGTGCGGTGCTGTTCCATCGCAGCCATCAACCAAGACCTCAGTCGGCCACGCGAGGGATCCAAGACCGCCAACTCGTTGCGTGCCAGGAACCCCTCGAACAAGCCTTGAACATGGTCCTCGGCCAATTGAGGCGAATCGCCCTTGAACCGACAGAAAACGTAGAGGGGTTTCCAGTACTGCTCAGCGAATCGCCCCCAGGCCTCTATCGCTTGAGGGCCCTTTCCGAAGGCGGCCTTAAGCACCATGCTCCACCGCGTCTCGTCAAATGAATGGATCGCCCTGTCAACGGGATCTTGGACGACCAAACTCTTGGCATCCGAGCACTCAACCTCGTTGTCCGAATTTGGGGTGCGCTCGGGTGACCTCATGGGTTTGAAGAACTCCGATGCGAACCTTGGCTGAAAAACAATATTTTGATCAAGCCCTACCCGGAATCGCAGAAAAAATCTCAAACCATCTCATCACCGCTGCCCTACGCCAACTACTCAGCAGCGGGAACGGGCCGGAGCGAGCATTGGAAGCGATCACCCCTTCCATCGCGCACAGCGCGAAAGCTCCTACTCCCGCGAGCTTCCCCGCGAGCGAAGGCCCCATCCCACCGCCGCCCACTCAGCAGCGGGAACGGGCCGGAGCAAGCATTGGAAGCGATCCACCCTTCCATCGCGCACAGCGCGAAAGCCTATCCTTCCCCAAGCTTCCCTGCGAGCGCAGGACCCATCCCAATCCCACCCACTCAGCAGCGGGAACGGGCTGGGGTTGCCTCGAAATGACGGAGGCAGAATTGAGCAACCTGATGCAGCATGATCCCATTGAAAGACCCCGCTCTAAAACCACGTCGTCAGTATGATCCCACCTTCAAACGCGAAGCC
>Ga0315906_10009718_pt1 | contig 11386 bp, 9 predicted proteins | sample LakEriMetagenome_4_FD_203526 | JGI IMG/M metagenome (GOLD analysis project Ga0315906, IMG submission 203526) | Freshwater fungal communities from buoy surface, Lake Erie, Ohio, United States - Buoy 2 MA122 | ecosystem: Environmental > Aquatic > Freshwater > Lake > Lake biofilm | place: USA: Lake... | reverse complement strand
AAGCCGAGGTGGTCCTGCGCGAGACCTTCGCTCCCATCCTCTACGTGATGCGCTACCGCGACCTCGCAGAGGCGATCGCAGCGCAGAACGCGGCGCCCCAGGGCCTGTCGTCCTCGATCTTCACCCTGGACCTGCAGGAGGCCGAGCGCTTCCTGTCGGCGGAGGGCTCGGACTGTGGCATCGCCAACGTCAATATCGGGCCGTCCGGGGCTGAGATCGGCGGCGCGTTCGGCGGCGAGAAGGAAACGGGCGGGGGCAGGGAGTCCGGCTCCGACAGCTGGAAGGCCTACATGCGCAGGGCGACCAATACGATTAACTACGGCTCGGCCCTGCCGCTGGCCCAGGGGGTGAGCTTCGACGTCTGAGAACCGGGGCGAAGAGGCTTCCGGTCTGGTCGTCAGCGGGTGGCCCGTGCTTTCCTTCGCTCCTCACCGCGCCGGACTGTGACCCGGCGACACTGAGAAGGTCAGGGTGATGTCTGTCGGCGCCCTATGGTTTCCTGGAACCGATGGCGAGCCTCCGCCAAGGGAAACCTCGCGCCTGGAAGCGGCGATTGCCCGTCGTCTCAGGGTCACCTTCTCCTACAGCGACGGATCGGGCCTTCTTTCACGCCGCCGGGTGCGCCCCCTCCAGCTGGTTTCGGGTCGAAACGGAGGGCTCCTGATCGCCTGGTGTGAGCTTCGCCGGGACATGAGGACGTTCCGGCTGGACAGGATGGGCGCCGTACGACCCGGTTCGCGGTTTCTCGTCCCACGCGGAGAGGGGCTTGAAGGCGATCCCGGAAGCAACCCGGTCTGACGCCGCAAGGCGTCAGCCGTCCGCGCTCAACTGGAGCGCCGCCCTCGCCATCATCTGGAAGACGGCCGAGCGCCGGTCGATCTGGTTCACGGTTCCCGCCAGGTAGAGGCCGTCGGCCGGGCTGTGGAAAATCACTGCGCCGGACAGGCCGGAGTGGCCAATCAGCGGCGCCAGCTTACGGAACCCCGTCATGGCGGCCGGCAGCTGGAAGCGCATCATGCCGGTTCCGTACTCCAGCGGGAAGAACATGGGCCGGAAGTCCCGGAGGGCCTCGATCCGCTTCCTGTCGAACAGGGCGCCCTCGAAGAAACCACGGAGGAAGACCAGGGCTTCCCGGGCTGTGGTCACGACCCCGCCGTCCGCCTGCGAAAAGACCATGGCGTTCGGGATCCTCAGATCCCTGTCCCGGAAGCGGAGCGGCCTGGGCCGCTTGTCGGCGGGGTCCGAGTAGATCCATGTGCGCTGGAGCCCCAGGGGCTCGGCGATCCGTCTCTCGAAGACCCTGGCGAAGGGCGCTCCGTCCACCTGCTCGATGACCTTGCCGAGGATCTGGTAGTTCGAGTCCGAATAGTGGGCGCGGTCCAGGTTTCCCGGTGCGGCTTGGGCTCCCAGGCGACGGGTGATCTCCATCGCCTCGGAAAAGGTCAGGGCCCGGTCCTGGCCCCTGGTCAGGTCGGCGAAGAGCCCGGTCTTGGCGTTGTCTGGCTCAAAGAAATCCGCGAGGCCGCTGGTATGGGCCATCAGATGGCGCAGGGTGATGGCGTCTGTCCGGTCCTCGCCGCCAAAGCGGTTGAGCTGAGCGGTCTCGGGTCCGGGCAGGACTTTCCGGAACGGGGAGTCCAGATCGATCCGTCCTTCCTGGACTATCTGGAGGAGAATGGCGGTGACATAGAGCTTGGTTGTCGACGCCGCAAAGTAGGGGGTGTCGACCCCCAGATCGCCTTGGGCGGCTTCAAAGGTCTGGCCGTCCCGCGTGCGGTACGCAATCAGGGCGCCGCCAGGATGATAGGCCCCCTCGGGCAGGAGGCCGGCCAGGCCGGTCGCCGGCGCGGCGCAGGCCGCTGTCGGCAGGAGGAGACCGGTGGCGGCCAGGAGATGCCGACGGTTGACGGACATGGGGCGAGCCTAGATGCCACGGTCATGAACTATTTACGAGGTGAAACACCGATGAGCCAGGGGCTGTCAATCACCGACGAGGGATGATGGGGCGCCATTGACCGGAACCAGATGTCCCCGATAACGTGTAATTACACTTAATGGACTCCCTGATGGACACGGCCGACGATCTCCTTAATCCCATCCACTGCGTGAGCCACAATCTCCAGAAGACCGCGCGCCTGGTGGCGGGCGTCTATGCCGGCGAGCTTCGGCGCTGCGGCCTCAGCCGTGGGCAGTTCCCCATCCTCCAGCAGCTGGAGACCTCGGGCGGCGGGGTCGCCATGTCCGTCCTCGCCCAGAGGCTCTACATGGACCGCACCACCCTGACCCGAAACCTCGCGCCCCTGGAGCGCGCCGGCTGGGTCGTCCGTGAGGCGGACCCCGGCGACGCCCGGGTCCGGCGCGTGGCCATCACCGAGGCGGGTCGGGCGCGCCTGGTCGCGGGTCGCGAGGCCTGGCGCCGCGCCCAGGCGATGACCCTGGAGCGCATTGGCGCCGATGCCTGGCGTCTCCTGGAGGTCGACCTCCGCCGTGTCCGAAAAGCCCTGTCATGACCTCTGCTCCCGTAGCCTCTCCACTCCTCGTCGACCCGCCCCTTCGCCTGATCGTCCGGATGGCGGGTCCCAGCGCGCTTGCCTTCCTGGTCCAGGCGGGGGTTTCCATGGCCGAGACCGGCTTCATCGCCCGGCTGGGCCTCGTCCCCCTGGCGGCCATGGCCCTGATGCTTCCGGCCCTGATGCTGATGCAGATGCTGGCCAACGGCGCCCTGGGGGGAGCGGTCTCGAGTTCCGTGGCCCGGGCCCTCGGTCGTGGCGACAGCGCGGCGGCGAACGCCTTCATCTGGCATGCCCTCGCCATCGCGGGCCTCGCGAGCCTCGTCTTCGGGGTGCTGTATGCAGGCTTCGGCCATGCGCTCCTCGTCGCCACCGGCGCCCCGGCCGAGGTGGTCGCCGAAGCCCACGCGTATGGGGCCGTCCTGTTCCTCGGTGTGGCGCCAATCTGGATCTCGGCCCTCCTGACCTCTGTCGTGCGCGGGACCGGCGACATGCAGTTTCCTGCAAGGCTGATAATCATCGGCTCACTGGTGCAGATTCCTTTGTCCGGGGTCCTCATGCTGGGTGGGCTGGGCCTGCCTGGCCTGGGACTGAAGGGGTCCGCCGTCTCCGGCTGGCGTATTTCGCAGACATTCTCCGGGTCGGCGCCCTGGCCTCCCTCTCCCCGGTCTCGACCGTGCTGACCATCGCCATCCTCAACACCCTGATCGGGCGCTTCGGGGTGGAAACCCTGGCGGGGTACGGGATCGTGGCCCGGGTCGAGTTCCTGCTCGTCCCCCTGGTCTTCGGGATCGGGGCGGCGCTGACAGCCCTGGTCGGGGTCAACATGGGCGCTGGTCAGGTGGCGCGCGCCGAGCGCATCGGATGGATCGGCGGCGGGGTGGCGGCGGCCCTTGCGGGGGCCGTGGGTCTTGTCCTGGCGGTGGCGCCCGGCCTCTGGACCGGTCTCTTCACCCGGGATCCCACAAGTCTGGCGGCCGGCGCGCTGTACCTGCATATCGTCGGTCCGGTCTTCGCCCTCCAGGGTCTGGGCCTCGCCCTCTACTTCGCGTCGCAGGGGGCCGGCGCCATCCTTTGGCCCATCATCGCCACCCTCCTGAGGTTCGGGATCTGCGTCGGAGGGGCCGCGCTGGTAATGGGTCAGCCTCAGCCACAGCTCGGCGCCGTCTACGCCTGCATAGCTCTGGGCATGGCGGTGTACGGCGCCGTCACGGCGGTCGCCCTCTGGCGGGGCGCCTGGCGCCGCAAGAAGGGGTGAACTCAGAAGGTGAAGGCCAGTCCCAGCGATACAGACCGCCCCGGGGATGGAGCTATGTCCTTCAGGTAGGAGGCGTGCTCCCGGATTTCGGCGTCGGTCAGGTTGCGTCCGCGAAGGCTGACCGTGACCGGCGTGTCGGCCATCGGCCGCCAGGCAAGATGGGCGTTGATCGCGGTATGGCCGTCCGTCTCAAGCTCGAAGGGAGCGGTCCGGGTCTGATCCCCGACATGACGGATCTCGACCGCCGCATTGAGGGTCTCTGACTCCCAGGAAAGCTCCCCCGTGACGCCGAAGGCGGGAATGCGGGGCGGCGGCCCCTGATCGGTATCGCCTCGAACGACATCGCCGGACAGGCTCGCCTCCAGGCGACCCTCAGCCCGGGTGAGCAGGGTCTGAGAGGCTTCGACCTCGAACCCGACGAAATCCGCATCGGTCTGCCGGAAATTGAAGACCGGCAGGTCATCATAAACCTCACCTGTCGGCCTCTCGTCGATGAAGCCGTCATAACGCGCGATCCAGGCGTGAGCCTGAATCCGGGTGGAGTCGCCTGTCCAGCGCAGCGTGGCCTCGAGGGACAGCGCCTCTTCCGAGGACAGGGTCGGGTCGCCGACCTCCCAGGTCCCGGTGCCCTCGTGGGGGCCGTCGGCGAAGAGTTCGAACTCGGTTGGCGCACGGCCGCTGAGAGACAGCGTCAGCGCCAGGAAGAGCGGGTCTGACGGCCTCCAGAAGGCGCCTGCCGAGGCCGAGATATTCGTGAATGAGCGGGTATCTGGCGTCTTGCTCCAGTCGAGCCCCGCCTCGACCCCCGGTGTACTGGTCTCACGACCGTCCAGTTCCGCGCGCAGTTCGCGAGCGTCAATCCGCAGGCCAGCGTCCAGCCCGAACTGGCCAAACTCGAACCTCTGAAGGGTGAAGGCCCCCATCTCGTTGATCTCAACGCCGGGTATGAAGGCCTCTTCACCGATCGCCTGGAGGTTACGGGTTAGCCCCTGGAGGCCAAAGGCGCCCTGGCGGCCCGGCGATCCCCGCATGACCAGCTCGACACGACCCTCCGTTCCATCGGACAAAAAGCGCGTGCCGGCCTTGCCTTCCTCAATCTTGATCTCGGCGTGCTCATAGTCGGCCCGCCCCACAGCTAGACGGACCTTCTCGATCCAGCCGTCATGGACGGGCGTCTCGCCTCTCAGGTCCCAGCGGGTCTGCTTCATGTGAAGCCGGATCAATTCGGGACCGGACTCGCTGACGACCTGTTCGAAGGGCAGCCCGTAGCCTGTGTCGGTTTTCTTCACCGAGAGGCCGAGGAAGCCGCCATCACCCCCGACCAGGGAAGCTCCCAGGCCCCAGGCGTCGGCCTCCAGCGAAACGTTTCTCAGGGTCTTGTCAGCCGATCGGACCAGGCCTTCCTCCGCAGCGAGCCGATCGGACACCGGCCTTACCGGCGTGGCGTAGTCGTCGGATCGCCGGGTAGATCCGTCGAAGGCGAGGACAAGCGGACCGGCGTCCACCATCGCAGCGCCGGAAGCGGCCCGGCCGTTGTCGACAGATGACCAGGAGATCGCGCCGCGACCTTCCACCCGACCATCAGGTCGCCGGGAGGGCACCCGGTCGTCCAGGACATTGACGACGCCGCCGATCCCGGACCCGCCATAGGCGAGGGTGGACGGACCGCGAAGCACCTCGATCCGGCTGGCCTGCCCAGCCTCGCTGGGAACCGCATGGTCAGGCGACAGGGAACTGGCGTCCACCATGCCGACCCCGTTCTGGAGCAGGAGGACCCGGGGTCCGGCAAGGCCCCGGATGACCGGGCGGCTCGCACCGGGGCCGTAGGCTGTGGACCGCAGGCCAGGAAGGCCCGAGAGCAGGTCGCCGATCCCCGCGGGAGGGGCCAGGCTGATCTCCTCGGCGGAGATGAGATTTACACTGGTGGTGACCGTATCCAGGGAGAGCGCGTAGGGCGCCGCCGTCACCACCACTTCGGCGACGGGGGTGGCCTCTGACTGGGCCTCAGCCGGGGCGGCCGTGAAGGCGAAGACGGCGCCAATGGCGGAACTTGCGAGCAGTTTTTGGAGAAGCATTGGGCCTGCCTGAGTCATCTCCGATGGTCCTATGTTATAAAATAACATTTGGCAATGGGGGCCGGGGCAGGATCAGGCGCCACAGGGAAGCGCCGGCTACCACGGAAGCGTGAACACCCGGGTTGCACCTCAATGGCCCGCTGAAGGCTCCTTGACCCGAGGGACCATCCTGGCGCCTGTAACCGAAAGGCGTACGGGCCTGTTTGAGCAGGGTCTCGATCCCTTCATCCTCTAGGGCGTTATTGCGGCGATCGTCCTTGGCGGCCAGCACCTGAACCAGCGCAGGCGCGCCCGGGCGCTCTGGACCCCGCGCCGGAGGCTGCGCATCGGGGTCGTGAGCCTTTCAGTGGTGTCTGGCTTTGCTTTCGACTTCTACAGACTGTCGCAAGCCGCCCTGTCGGTGGTCGCGACGGATCGTTTCCCTGGGGGTGCTGGGAACATGGTCTCCCAGGCTCTATATGCTTCCCTAGGGTCAGGCCCGCTGACCGTCGCAGCGTCCTGCGGCGTGCTGCTGGTTCTGGCGCTGGCGATCGCAAGGGTCCTCGAGGAGGTCTGAAGTCATGTCGGCGCATGCGTCCCCGGCGGAGAGCCGGATCAGCGTAAGGGACATCCGTTTGCGGAAGGGGCAGGACCCGCTGATCTGTCTCACGGCCTACACTGCGCCAATGGCCAGGCTGATGGACCCTTTCTGCGACATCCTGCTGGTGGGTGATTCCGTCGGCATGGTGGTCCATGGCCTCCCCAGCACGGTGGGCGTCACCCTCGACATGATGATCCTGCATGGTCAGGCGGTGATGCGGGGATCCCGGCGAGCCCTGGTGGTGGTGGACATGCCCTTCGGGTCCTGCGAGGGGGCGCCCGAGGTTGCCTTCGCGAACGCGGTCCGGGTCCTGCAGGAGACGGGCGCACAGGCGGTCAAGATCGAGTCGGCTCCGGCCGTGATCGCGAACATCCGATACCTGGTCGAGCGGGGCGTGCCGGTCATGGGCCATGTCGGGCTGCGGCCCCAGGCCGTCCTCGTCGAGGGGGGCTTCAGGGCCCGTGGACGTGAGGCTGAAGAGCGCAGGCAGGTCCTCGGCGAGATGCAAGGCGCGGTGGAGGCTGGGGTCTTCGCCCTCGTGATCGAGGGCGTAGCTGAGTCCCTGGCCACGGAACTGACCGCCCAGTGCCCTGTACCGACCATCGGGATCGGCGCCTCGGCGGCCTGCGACGGCCAGATCATGGTGACCGAGGACATGCTGGGTCTTTTCGAAAGCTCGCCGCGTTTCGTGCGGCGCTACGGCGATCTTCGGGGACTGGTGGCCAGCGCCGTCGAGCGCTATGCCAACGATGTTTCGGCCCGTCGTTTTCCGGGTCACGGAGAGACCTACTTCTCCACGCGCCGCAAGGCGGGCGCCCCGCATGTTGACGTTCCGGCCGGCTGAAACCTCCGCCATGCTTCCGCCATGCGCCTGAGGCAGTGTCCGCCCGTTGCGGCGGACCGGCCGGCGCTATAGTTTCCGCCGCGCCGGGTCGCGGCGCCCAATGCGGAGTTCCCAGAGTGGTCGACGTTTTCGAGGAGGTCGAGGAGCAGATTCGCTCTGACCGCTATCGCGCACTGGGACTCAAGGTGCTGCCTTGGTTCATCGGAGTGGTCGTCCTGAGCCTGGCGGGCGTCGGAGGCTGGCAGGGCTACCGCGCCTGGACCACTTCGCAGGCTGCAAAGGCTTCGGAGGTCTACGCCGGGGGCGTCGAGGCCCAACAGGCCGGCCGTGTCGCGGACGCCAAGGCGGCCTGGGAGACTGTCGCCAAGTCCGGAAGCGGCGCCTACAAGTCGCTTGCGTTGCAGCACCTGGGCGCCCTGCGTCTTTCCGAGCAGGATACGGCGGGTGCGGTGGCCTTGTTCGACCAGGCGGCCAAGGCGGCCCCGGATCCGCTGATCGCCGACGCGGCGCGGCTGAAGTCGGTCTACGCCCTTCTGGACACGGCGCCGCGAAACGAGATCGACGCGCGCCTTGAGCCTCTGCTGAAGGCGGGTCGGCCCTTCCAGATTCAGGCGCGGGAGGCTGCGGCCTTCTCCAAGCTCCTCGCCGGCGACACGGCGGGCGCGAGGGCCGACTTCGTTGTGGTCTCGCTTTCACCCGACGCAGCCGAGGGCGCACGTAGCCGCGCCACCGCCGCCATGGCCCTGATCGACAGCGGATCGGCAAAGGTCACCCGCGATCTGGTCAAGGCCGCCGCCGCCCTGCCGCCGCCGAGGCCGCTTCCTTCCGGCGTCCTGCCGGGCGAGGGGCTTCCCCTTCAGGCGCCTGTTCAATGATCCGGCTAAACCTCCCCGCATATGCGGTCCTCGCCGGGGCGCTGCTCGTCTCGGGCTGCGCCCAGCTTGGGAACGTCTTCAACTTCGGAGACCAGGGTCCGCAGGAGACCGCCCAGGCCGAGAACCGGATTCCCCTTGGCGGGTTCGACCAGGAGGTCCTATCCGAGGAAGGACTGAAAGGCGCCGGGTTCTACCTGCCCGATCCCACGCCCATCGATCAGTGGGCCCTGCCCGGCGCAAACCCGGAGCAGGCTCCCCCGCACGCGGACGCCGGCAAGAGCCTGTCCGTGGCGTGGAAGCGGGGCTTCGGCGCCGCCGCGGGCCGGAACGCCCATGTCCTCGCGCCTCCAGTGGCGGTGAACGGCAAGATCTATGTGATGGATGGACACGCCTCGGTCAGCGCGCTGGATGCGCGCACCGGCGCACAGGTCTGGAAATCAGATCTCCGGGGACGGTCCCGGAGGGACACGGTGGCCTTCGGGGGCGGTCTCGCCATCGCCGAGGGCAAGCTGGTGGTCACCTCGGGCTATCGGTTCGTGACCCAGCTGGACGCCGAGACCGGCAACGTCCTCTGGCGGACGCAGACCGAGCAGCCCATCCACGCGGCTCCGACCATTTCGGGTGGGCGCGTCTTTGCGGTGACTATCGACAATACGCTGCTGACCTTTGACTTCGCCACGGGCAAGGAAGGGTGGACCTACCAGGCCCTGAGCGAGTCCGCGCGGATCCTCGCCGCCTCCAGCCCTGCGGTCTCGGGCGACACAGTGGTGGCCGCCTTCGGCTCTGGCGAGTTGATCGCCCTTCGCGCCGCTAACGGGAACGACCTGTGGAGCGAGGCCTTGTCACGGGCAAGCCGCACCAATGCGCTCTCGGAGATCCGGGATATCGCCGGCCGTCCCGTGATCTACCAGGGAGATGTGGTGGCGATCAGCCACTCGGGCGTCCTGTCTTCCACCGACCTTCGCACCGGACAGACCCGCTGGACCCTGCCCATCACCGGCATCACCACCCCCTGGGTGGCCGGGGACGTGATCTACGTCGTCGATCGTACTGGGAAGCTTTACTGCCTCGCCCGGGAGACCGGCCTCGCCTACTGGGTGAGGGATCTTGGCGAGGGGCGCGAGAAGAGGGGGGGCTTCCTGGGCTTCGGGGGCCGATCCGATCCCAAGAAGCCTGGCGTGAAGCCCGTCTGGTCTTCGCCCATCCTGGCCGCCGGCAGGCTGCTTCTGGCCTCAAACACCGGTGAGATGGTGGCGGTCAACGCCCGGACCGGAGAGGTTGAGCGGTCTGTCATGCTTGGAGAGTCCGTCACCGTTGGCCCCATCGCCCTGGGGGAGACCGTTTATTTCGTGACCGATGAGGCCCGGCTCATCGCGGTCCGATAGGCGCCCGGCTTGACCCTTCGCCTCGCCATCGTCGGCCGGCCCAATGTGGGCAAGTCCACCCTGTTCAACCGGCTTGCGGGAAAGCGGCTGGCGATCGTCGATGACCGGCCGGGTGTGACCCGTGATCGCAGGTTCGGGACAGGCCGGATTGGCGACCTTGACCTGGAGCTCATCGACACCGCTGGCTTCGAGGATGTGACCGACGAAAGCCTCGAGGCCCGGATGCGCGCCCAGACCGAGGCGGCCATCCGCGAATGTGACGTCGCCCTCTTTGTCATCGACTCGCGGGTAGGGGTGACCCAACTCGACGAGATCTTCGCCGACGTCCTGCGCCGGCATGACCGGCCCGTCATCCTGGTCGCCAACAAGGCTGAGGGCCGGCAGGGAGATGAGGGTGTCAATGAGGCCTTTCGGCTGGGCCTCGGGGAACCCATTCCCCTCTCGGCCGAGCACGGGGAGGGACTTGCCGACCTCTATGCCGCGCTTTCAGCCTTCGTCGACGACCCCGAGGACGCAGGTGAGTCGGATTTCGAGGCCGCGCTGGCCGCTGAGCGCGAGGCGGCCGACGCGGAGGACGAAGCGGAGGTCGCCGGGGCGGATCCCGCCGACGACCGGCCCCTCCGCATCGCCATCGTCGGTCGTCCCAATGCGGGCAAGTCCACCCTGGTCAACCGCCTGATCGGCGAGGATCGACTGCTGACGGGACCGGAGGCGGGGATCACCCGCGACGCCATACCCGTCGACTGGTCCTGGGGCGGGCGCACCATCCGGTTGGTCGACACCGCCGGGCTTCGCCGGAAGGCGAGGGTCCAGGAGGGGCTCGAGAAACTCTCCACCGCCGACACGATCCGCGCCATCACCTTCGCCGAGGTCGTCCTGCTCGTGATGGACGCCACCCATCCCCTTGAGATCCAGGATCTCCAGATCGCCGACCTGGTGGAGCGGGAGGGAAGGGCCATCGTCTTCGTACTCGCCAAGTGGGACCTGATCGATGAACCCCAGTCCCGGTTGGCCGAGATCCGGGAATCCCTGGATCGGCAGCTGCCGCAGGTTCGTGGGGCGCCCCTTGTGGCCCTGTCCGCCGAGACAGGCCGCAACCTTGACCGGCTTATGCCCGCCGTCCTGAAGGTGCACGAGAACTGGTCGACGAAGGTCAAGACCCGGGACCTCAACGACTGGCTGGCCCTCGCCATCCAGCGCCACCCGCCGCCGGCTGTGAACGGCCGTCGGGTCCGTCCGAAGTACATGGCCCAGACCAAGGCGCGGCCGCCGACCTTTGTCTTGTTCGCCACAAGGGCCGACCAGTTGCCGGACCACTACCGCCGGTACCTCGTGCACGCCCTCCGCGAGAGCTTCGACCTGCCGGGAGTGCCGATCCGTGTCAGCGTGAGGTCGAGCCGCAATCCCTTTGTGGATGGACCGTCCCCGCAAGGCTCCTCTCTCCCTGGCCGGGGGCGTAGCGGCGCGGGGAAGGCCTCCGGATCCAAGCGTCCCGCTGTCTCGGGCAAGGTCACCCGGAAGGCGTCTGACAAGCCTCAGGGCAAGGCCCCGGCGAAGGCGGTGACGAAGCCTGGATCTGGCCGAGCGGGCCTCGCCGGCCGTTCTTCGGGCAAGTCTCCCGCCCCTCGTAACCTCAGGCCGAAGGGCTCGACCCCTCGCGGTCGGCCTTCCAGGCCCGGAAAGACCTGACGACCGTCGGCAGGCCCGGATCCCCGAGGACGAGCTCGACAATCATCGGACCGATTTCGGAGGGTTCGGGCAGGGTGGCGGCGTCCTCTCCCGGATAGGCCTCGGCCCGCATCCTCGTGCGCATGGCGCCCGGATCGATTATGGCCGCGCGAACTCGGGAGTTCTCGAGC
>Ga0315906_10009716_pt1 | contig 11387 bp, 17 predicted proteins | sample LakEriMetagenome_4_FD_203526 | JGI IMG/M metagenome (GOLD analysis project Ga0315906, IMG submission 203526) | Freshwater fungal communities from buoy surface, Lake Erie, Ohio, United States - Buoy 2 MA122 | ecosystem: Environmental > Aquatic > Freshwater > Lake > Lake biofilm | place: USA... | reverse complement strand
TTTAAATCGTCAACCATTGTATCAGTCGTAGTCAGTACTTTGCCGCTGTGTTTATGAAACCATCGAACATACCAATAAGTCCAACTTATGGGTATCTTGTATATTTCGTTTAAAAATTCAGGAAATTTAGTATGGTAACTAGTATTGTAACGATAGCCGCGTTGGTCAAGATAAAGTCTAGCACACAGACCAACAGGACCCTCGGTGGCGATATGTATATAATCCGGAGATATCTCCTCAATCTTCTTGCCGATCTTCCTAGGAAGGCTAAGTTTAACTTCAGGGTAGCCTGGGCAACTAAAATGTAAGAACTCCCTGGGATCAAGGTATAAAAGGCTATACCCGTCCAAAACAGCGTGTTTCTCAATACTCTTGAAGGTCGTAACAACGCCATTGATCTGCTCCGGTAAATTATCAGTGATGACTAAGATTGTTTTATGCATCTTCCCTCTACTCGAAAACTTTCAAACTTTAACCAGTAGGTCATGCTTTGTAACACCTGTTCACATTGTTGCTGTGTTTGGAACTGTAGGGTTATTCTTCCCGGTATGTCGTTTGGATTGTTTGTGTGAACTGCTATCAATATCATCAACCACATCGTCTCGCTCCTTAGTCCACGTTACTATTTCCCAACGGCCGTTCCAATGTTCAACTAATGCTGTACAACTTTCGACCCAGTCACCGTCGTTCATATATGTGACGCCGTTGATTTCTTTAATCTCTGCGTGATGTATGTGTCCGCAGATAACGCCATCAAATCCGCGTTTCTTACAGTAGTTGGCTAGGTTTTCTTCAAACTTAAACATGAAGTCTACTGCTTTTTTAACTCGGTGCTTAAGATACTGACTTAATGACCAATAGCCAAATCCTAACTTATGACGTATCCAATTAAACTTTGCGTTTAGCATTAACACAAAGTCGTAGGCTTTATCTCCTAAGAATGCTATCCACGGAGCAAGGCGTGTGATACCGTCAAATAAATCACCATGTACCACTAGATAGTGTTTACCATCAGCTCCTATATGTTCGATCTGATTATGTATTTCTATCATACCAAAACTAAACCCATATGGTATCATTGGTCTTAAAAATTCATCGTGATTACCTGCTATGAATATAACTCGTGTGCCACGTTTAGCGTGTCCTAATACTCTGCGTACTACATTAGTATGACTCTGTTTCCAGCGCCATTTATTTTGTTGTATCTTCCAAGCGTCTATGATGTCGCCTACTAGATATAATGTATCGCAGGAATTATGTTTAAGAAAGTTGTTGAGATGCTCGGCCTTACAATCTTTGGTGCCGAGGTGTACGTCGGAAATAAAAATGGAACGGTAAGTTCGCTGCATAGCAGTATTTACCGTTCCTTAGTGTGTGTAATATTACAGATCAGTTACAAATAATTAAATTTGAACCACGGTCCATCGGTGTGTAAAATGCTTACCTTCGGCCTTGCGTTTCAAGATTTTTTGGAACTCGTGTTTCTTGAGCTCTGCCATCTTCTTGGCGTCGTGGTCGAAGCAAGCCTTATACAGTTCCGCTATGAGCTTTTTCTGTCGCATAGTCTTGCCCCTCCTTGTAATTTATTTATTAACTGTTTAACACCTTAGCAACACTGTTCATTACAGCAGCGATGCGTCCAATGTCTCTCAATTGATCAACTGAATAACCTTCTGCCTTCAATGTGTCGAAATGTGCCTTCACACAGAAATGACATTTGCCTACGATACTGGCTGCTAAACTATATGCCTCAAATCTTGCCTTCGTGGTACCGCCGTGACTGGCAATAGCATTCATACGCAGTTGTGGCGGGATGCCTTCTAGAGCACCGCCTACCATTTCAACATATGGATACCAAACATTGTTTTGAGCCATGATAGCCGATGCTGTCAATGCTGCGTCACGTTCTTTGATATCTTCAATGCCACTAGATACAAATGTTACTAACTTACCGTTGCCTGTGGCCATCGCGGCTGCTAAGGCACACCCTTGAGCTTCTGTTGCATCTAATGTGCTACGGTTTATAACCGCGTCAAGGTTTAGTCTAGTGTCCTTAGCGTATTCCGGGAGTGCCTCTTTGATCTGGTCTACCCAACTCATTGTGTGTCTCCTTGTGTTTTTTTAGCGATCGCTTTGTATCCTTTATATGTAGGATGCACACCATCTGCACTTATTTCGTGATCCCTAGAGTCAATGACGACATCGTGATATTTCTCAGCGAGTTTTTGTACGTTGGCTCTCTTGGTATCTTTGATAGCAGGAAGGATCCAATAGACCCTGTCCGCTTTTACTAAATGCCTTAAGGTCTGTAGTTCCTCATAGGTATTGATACTTTTATAGTCGTTTGACCCTAGGCTGATAATCACAGTCTTTGCTACTTTGTGATTGGTACCAGTGTATAAGATATGACGATTAACATAGTCATAACTATTAATACCACTCTTAGCATAGGTCACACATTCTTTACGGATCTGTCCCACTCCAACTGCAAGGCTATCGCCTAGAATCAAACATTCTAACATTATTAGGCTCCGTAATATTCTTGTAGATCCTGTTTGGCTAATTCGGGAGAGTTCCAAACATTACGATTGTTCCATTCACGAATTTTAGTCAAACGCTCGTCTTCGGTTAATTCGTAGCATCTCGGATGCCTATCCGGTTGCCTAAGATTTTCTACTCCTCTGTCTAACGATTTAAACATCATAGAGTTTCGCCACCAACTGTACGGTTACAAGCACATAGCTCGCCAGTTTGCAATGCGTCAAGAACTCGTAATGTTTCTTCTGGTGAGCGACCAACGTTCAAGTTGTTGACAGTAACGTGCTGGATCTCGTTACTTGGATCAACGATGAATGTGGCACGGAGTGCGGCACCTGCTGGAGCATAGAATACTCCTAACTGTTCAATCAAGCTCAACTCACCACGCTGTGTATCAGCGAACTGATGGTGTGTAATCTTTTGTAGATCACTGTGTGCTTTTTGCCAGCTAACTTTACAGAACTCATTGTCTGTTGAACCTGTGAGCAATACTGCGTCACGGTCTTCAAAATCTTTTGCCAACTTGTCGTAGGCTACAATTTCTGTAGGGCAAACGAATGTAAAATCTTTTGGGTAGTAAACGATTACTTTCCACTTGCCTTCAAACGATTCGTTTGTAATTGTATAGAAAGCATCTTCTGGTTGTCCGGGCTTAACGCCTGTGATTGCGAAAGGGGCTAATTTATCACCAACTGTTTTCATAATATCTCCTTGTGTGTGTTTGAAAACTTCAATAACTCTGTATTGTATGTGTATATTATATATCCTATTAAAATGCAAAATCAATAGATTTTTTCTAAATATTTTTTAATAATGATCATAGGAAAAATCAATAACGAAAAGAAAGCGGCCCAAAGGCCGCTTTACTATTTTGGTTGACAAGGCATAGTTGCCCCGGAGTGGCAGTTTCTTAGGCTGCTAGAGCGAATCTACCTTCATTAGCTGCACCAACGGTGTTGCCTGTGAAGTTCAATGCGCCAAACTCAAATGTATCTGCGTTTGCATTTACGTTTTTTGCTTCTTCGACCGGGTTACCCCAATCCTACGGGTTTCACATTCCCGAGCTGTCCACTCATTTACTTGTTGCCCTGTCGAAACCTAGTCCGGCCCATCAATAAAGTAGTCCATAAACAATACACCAAACTTCTAATCCCAGTCTGTATAAAATATACGTTCCTAGTAAAAAACCTGCTAGTTTTGTAGTTTGGGCAATATTCATAATCATCTCTATTGGTGGACCGGGCGGGAATCGAACCCGCGTCCAGAACACTTTTCTCTTTGCTTCATACAGCAATAAAACTATTTAAACATATTTCTAAAATGTTGTCAATCTTTTGATTGAATATCGGAAAGAATTTTTGCTAATAATTGAGCTATAGCTATATTTGTTTTAGGCCCTGCGTGTCCAATTTTTCCGTTATAATCTCTACCAAAATCCATTTGTGGTTCTAATAATATAATATTGCTTTGATTATTGCAGAGTATTGAATATTTGGATATTTCTACAACGGGACATTCCCACATAACTTTAACAGCTCTACTATACCATAAAGATTCTGTTATAGAATGGAAATCATTCGAAATATAATGCCATCCCCAATCTGTTTTTTCGGAATTCCAAGATCCCCACAGCTTGTATTGGTTTTCGTTATCGACCCATTGCAAAGTTCTTGCAGGACTTGGCCAATTGTAGATCACAGCTCTAGGTTTTATCTTATTCTCATTTAAGATAACAGAATTTATAAATTGATAATTAACTCCGGTACCTGGTTGCCCTAGATTAATTGTCGGCCATCCTAACATTGTTAGTTGTGCTGATATTGTTTGTTCATCAGAAACTCCTGTGCCGAATGTATGACTGCACCCAAAAATAATTACTTGGTTAGACCAATCTATTGAATCGAATTCAGGACATCGATATCCTTGTGAGTTGTAAGTGTAGGTTAACGGATAATCTCTCCAAGACCAAGATTTACCATAGATTTTTTTATTTGTTAAATAATTTTCTAGGCTATCAGGACCTTCCCACTTACCGTTTAAAACACCGCCGCTTCCTTTGGTAGTGTGTTTTAATAATTCTAACATAAATCTATTAGATTATTTTATCCAACCTATCTTTTCGCCAACCTCTTTGCGACGATCATGTTCTTCTGGAGTATTTGGATATCTCCAAGCCCAGATTGCTACCAAAGCCATAAACACCGCAGTAGAAATGATACCGATAGGCTTGACACCACCTGTAAACATTAACACAAGGCTCAAAGACATCATACCTAACATAAGATATCTAAGTTTGGTCGGAAAAACTCTTTTCTCTGTCCAATTGGTAAGGAAAGGGCCGAAGATCTTATGATTGTAGATCCAGCGATGCATACGCTCGCTGCCCTTAGAAAAACAATAAGCTGAAAATACAATAAACGGGCTGTAAGGAATTCCAGGTGTGATCAATCCGATATAAGCAAGCCCTAAACTAATAAATCCTAAAACATTCCAAAATAATTTTTTCATTTTTATCCCGCAAATACATCTGATGAACCTGTCGCAGCGTGTCCGCAACTGGCTGTGTCTCCTGCTCGGCATACCGGTATATTATGAGCGAAAACAGTTCCGCTAGCACCTACCATAACAGGGCCGCTGTGAGGTGATCTTCCGTGACCAGATATGGCCGCTCCCTTAACTACTATAGGTGCATTATTGACAAAGACCGTAGGTGCAAGATTACCGACTATGGTACCTCCTGCTTGATCTACCCCTACTCTTGATATTCCTGGCATATTAAAAAACCGTTGGTAAAGAACTAACTTTATCTTTATATTCGTTAAACTTAGCCAATGCCTGCGCTAGTTTTTCTGCTGACACATTGCTTGTTTCATCTAATATTTTACCTTCTTCGATGAATAATTTATACAGAGACAGAAGACCTACCCACTCCCATGGTCCTACAAAATGAATACCGGTACCCTCGGCAAGTTCTTTAATTCTTTGTTGATGTGTTTCTATATCGGTGAGCTTAGTGGCAATGGTCGTAGTATTAGAAGCCATTGTTGACAAATACCCTGCTATTAAAATGATTTGAGCAGCAATAGAGGTCGTATCAATATCTATACTATTAAGTTCAGTTCCGATACTCGTGACAGCTGTTGTATAATCTGGCGCTGAGGCTGCTACTGGGGGTTCTGCTATATAATATCTGCTCATGCTAATGTTGCTCCGTCTACTCTAGCACTCCAATCTGCAGGACAAGAAACGTATACTATATCAAGATTTTTCACATATACATCTGCAGCAATAAAGGTGCCTTTGCTGGCCAGTGGAAAATCGTAGTAAAGATATTCTCCTCCGGTAGGTGTAGTAGTATGAACAGCTAATCTAAAAATTCCGTTAGACGCTGTTTGATTAACAATGTAAATGTTTATTTTTGAATCGGCCGACATAGCAGATCCAACTGCGGTCAATGTCGATGCGCTGGTTATTTTTATTGATTGAGATATGGCTGTTGGCATTTGATTATCTCATCGCTATACCGGTTGTCCCTGATAGATATTGATCTGAGAATTCCTTGTCAGATGCTTCTATCACGACCACGGTTGATTTATTCATTTTAATTTCTTTATCGGGGCTAACAGTAAAAAGATAAGGCACCATCCCTATGCCCTTAGGACTCATACTGAGAACTAACGGCTTAGATAGCTTATAATGCATCGGACCTTCATCTACTAGCTTTGCTACTAATTCTTCTCCGCTGGTAAGTTTTAGAGTAACGACTTCACCTATTGCTACGCCTTTGTCTATTAACATTCTATTTTCCTATTTTAATACCCGGTACCGTTAAATCCGGTTTCGTCGATATATTTTCTTAATTCTGTGAATCCGCCAATTACATTGCCATTGATGATAATTTGCGGTACTGTTCGAGCTGTAGGCACTTCTTCGAGCAATTCTTCTTTGGTGTACCCGTCGCCAATTTTCTTTTCTACAAATCGTATGTTACGTTGTCCCAATAATGCTTTGGCTTGATCACAGTGGGTACAGTTATATTTGCTCCAAACTACTACTTCCATTTTTATTTCCTTTCAACTTGAATAAATCACGGAACCCTTGTTATCAGTCACTCTGACTAACAAGGCTCCCATATTCTTTCTATTTAATGCCGCCTGTATAGCAGCAGCTTCAGTTCCATAAGAACCAATAGTAGTCCAAGACTCATAAGGACTTTTATTTTTAAACTGTGCTTTGTACATAATTATAGTTCCGGCAAAGACTCGTAGTCTATAGCATCTCCCATAACACCTATAATGTAATTAGTCGATTCGTTCTCTTGTAACGCAGTTTGTTTCTTTGAAGTATCGCTGTGTTTATTGAACCAAGGAATTGGATTGGTTTTAGGTGCAGGGTAAGAATATTTTATACCAATTTCTTTCAGTGCATTGGCCGCAGTAAAATCTACGAAATCTTTCAAAATGTTTGCATTTAAGCCAATGACAGGGCCTTTCTTGAATAGATAATCAGCCCATTCTTTTTCTTCTCGAATCACACCTAAATACATCTGATAAACTTCTTGTTCGCATTCTTGTTTGGCTTTGACAAATCTAGGATCTTCTTTAACTACTTGATTAATCAAGTAGGCTGTCCATCCTTTGTGTAGTAATTCATCTTGTAGGATCAAGCTGATGATGTTGCCATTGCCGATAAAGATCTTATTCTCTACCATTGCTAACGATGTAGCGAACGATACCATAAAGCGGAATGCTTCTAAGGCATAACTGGCATTCAGTGCTAGCCAGATTGCTTTGATGTGTTCGAATTCATCAAATTTTTCTCCTAGCTCTTTACGACAGTTGATCATATGCAATCGATCATAGTAATAGCCTACACTACTTGCCATCTCAACGATTTCTTTAGTGTCGTGGATTGTGTTGAACACTTCCTTAGGCACGTTATAGATGTTACGGATGATGTGACTGTAACTGCGACTGTGAATGTTGGTTTCGAAGAATGTCCAGTTGTAGACTAATGCTTCTAATTCTGGCAGGCCCACGACTGGTGTAAAGATCTGACTTGGTCCACGCCCTTGCAGACTGTCAAGAGCAGTTTGACGTAGTAGGTTACTAGTGAATATGTGTTTGACTGCATCGCTGGCTTCTTTAAAGTCATTGGCATCTTTACTCAGGCTGATTTCTTCAGGTACCCAAAAGAAACCTCTGGCAGTTTTTTCAAAGTCTGCGATCTTGTTATACTTAACTTCTTCAAATCGTTGAATAGTAACTGGACCAGCTGGGTCCAGGAACATCTTACGATTTGAGTAATCGGTTTTGGTTGATAGGTTATATTGTTGTTTGCTCATAATTATAATTTACACGCTTCGCAATCTTCCATTTCTTCTTCTGGGTGAAATCCGTTCATTTGAATTAATTCTTCGGCAGGTTCATTAGATGTTTTGCTTCCTGCCTTGTTGATCAAACTATAGTAAAAAGTTTTGATACCCCACTTATGTGCCTGCATAAGATTTTTAACAATTAATGTAGTAGAAACCTTACGATCTGGAAAATGTGCAGGGTTGTAGAAAGTGTTTGTTGAAATACTTTGATCAACATATGCAGCTAAGACAGCAGCAGTCTTTAAATATCCTGCACAGTCAGTTTGTTCCCACATAAGTTGATATTTGTTTTTTAATCGATTATATTCTGGAACTACCTGTGTAAAACTTCCGGCCTTGCTTTCTTTAGTTGATATAAGACTCATAGGCATTTCAATGCCATTTGTAGAATTAATAACAACACTACTAGACTCAACTGGAGCAATAGCCATAAGAGTAGCATTTCGTACACCATATTGCTTCATCTCCTCACGTAAATGTTCCCAATCGAGTTCAGGAGTAAAGTCAGCAAGTTCATTAACACCGTTGGCTCGAAGTTCCCAAGGAAAGATTCCTTGTCCGTAACGAGTTTTGGCACTGTCTACGCAAGCCCCTCGTTCTTTTGCCAGCTCTACTGTGGCTTCGGTTAGATAAAATGCCTGGTGTTCCATCCAAGATTTTACTTCGGCTAGAGCATCAGCTTCTCCATATTTCAGACCACGTTTGGCGTGCCAGTAGGCTAGATTGGTCACTCCTATGCCTAGTGGCTGTATCTCATCGTTACTGAGTTTGCTCTGTATCGATAAGAAGTCTTGATAATCAAGGATGTTACACAAGCTACGCTGTAGAATCCTTGCGGCCCTACGCATATCTTCTGGGTTCCGGAACGCACCCCAGTTGAGAGATCCCAGTGTACATAACGCTATGCGACCATCAGCATCGTCAAGTCTTTTAAAGGGACGTGTGGGTAATAGAATCTCACAGCACAAGTTACTCTGATATATCGCGTGATATTCAGGATTAAAAGGTCCTTGATCGATAACATTATCGATAAAGACCAAATAGATACGACCAGTGTCTGTGCGCTCCTTCAGTATACCACCCTTGAAAACTTCTTCGGCTGAGATAGATTTTTTTCTCAGTCCTGATTGTTTCTCATATTTTATATACAGTTCTTCGAATAGTTTAGTGTCTTTGTAAAATGCTTCGTAAAGATCAGGTACTTCGTTAGGATCAAAGAAAGTAATATTTTCTTTGTTTTTAAACCTACGCCAAAAGAACGCTGATAAGACCACTCCGTAGTCCATGTGTCTAACACGAGTTTCTTCAGTTCCTTGATTGTTCTTAAGAACAATAAGGTCGTCAAACTGATGATGCCAAATAGGATAAAACACTGTAGCACTAGCATTTCTAATGCCGCCTTGTGAGCAAGAACGTAAGTCACCAAACCACTTCTTTAAAAAAGGAATCATACCAGTGTGCATGATTTCACCACCACGTATAGGACTGCCCAATGGACGTAGCCGGCCAATCTCTAAACCAATGCCTGCACGTTTGCTGGCATACTTGGCCATCATCTCCCCACTAGCAAATATGCTATCCAAATCGTCGTCACTGCGGATAAGAACACAACTAGAAAACTGTTTAGTAGGAGTGCCAAGCCCAGCCAACACAGGAGTAGCAAGAGTAAACAAACCATCTGAAGCACAGTTGTAGTACTCTTTGATGTAACGCATACGGGCTGCATTAGGTTCTTCTTTATGGAACACAGTCGCGGCAGCAACCATATAACGAACTTGTGGTGTCTCATAAATTTCCTTTGTCGCACGGTTGCGTACCAAATATTTTTCAATCAACTGCTCAATGCTGGCATAACCATATTCTTCATCTTTAGAATGATCCAACATATCATTCATCTTATTCCAATCGTCTTCTGAATACCATTCAAGAAGTTCCGGAGTATAAAGACCAACTTCAACATTCTTCTTTACGATGTCGTAGAGGCGAGGAACTTCGTAACTACCATATACATCTTTGCGTAACATCGAAAGACGTTGCTTGCCTGCGACATATTGATAATTTGTATGTCCTACATCGGGATTGTTTTCAACATCAATAAGATCTACAATAGCTCTAAGAGTTATGCCATCGATTTCTCTCGTGGTGATGCCGTCATAAAAATGTGGTTGTGCTTTTATTTCAATCATTGACTGGCTGACGTCTGCTATTCCGCTACAAACTTTCGCTACCTGCGCCTGCCATTTTTCAATTGTTAAAGATTCTTTCTTTCCATCTCTTTTAATTACTGTAATCGACATTTATTATTTCCTGTTTGCTATTTATGGTAGGGTTTTGACTGACAGCAATATGCTGGTTTTGATTTCGGAAAGACAGTCTACACTTTGGATCTCTCCGTATTCATAATTTAAGACTTTGTCGTCTATAACTAGAAAGTATCTGTGTTCGCTGTCTTTCGATAACATAGACATATGTATCTCGCAAACCGAATCCATAAACCGCTGTGTTAACTTCAAAGTATACAGCATTCCAAGACAGATAGCAAGATTATCTAGTTTTTCATCGAGAACTAGATGCCAAGGATCGGGCCAAGATTTTGGGGTTTGGGGATTCAGATACGGACTAACAAAGGGAGCTTTATTCCAAAAGTCTACCACGGCCTGTAAAGGATCGTCTAAGACTTCTAGTGTATTTCTAAACTCTTTCCATTTTGTTAATCTGTCTATGCCGTGTGCATCAAACACCGTAATTCACAAACAAAGTGATGTTGCCATCAGCACCAGTGGCGATTGGATTCTTATAAGTTAAAATAATAGTCTCTTTCGCGCTGTCGCCTCTATTAGTTTTGAGTTCAGCTCCGAATTCAAAATTTGTCATCATGGCACCTCCCGGGTCTGTGATTAAAGATGAAGAATATTGATAACTGTCCGTGATAGCCACAGCATCCTGTGATTCATCTACGGTCAAATATAATGTTCCGTGTCTGTTGTATTGTTCGTTAAGTGTAACTGTGTAATCGATCACGTGATATCGATTTAGGGCAGATAGAGCCAATAAAGGTCTAAATGTGTCGCTTCTATAAACGATAGAAGCTATGGAATTAGAAAATTTAACTAGGTTAGCGTTTTGAACTTCACCATACGCTGCTCTCGTATCTAGTGCTGTTAGATTGTATTGCTGAAGTCTATCTGTTCTACAATCGATTACGATATTGTCAGCACTTTGTCCAAATATAATAAATGAATCGGTTGGGGTAGCATCATTACCTATCCCGTTACCACAGTCAACGAAATGACAATTTCTAATTACTGTACCGGTTCCGTGAGCGATATATAGGGCTTGATTAGCAACTTCTTGAAATTTGGAATTTTTTACAGTCCAACTATTTTTTTGATTTTCTACACCAGTTAACAATATCGAAGTTGCATTTTCTAAAAACAAACATCCGTCTAGGGTTATCGAAGTTTCAAAAATA
>Ga0315906_10009714_pt1 | contig 11388 bp, 18 predicted proteins | sample LakEriMetagenome_4_FD_203526 | JGI IMG/M metagenome (GOLD analysis project Ga0315906, IMG submission 203526) | Freshwater fungal communities from buoy surface, Lake Erie, Ohio, United States - Buoy 2 MA122 | ecosystem: Environmental > Aquatic > Freshwater > Lake > Lake biofilm | place: USA... | reverse complement strand
AGTGTTGCTAAAGGAGTCGATCTCAAAAGAGATGTCGCAGGAGTAAGTGTTGCTTTAAGTCAGACTTATTCATTACTAACCCAAAGGCAACTTCTTTTATATCTTGCAACTTGGTAACCAAGCAACTCACAAAAATATTTATCTCTTATAAAGAAAACCAGTTGAAAACTGGTATTTTTTACTTCAAAAATAGAAGAGTTTATAAAGAGGTTGCTCAAACCAAATATTCGACATTAACTTTATGAGTGCTTATTAACTTAAAAGGAGAAAATAAATGAGCACATTAAATACATTGAAATTAGGCACAAGTAAAAAACCAACACACATGCCTGCAATACAAGTTAGACGTAATAAATTATCAACAAAACTTTGGGAACAGATACAACTTGCTAAAAGCCAAGTGAGTGGTGAACCTTTCCAAGTCACACGCTTTAGAAGTGTTCGTGATCAAGCCACAGGATTAAAGAAACAAGTAGAAATGCCCAAACGTGTTAGACCTTGGTGGTTTATCAGCGAAGAAGGAAAAGTTTGTTTGAATATTAGATACGGATCACGCACATTAGAAATTGCCAAAGGCAAACCAAGTGTAGAAGTAGATAATCCAAATGCACTAATCAAAGCGCTGGAAGTTATTAAGAATGCTGTAGAGATTGGTGAACTTGATTCGCAAATAGATGAGGCTAGCACACACATAAGAAGTCGTTTTACGAAGTAACTAAATTAGCGTCTAGCAAATAGACGCTAAATACTTGTATGTATCGTTATCAAGTTTATGTGAAAGTTAAAGGCTCAGTGGTCAAAACCATCATATTTGCTGATAACGACATACATGCAAGATTATTAGCTCAATATCAATATGGAATAAACAATGTATCGATACCACCGCAAAGAATTGGTAACTGAAATGAGAATGTATGAAATTAAAACTATTAAACCTTTAACGCCTGATCAAGCGAAAGTTAAATCAATGCAAGATCAAGTTAAAAGAACTCAACAAGCTATCAGAGCTGAAAAGGCAAGACAAAAGATTAAAGCTGGACAGGATCAATTGAGAAAAATAAAAATTTAAAAAAGTTAAACAAAAGTTAAAATAGCACACTATATGAATAAAAAATCTCAATTAGATTTATTCCATAAAAAAGATGCTCAGCCAAAGCATACAATAGATTCAATTTTGCTTAGTGGACTTAAAATTAAAAGAATTACTGGTGAATTTTGGACAAGCAGACAAAGGCAAGCTTCATCAATTCATGAAATTTCCTATAGAGCATGCTTTAAACCACAACTTCCAAATTACTTCATAGAAAAATACACCAAGGTAGGAGATATTATTTATGATCCATTTGGTGGTAGAGGCACGACAGCCATTGAAGCTGCCCTTATGGGAAGAAATATTATTCAAAATGATATTAATCCAATTTCTGAAATATTATCATCCGGAAGACTTGTAATACCTACTTTAGGTGAAATAGAACAAAGACTTAAATCTATAAAAATAAACCCAAAATTAAAAAGCTCAATTGATTTATCAATGTTTTATGAGAAAAAAACTTTAATTGAAATTCTAAGTTTGAGAGATTATTTAATAAAAAAAGATAATCTAGATTATATTGATAAATGGATCAGAATGGTTGCAACAAATAGACTAACAGGTCACTCTTCTGGTTTTTTTTCTGTTTATACCTTCCCACCAAATCAAGCGATTAGTGCTGAAAGCCAAATAAAAATCAATCAAAAAAGAAAACAAGTTCCTGAATATAGAAATACTAATGAAATTATATTAAAGAAATCTAAACAATTAATTAAAGGCTTATCGCCTTCTGAAACATTAAATCTAAGAAATGCTTCTAAGAAAGCCTTATATCTCAACAAGCCTTCAGATAAAACGATTGAAATTAAATCTAATAGCGTTTCATTAGTTGTAACATCACCGCCATTCTTAGATATTGTTCAATACAAGGATGATAACTGGCTCAGATGCTGGTTTAACGGTATAGACGCAGAAGCTGTCGGTAAAAATATTACTATGGCGAAAACGCTTGAATTATGGTCTTCTGAAATGAAAAAAGTTTTAATTGAATTGAAAAGAGTCCTAAAAAAAGATGGCGTAATTGCTTTTGAAGTTGGTGAAGTTCGTAATGGAAAAATTAAACTTGATGAGTCTATTGTTCCTCTTGGAATTGATATAGGTCTTAAATGTGAATCCATTATGATTAACTCTCAAGTGTTCACTAAAACTTCAAATCTTTGGGGGGTATCTAATAATGCTGCTGGAACTAATAGCAATAGAATTGTAATCTTTAGAAAAATCTAAGACTCAAAAAGAGTTTTTAATGAATAGATATCTGAATTGTTAGCATTGAATTCTGCTTTAAAATTTACCTGTAAGTCATAAAGATCAACTATTTTATAATTAACTAATTCAAATGGTGACTTGTTATCTCCACTAAGAGATTCAATTTCAAAGCCAATTAAACAATGTGGTGCATCTTTCAGAACCTTTATTTGATTTGTTGGCTGATAATAAAAACTTCTAAAGGATGAATCTTTGGATTTAGCTTGAAAAGCTTTAATATCAGCATAAATTGTTACACTTGATGACTCGATTAAGTAATCTGGGTAGCCAGATGACTGAGCAGTGCCGTTTGCTAAGGTTGGTGTTTTACATGAAATATTTGAAAGGTTATTAAGTTGTATTTTTAAAATTTTTTCAATTTCATTACCAGCCTCATTAGCCCTTCCTTGATATTTTTTCATTTGCTGCTGAAGGTAATTAAAATTATTTTTCAAGTAATCATCAATTCTGCTTAGAACCCTTAAACTACTATCATCAAATTTAAGAATTGAATGATCTGTTGCAGCTTTTATCACATCTCTAAAATATAGCTCATCTACTCCTTTTTTGAGATACGTTATTGTTGTTCTAAATTCACCCCAATCAAATTTGTTAGTTGTCATTAATTTTTTTACCTAAATTTACAAATGCTTCATATTCAGAATTACTAATCTTAAAATAAGTAGCCTGCATCTGCCGCCTTACATAAAGTGTATTAAAAAATCTAGGTTCCTTTTTCATATCTTGAAAAGAAATTGACCTATCTAAATTTGCAATTAGTTCAAACTCAACGTATGACAATCTCTCCCCGGTTCCAGATAGCGATCCATATTGCCTGCATTGATCGACTTTTGATTCATCTTTTAATTTTATTTTATAGAAAGCGAATACTCCAGCTTTTGGTTCAGAACCCTTTCTAGATACATACATAACAACAACATCCCCTACATCAGCTGCAGGGGGCATGCAAAACCAGAGTTCATTATTTAAAAATCTTTTAAAGCTCATGCTTGAGCCAATTACACCAATCCAATAGTTCATATGTTTTTAATGTATTTCAATACTTTCAATTTTGATATTTTTGTTGAAGCACCAAGCTTCTTATTTTTATACCAATCTAAAACTATATTTTTATCTAATTTCCAATAAGGAATATTTGGAAATTGAGTTATATCTGAAAGAAAGTAGCCTTCTATTTCAGTTAGTTTTTTAAAAAAACCTTCCTCATTAAATTTTCTTCCGCTACCAATCATATAGCTTGGACAAAAATAAACTCCACCATCACTAATTGACCTAACTTCCCATTGGCCGCCAGCTTGGTCTATAACATCCCAGCCATCTCCTTCAGATTTTGCCAATTTTCCATTTAAAACTTCGTAAGCAATTCTTCTCTCCAGAATAAATGAAATTCTCCTGCCGTCTGTAAAGTATTCTTGGGTATCAGCCAGACTAATTTTAAGGGCTTTTGAGAGTGCTTTTAAATTCCAGGTTAATGTTCCATTTTCCTTCATATATAAATATAACCTATTGATTTTATTGATTAATTACCTATTGATTCCACAAAAATAAAAGCGTAAAATTTATTCATTAGATTCGAGATTCGCCTCTCATTCTAATTCCTTAAAAGCGCTCATTTTATGTGAGCGTTTTTTTTAATTCATCAAAGCTCTCCAATGAGGCCACATAACATAGATCCAATAGCAGTAATAGATTCTGGTATTGGCGGCATGTCAACACTAAGCTTTATCTCCACAGAACTTCCATTAGAAAATATCATATACGTTGCTGATTCTAATTATGCTCCTTATGGTGGCAAGTCAGAGCAAGAAATTACAGCACGTATACTTAAAATATTTGATTTTTTATTAACCAAAAAAACTAAATTATTCGTTTTAGCCTGTAATACAGCAACCGCTGCATCAATTTCTAAATTAAGGGAAATTTACTCATACCCAATTATAGGTATGGAGCCAGCCGTGAAACCAGCTTCATTGATAACAAAAAATAATCAAGTGGGAATTCTGGCAACAGCTGGCACTTTAAAAAGTGCAAAATTTGCAGCTCTGCTAGATATGCACTCTCATAGTGATATAAATTTTTACACCCAACCCTGTGAAGGTTTAGTTGAATTTATTGAGAATGGTGATACAAGCAGTAAAGAATTAAGAGATTTATTAATTAAATACTTAATGCCCTTACTTAAAGAAAATATAGATACCTTAATTTTAGGTTGCACACATTATTGGTTTATTAAAGATTTAATTAAAGAAATTACTGGCAATCAGATTCAGATTATTGATACAAACCAAGCTGTAGCAAATCATGTTAGAAATACTTTGATAGAGTTAGATAATTTAAATAATGAAACTGGTTGTCGAATCGAATTTTGGAGTAATAGTAAAAAATTAGATACAAAAGAAATTATGAGCAAATACTGGAATAATCGAAATGCAGGATTTAATTTTATGGGCAATTGGGAAATTTAATTTATAGCTATGAAACCAAGATACCTAACAAAATCTAGATTTGTCTCCGCTATAGAATGTCCAACAAAACTTTTCTATCTAAATAAGAAAGAATATAGAAACATAAAAAATGAAGATTCTTTTCTTGCATCACTAGCAAGAGGTGGTTATCAAATTGGAGCTTTAGCTAAATTTCTATTTAAAGATGGTATTGAAATTATAGAAAGAGATCATGAGCTTGCTTTAAAGACAACAAATGAATTATTAGAAAAAGAAAATGTTGTAATTTATGAAGGTGCAATTAAATTTGATAACTTTTTTATAAGGGCTGACATTATTGAAAAAAAAGGTAATCAAATAAATCTTTATGAGGTTAAAGCAAAATCATTCAATACGCTTAAGCCAAATCTAGAGGGGGTAAAAGGTGTTATAAATGCAGAGTTCTTAAGCTATCTCCAAGATGTCACCTTTCAAACGTGGGTAATTAAAAAAGCATTTCCTAAATTTGAAATTAGTTCTTTTTTAGTCATGCCTGATAAATCGAAGACAATAAAAACAGAAAACCTTAATCAAATGTTCAAAATCAATCAAGAAAATAGAGTCTCCGTAAATATTCCCGATAATTTTGATATTTATAAAGAAGCTCAAAATTTATTAGCTAAAGTGAGTGTTGATTCCATTGTATCTAGAATTATAAATAGTCCACTTGAGTATCCTGGTGGCGTTAATACTTTTGAAGATGCCGCTTATCAATGGGCTAGCGCATACAAAAGTGATTTAAAAATAAGCCCTTTTATTAGCTCACATTGCAAGACTTGCGAATTTAAGTCTGAAATTGGCAGTTCACTTAAAAGTGGATTTCATGAATGTTGGAAAGAGTCGCTTAACTGGACGGACAAAGATTTTCAAGATGGAATCGTTTTAGATTTATTCAAATTAAATTCTAAAACTAAAGATAAATTTATTAATCAAGGGATTTATAAATTAAAACAATTATCACGAGATGATTTCACAGAATTTGATGAGCTACCAAATCAGAATGGTTTATCAGTTTTACAAAGGCAGTGGTTTCAAGTAGCTGGAGTTCCAAAAGAGTTTGATGCAGGTGGGTTTTTCTTTCATGAGGCTTATTACCTAAATGAAAAATCTAAATGGAAATATCCTTTTCATATGATTGATTTTGAGACCACGAGAACCGCTATACCATTTTATAAACATATGAGACCTTATCAGCAAATCGCTTTTCAGTTCTCCCATCATATTCTTAATGAAGATGGATCTGTTATTCATAATGATCAATTTCTTTGCACTGAACCAGGCGAATTTCCAAGTTACATGTTTGTTAGGGCATTAATGCATGCATTATCAAATGATCAAGGAACAATATTTAGATGGGCGCACCATGAAAATACTACCCTTAGTAATATCCTTGAGGAGTTATCTAATGATATTGATGCTCCTGAAGATAAAAATGAATTAATTGAATTTATTAAAACAGTTATTAAAGGTGGCAATCGTGAAATGGTTGATTTATGTGGTATTTCAAGTAATTGTTTTTATCATGAGTATACAAATGGAAGAAGTTCTTTGAAAGTTGTGCTCCCTGCGTTATTCAAGTCCTCTAAATTTTTAAGAGATACTTACAGTAACCCGATTTACGGAAATCCAAATGGAATTCAGAGCCTTAACTTTAAATCTGCCGAGGGTTTCACTTGGTTTGATCCTGATACAAATAATTATGACCCTTACGTAATTTTAAAAAATTTAGCTTATAGTTTGCTTCCAGATAATATCGATGAATTTTCAGAGGAAAACTCAAGTATTATTGCTGAAGGTGGTTCAGCTGCTATAGCTTATGAAAGACTTCAATACGAGAATTTAAATATCGAAGAACGAAAAAAAATTAAAGAGTCATTATTGCGTTATTGTGAATTAGATACACTTGCTATGGTTATGGTAATTCAAGCTTGGGATCATATCTAAAACATAGCTTCATTAAAAAAATTTGGCTTTTTGAAAATTAAATTCTTTTCTGGTGGCTCATGCAGATCAAAGTATCTCAAGCAAATCGCAAATAACATTATTAAATTAAAAATTACCACATATCTTAATACCCAATAAACTCTTCTAGTTTCCCGGGTTCTACTAATCTTTCTTGCATAATTAAACATTTTTAAATGGGCTATTGCGATACAGAATATTGACATAACTGGCATTAGATAAAGCATTAACTCCCAAATACTGACGTGTGACAAATAATAAAGAATTTGTAATTTCTTCATATGAGCTTCCTGTAATCACCAAAATAATGCCAATCATCTTTACCCAATGATCTTATTAATTTATCAACCATTTCTATATCTTGGTGCTTATCGGCATGAGTGATAAAAATTCTTAACCTAAGTGACTTATGGAATTTTTCAGCGAATGGTGAATCTGGAGTTAGCACAGGAATTCTTTTTCTATCTTTATTTCTGCTTATTCTTGGTGTTACTCCTCTATACATACAACAAAGCTGATCCCAAAACTCTCTTTTAGGGCAAATTCTCCCTTCAGATAAACAGTAATCAATTAAATCTATAGCCGTTTGAGATAAATTTTTTAACATGATTAAGTCGTCAAAATCACTAAAAATAAGCACCCAATCAAAATAACCTCATGAATATTCATAAATTTCTCCTTATTTTTAAGCCATCTTAAGACAGCAAAGGCTCAAAAACTGAGCCCCTTATAACTCAGACTATATTTTGGTTTAAAGGGTATTCATAAAAAATATTTGGCAGGCTCATTCTATGAGCCTATGATCCAAGATACTGTCAAATATCAAGAAAGAAAGCTTTATGAGTAATAGAGAACGTATATATAAAATCGATCAAATGTTGAATAACAAACAGCGCATTACGATGGCTGATTTGATTCAGAGGCTTGAAGTTTCAAAACCAACGGTCAAGCGTGATTTGCAATACATGAGAGACAACTTAAATGCACCTATCATTTTTGATAGAGATAGTGGCACTTATAAATTTGAGAGCCAAGGGCCAGGGATGAAATATGAGCTACCAGGCTTATGGTTTAGCGCAGAGGAAATTCATGCACTCATGACCATGCAGCACTTATTAGCAGGTATCGATTCGGGTGGGCTATTGGGCCCTCACATAAAACCTTTGCTATCAAGATTATCAGGAATTCTTGGAAGCAAAGAAGACTCAGTAGATGATATTAACAAAAGAATAAAAGTTGAGGTTATAGGTAATAGGCAGTTTAATTTAGAGCATTTTCAAGTTATAGGCTCAGCACTATTAAAACGAAAGAGATTGATCATTGACTACTATGCAAGAACCACTAATCAAACAACTACAAGAGAAATATCACCACAAAGATTGGTGTATTACAAAGGTAATTGGTATTTAGATGCATGGTGTCATTTAAAGGGTGATATTAGAAGTTTCTCCGTGGACTCCATCAAATGCAAAGAAACGCTAGAAACTAAAGCCGAAAATATTTCTGACAAAAAACTAGATGAAACATTAAGTGAAGGTTATGGAATATTTTCTGGCTCTAATATCCAATGGGTAACACTCAAATTTACTCCGGAAAGAGCAAGATGGGTTTCATCTGAAAAATGGCATCCAAAACAAAAAGGTGAGTTTTTAGAAGACGGTTCATATCAACTATCCTTTCCATACAGCCAAGACCCAGAATTAATTATGGATATTATGAAATATGGCTCGGATGTAAAAGTCCTTGAACCTAAACCTCTTAAAGAAAAAATACACAAAATACTAATTGAGGCAGTAAGAAACTATTAAATCAAGCATTAGCGAGGATTGAAGATATGAGAAATTTTATTGTATATATGCTGGCGATTATTTTTATTAAAAATTTTAATTTAAAAAGAATAGAAAACTCTCAAATAAGAGAGTGCAGGAGAATTAATACGAGGTTTATGTGAATATTTTAACTAAGCAATTATTTGATAATAAAGAACTAGGGTTAAATAAAAATCCTATAGATGATGCTTATGATGATTTGCTTATTAAAGCAAACGATGGTGATTCTCGAGCACAATATCTAATAGGTTGTTTTTATTACTATGGAAGAAGAGTGGAAACTAATCACTCAATTGCTAGTAATTGGTTTACAAAATCAGCAGAACAAAATCTTGTAGATGCACAAACAATTCTTGGCTATCAATATATGTATGGAGATGGTGTAGCTAAAGACATAGAAAAAGCTATTCAATTACTTGAAAAAGCTCAAGCACAAGGCAGTGCTTATGCATGCTTCCTTCTGGGAAAGATATATCACTTCGATCCTAAAAAAAGAAATCGATTTACTGCATCTGGCTATTATGTTTGGGCAATAGAAATGGGAAGCACGGAAGCAAAAAGATATAGGGCTGACATGTATATGGATACTGGCGATTACAAAGAAGCTTTAGACTTATATGTTAGAGCTTTGAAGGAAGGTTGTGTTGAGTCTGCTTATAATGCAGCAAACATGTTTGAATATGGTCGCGGGTGTGAAGTTAATAATGAGCTAGCATTTAATTTATATCTCCATGCGGCAGAAAACGGAGTCATGATGGCTCAACATAATGTCGGGGCTTATTTTTACAACGCAAAATATGTTGAAAAAGATATTAAGAAAGCTTTTGAATGGTATTTAAAAGCTGCAAATCAAGGCAGTGCAATGTCTCAACATAATATTGGCATGATGTATTACAACGGTGATCTGCCTCAGGATTTAGAAGTATCTCTAGAATGGTTTAAAAAATCTTTAGAGAATGGTTATAAAAATGCTGAAAGATATATTAGAGATATTGAACAAATTTTAAATAAACAATATTTAGAACAATAATCCACGATTCTTAAATTAATTAATAAAACAAATAAGCACCCATGCTATGAAATCCGAAAAATATACATGTCCTGAATGTCTTGCTAAAGAAGGTGTAGATATACTTTACGGCTATCCTACAGATGACACTTTACAATCTTGGTTTAAAAAAGAAGTTGAATTAGGTGGATGTATCGTTGGCAATGAAAAGCCAACTCGCAAGTGTTTTAAGTGTGGTCATCAATGGTGATTATAAGGATATTATTATGAAGAAGTATAAAGTTATGGCATTTGAATGCTTAGGGTTTATGGAAACTATAAAAGCTGAAAGCAAAGAGGAAGCTATTAAGATATTTGAAGAGCTTCATTCAAAAAGAAAACTTATGCCAGACAGCTCTGAAGGTCTTGACGGAATTGAAGTTCAAGAATTAAAAGATTGGCAGTAAATAAAATAATGATGAAATACTTTGTCTTTCTTTTTATAGCTCTATCTTTAGATGTGCTTGCCGAACAAAAACTTAACCCCGTTACGGGAAAATTTGAAACTGTTATGCCTGGAAGTCAGTTGAAATATAATCCTATGGAAAATGAGTGGAAATATGCTCCACCCAATTCTCAGCTTCAATATAATCCTCTTACAGATAGATTTGATATGGCACCTAAAGAATATGTGAATAAATATAATGCGATAGAAGGTCAATGGGAAAAGACACATCCAGATGCTAAATTAAAAATGAATCCAACTACAGGTGATTTCCAATATGTTCCACCAGGCTCAAAATTAGAGTTCAATCCTTATAGTAGTGAATTTGAATACACCCAATAATTCGTATCATTAACTGTCTCTTTAAGTAACGGTGAGCTTTTACAAAAACGTAAAGTCTAGTTACAGGACGCTTTAATATACAAGTAAATTAATAGATTACTGAATGCAAGGACTTAGCGTGAATAAACTTAAAAAATCTCTAATCAATTTATTTAATAAATTAAAATCTAAGCCATTAAAACTTAATGCTGACGAACTATTTACTTTATTTTGCATTGTGGCTTTAACTAATACCATTGTCGAATTATCTACTTTATCTGCTTACAAACCTTGGGAGCTAAATAGAGTATTTTTAATGGTTGTTGGGCTTGTTGGTCTTACTTATGCAGCTTGTTGCTACTGTATAAAGATTCAAGCTATTGAAAATAATAAATGGTATTGGATATTGCCTGTATATAGTTTTTTTGGTTATTTAATCGTAGATCAAATAGTTCACACAAATCCTGAACCTAGCACTTTCCAAATACACCCTTCAGTCATCACTTTTTATGACTGCTATTTGGCTTTGCCATTTTTGTTCTTAATTTCCGTAAGAATAATGTTTGTATTGGTTAATAACAGAAGATAGTCAGAAATAAGCGTCCAGCCGCTAGACTCTGGGCTTTTTTAAAAACTCACCGTCCCGTTACGGGACTCTCAGATTGGGTATAATGGGGTCAGGGTTCGTTAAAATCGGCTATTTTTGCTATAATTCCGCTTCTTCACGGTTTTTATCGTGAGGTTCCATATGGCCAGGTAGCTCAGTCGGTAGAGCAGCGGATTGAATTCTCAGAAAATCAAATTTGTCCTCGCCATCCATCTGAAATTACAATCAAAAGATTTTGTCTTGAATTTTCATCTAACAAACGTTAATAATTCTTAGCTCAATGCAGCCCCTGTTTTTGAAATATCAACAGGCTTAGTTAGGAACAATAATTTAATAT
>Ga0315906_10009712_pt1 | contig 11389 bp, 11 predicted proteins | sample LakEriMetagenome_4_FD_203526 | JGI IMG/M metagenome (GOLD analysis project Ga0315906, IMG submission 203526) | Freshwater fungal communities from buoy surface, Lake Erie, Ohio, United States - Buoy 2 MA122 | ecosystem: Environmental > Aquatic > Freshwater > Lake > Lake biofilm | place: USA... | reverse complement strand
AGAGTGGGAAAAGATGAATTCATGTTAAGCCATCCGCGGTGCCGAGCGTAGAGCGGATTTCGGTGATCGGGGTGGTTATCCGCCACCGCGGGCTTGCTGCTTGACGAAGGCGGCGAATCGCTCGAGGGTTTGCGGACTGACGTGATGTTCAATCCCCTCCGCATCAACTTCCGCGATCGGTCGCGGCACGTCGAGAGCGAGGAGAAAGTCCACCACCAGTTGATGCCGTTCGGCGCACCGACTCGCCAACCGTCGCCCGCGTGGTGTCAGCTCCAGCGGACCATAGGGACGAGTCTGAACCAACCCTTCAGCGACCAGCCGGTCGATGATCCGCAGGGCCGTAACGTGCGAGACGCCGAATCTCCTGGCGAGGTCAGCGTTGCGGCAAAGACCAGACGCGGCAATCTGCTCAGCGATTGCCTCGACGTAATCCTCCGCCTTTTCGCTGGCATGGTCGCTGCGAACACGGCGATGCGCGGCTGCGGGGGCCGGCAATTTCCGGTTTGGGGTGGCTGTTTTATTTCCAGCGGTTTGCTTGCGGGACAAAGGAAAACTCCTGCATCGGGATAGCTGTCCCCAACCACTCCGCTCAAACAGCCGCCCGCAAACGCTCCAAGCATTGCCTGCCAGAAAACGGCTGAGGGCCCGTGCCCGGGGACTGTGAACCTGACACATTCTCCCGCGGGGCGAGTTGAGTTTGGACGCTCCCCGGGCGCATGGGCCGGGTGATTGACGAGCCGCTCGCCGTTGCTACAATCTCAAAGTGTAGCATAGGCTACATTGCAGAGCGAAAGCAAGTGGCCATTGGCAATCAACTGCGGTGGCGGAAGCTGCCGTTCGCGTTACCGCTGGCTCGGAAAGCAATGCTGGCTCGGAAAGCAATGCTGGCTCGGAAAACGCCGTGCATGGAAACGCGAACACCGGGGTGCGGGCTATGAGCACGGCGGGCTATGAGCACAGCGGGCTATGAGCTCGGCGGGCTATGAGCTCGGCGGGCTATGAGCTCGGCGGACTGAGCGGGCAGCAGCGGGGCCAGCGGGCCTGTCGAGAAGAGGGTGTTTCGCGAAGCGGGCCCGGCCCCGATTCCGAGGCTGGGCAGCGACCGGTTCGGTGAGAGAACGGAAAGCAGGGGAGTGATGTTCGCATCGGGACGAAAATCCGGTAGCTGCCGAACGAAAGGGGTCAGACGTTTTGGTGACGGGCGGCCGTGGGGCTGGTGCGGATGGCTGTTGATGCTCAGTCTGCTCGGAGTATCCGCGGGCGGTTGCGGCGGCGGGGACGCGCCATCGGCCTTGACTGGTTCCTCAGCTGGTGCGAACTCAAGTGCGAACTCAAGTGCGAACTCAAGTGCGAACTCAAGTGCGAACTCAAGCGCGAACTCAAGCGCGAACGCGGGTGCCGGGGCAATGGTCTACAAGGGGACCGGGCCGATTCGGGTTGTGGTCACGACCGGGATGGTTGGCGATCTGGTTCGCCTGGTCGGCGGAGAGCGGGTCCTCGTTCAGCAGTTGCTGGGGGCCGGAGTGGACCCCCACCTTTACAAGATCTCGCGCGACGATGTGAGCGCCATTTCTAAAGCCGACCTGGTGGTCTACTCGGGGTTGCTGCTCGAGGGAAAGATGGACGACACGTTTCGGAAATTGTCGGCGAGCCAGCCAGTTTGGGCCGTTGCCGACGCCTTGGCGGCGAGTGAATTACTGCAGCCAGCAGGGGGAGTTGAAACACGGGATGGTGAACATCCGGCTGCCGATGCGGTCGATCCTCATGTCTGGATGGATTTGAGCCTTTGGTCGCGGTGTCTGGAGAAGTTTGCCGAGCGACTGGGGACCTTCGACCCCGCTCATCGGACGGAGTACCTGGCGAATGCCACTGAAGCCGGGCGGCGGTGGCAGCGTCTGCACGTCGCAGGAACCGAGGAGATCGCCTCGATTGCACAAGAGAACCGGGTGTTGGTCACTTCCCATGACGCTTTTGGCTACTTCGGCCGGGCATATGGAATCGAGGTCCGCGGCGTACAAGGAATTTCAACGGAATCGGAAGCCGGCCTGCAGCAGGTCAATCAACTGGTGGACCTCTTGGTGCAGCGCCGATTGCGGGCGGTGTTTGTTGAGAGCAGTGTCCCGCGAAAGAGCATTGAAGCGATTGTCGCTGGCGCGGCTGCCCGGGGACAAAGAGTAGAGATTAGCGGGCCGCTGTATGCGGATGCGATGGGGGAACCTGGAACTGAGGCCGGGACTTACGAGGGCATGATGCAACACAATTTCCGGGTAATTGCGGAAGCACTGCGGGAGCGCGGCCAATGACTCCGAAAGTCGGCAAACGAATTCAGCTCGCGTCTGCTCTCTCTGAGGTGCTTTGGTGACCTCAAGCCGTTCCCAGAACGAGTTGCCACTTTCGGTTTACGACTTGACGGTCGCCTACCAGCGGAAGCCAGTCTTATGGGATGTTGGCTTCGAGGTACCGCCGGGGAGTCTGGTGGGAGTTGTCGGCCCGAACGGCGCGGGAAAAAGTACCCTCTTGAAGGCGGTGCTGGAGTTATTGCCCAAAGTGAGCGGGCAGATTCGCTTTTTCGGCGGCAGTTACGCAGAGAATCGGCACCGTGTTGGCTATGTTCCTCAGCGCGAAAGCGTCGACTGGGATTTCCCGATAGACGCCCTCGACGTGGTCACCATGGGCTTGTACCGGCAGATAGGCTGGTTTCGCCGGGTCAATCGCGCCCACCGGGATCGGGCGATGGCAGCCTTGGAGCAGGTTGGAATCGCCGATCTGGCGCATCGACAGATCAGCCAATTGTCCGGCGGTCAACAACAGCGGACGTTTCTCGCGCGGGCGCTCGTGCAGGGGGCTGACCTGTATTTGATGGACGAGCCTTTCGCGGCAGTCGATGCGGCGACCGAGCTGGCGGTGCTGGCCGTGCTTCGCGAAATGAAGGCGGCGGGTAAAACCGCGATGGTGATCCATCACGACTTGCAGACAGTCCCGCATTACTTTGACTATGTTCTGCTCCTCAACATGCGGGTGGTCGCCTTTGGTCCGACGAGCGAAGTTTTCACGACCGAAAATCTGCAAAAAACCTACGGCGGGCGACTGACGCTGCTCGAAGAAGCCACGCATGCGATGCGCGAGCGGGGGCGGCAGCGATGACTTTTAACGCCTGCCCGTTGCTCGAGGCGGCCTCGCTGTTCAAACAGGGCTGGAGTCCCGAGTGGTTCTGCAGCTGGCTCGGCCTGCCTGACGAACTCTGGCGCGTACTCTCGCTGCGCGACTACAACACCCGGGTTGTCGTCTTCGGGACGGCGCTGCTGGGAGCAGCCGCGGGTGTGATCGGCAGTTTTGCCCTGTTGCGCAAGCGGGCTCTGCTGGGGGACGCTCTCAGTCACGCGATGCTCCCGGGGATCGCCGTGGCTTACCTGATTTCCGTTCTGCTCGGTCAGGAGGGGAAGTCACTGCCCCTTCTGCTGCTGGGAGCGACGCTCAGTGGTCTGCTCGGCACTTGCTGTGTGCTCGGAATTCGACAGTGGACGAAGCTGAAAGAAGACGCAGCATTGAGTATTGTGCTCTCGGTCTTCGGGGCTGGAGTGGCCCTACTGGGGATTGTCCAGCAAACCACTCGCGGGCATGCTGCCGGGCTCGAATCCTTTATCTTTGGCAAAGCCTCAGCGCTTGCAGTGGAAGATGCGTGGGTCATTTTCGGAGGCGGGCTCTGCTGCGTACTGCTGGTCATCTTGTTTTTCAAAGAATGGAAATTGCTTTGTTTTGACGAAACATTTGCCGCCTCCAGTGGCTGGCCGGTGCTCGGACTCGACTGGCTGATGATGCTGTTGATCGTCCTGATCTCGGTGATTGGTCTGCAGGCGGTTGGTCTGGTCCTGATGATAGCCCTGCTGGTCATCCCGCCGGCCGCGGCCCGTTTTTGGACTGATCAATTGCGAACTATGGTCTGGCTGGCGGGTGCCTTGGGGTGCGTGAGCAGTTTCGGGGGAGCGATCGTCAGTGCCCTGCTCCCCCGCCTCCCCTCGGGAGCGATGATCGTGCTCTTTGCGGGAGCGATGTTCCTGTTGAGCTTTCTTCTGGGGACCCGCCGGGGAATCCTTTTTCAGGCTTGGCAAAGCTGGAGACTGCAGCAGCGCGTGCAAAGGCAGCATCTTCTCCGCGCGATGTTTGAGCTCAGCGAACTGCAGGCGGCGGGAGCGGCGTCCTCAGTCGGCCAACCGGCGCCGGTCAGCCGCGAGCGGTTGCAGGGGATGCGGAGCTGGAGCAAGCGGCAACTTGCGACCGAGATCAACAGGGCCGTGACGGCGGGTTTGGTCATCCCGCTTTCCTCCGACCAATTGCGGCTGACCGCGGCAGGGCAGCAGATGGCCTCAAAGCTGGTGCATCAACACCGGCTCTGGGAGTTGTACTTGATCACGCATGCCGAGCAGGCGCCGAGCAAAGTCGATCGCGATGCCGACCAGATGGAGCATGTACTGACACCCGAAATGATCGCCCGACTGGAGCGGCTCTTGAATGCCTCCCAGCAAGGTGGCTCGGTACCGAGCAGCCCACATCCCATTCTGCCGCCGCCGGAAACCGAACGAATCGGGGGAGAGCAAGCATGAATGGGCTCTGGCCTGATGACTGGAGTTGGCAACTGGACGGCTGGATTATTCTGGCCGGAGTATTGTGCGCATTGAGCTCGGCGCTGGTCGGCAATTTCCTGGTGTTGCGAAAATTGAGCTTGCTGGGGGATGCGATCAGTCACGCTGTCTTGCCGGGATTGGCGATTGCCTTTCTGGTGACGGCCTCGCGGAGCAGCTGGCCGATGTTTTTGGGGGCCGTGATTGCGGGGTTGGTGACTGCGGGTGCGACTCAATGGATTCGCAGCGCCGGCAAGGTTGATGAAGGCGCTTCACTGGGTGTCGTCTTCACCTGCCTCTTTGCCTTGGGCCTCGTGTTAATCGTCCAGGCCGCCGACCGCGTCGATCTTGACCCCGGTTGCGTGCTGTACGGTGCGATCGAGACAACGCCACTCGACCAGGTCAGCTGGCTCGGCTGGAGAATGCCGCGCGTCGTCTGGGTATTGGGAACAGTACTCCTGGTCAACGTCCTCGTTCTCGGAGTCTTGTATAAAGAGTTTCAGCTCAGCTCCTTTGATCCCTCCATGTCGACCGCGCTCGGGATTTCCGCTCACGGGATGCACTCCTTGCTGATGGTGTTGGTAGCGGTCACGGCCGTAGCGAGTTTCGAAAGCGTGGGCAATATTCTGGTCGTCGCCATGCTGGTCGTTCCCCCAGCCGCAGCGCAGCTGATCAGCGATCGCCTCGGTCGGGTGATCGCATGGAGCCTGATTCTGGCTGCATTCTCAGCTGTCCTCGGGCATTGGCTGGCAACCGTCGTGCCGCGAGCCATGGGATATCGGGCCGTCTCAACGTCAGCAATGATCGCAGTCGCCGCCGGCTTGCTGTTTTGCGTCTGTTTTTTGGTCGGCCCGCGCCAAGGGGTGCTTAGCCGCTGGTGGCAGCGGCGTGCGGCAGCGGCGGAGATGCTCGCTGAAGATGTGGTGGGTTGGCTTTATCGGCGCGAGGAGAAACTTGCTTCAGCAGACAAGGCAAGTCGAGAGGCTGGTGCAGGCCCAGAGGAGCTGGCAAGCGGTTTGGGCGTCGCGCTCGGCCCTCTGCGGCGGAACCTCAAGCGGCTGGTGCGTCGTGGGACATTGCAAAACGTGGCCGGCAGGTATCAATTGACTGCTGCAGGACGCGAGGAGGGACAGCGCGTGGTGAGGGCACATCGCCTCTGGGAGCAGTACCTGGTGGAGCAAGCTGAGGTTCCGCTTTCCCGCATCCACGAGCATGCAGAGAGGTTTGAACATGTCACCACGGCTCGAATGCGCGAAGCGCTGGCGGAACAAACCGATGGCACTGAGCGAGACCCGCACGGCAGCCGAATCCCGCCCGAGAATTGATCGCTTGCCAAGCCACGGCATGGTTCGGGAACACGCCGATGGGCAGCGTCTTGGCGGACGAAAAGCGAAGGTTCAGTCATGAAAATCCTCCTTTTTGAATGGCTGCTCGGAGGGGGCGGACTGCTCGACCGTCAAGTTCCCGATTTGTCGGATTCGATATGGCGGCAGGGAATTGCGATGGCCGCTGCTGTTGCGGCCGACTTTCATGCGGCTGGCTGCGAAGTCATCGTGCCGGTTGATGCGCGGTTGCCCCGGATTTCGCTCCCGGGACGACAGGTGCCGATTGAGCAGGGTCATCACTTGCCCAATCGCTTGCGGGAACTGGCAGTCGAGGCGGATCGGCTTTTCCTGATCGCGCCCGAGTCGGCAGGAAGACTGACCCAATTGCTGGACTGGCTCGAAGATTTCGCGGCCAAACTCCTTTCTCCTTCGCGGACTTGGGTCGAGCTTTGCTCGGACAAGCACCGTTGCCTGGAGGCTCTTGAGCGGGCCGGAATCGACGTCCCGAGAGGCGTGCTTTGGCAGGCGGATCTCGATGTCTGGCCACCAAACAGTTCTCTGCCGGCAATCCTGAAACCAAACGATGGCTGCGGAGGGGAAAACTTGCGCCAGCTGAACGCGGAGTGGGGAGTGCAGCCAACTTCCGGGGCTTGGCGATTGGAGCCGCTCATTCCAGGCGACCCGCTCAGCATTCTGGCTTTGGCCGGTCCGAGGGGAAGCTTGCTGCTGCATCCGACCGTCCAGCACTTTGCTCCCGGGCGGCTCGGCGAGTACATCGGGGGAGAACTGGTCACGGACCCGCTTCTGGGAGCAATTGCGAGTGAAGCCGGCGCCCGGATTCTGGCCGCGTTGCCGGGCATGGTCGGCATGTTTGGCTTTGACCTGATAGTCGACCGTACCAGCCGAAAGGCGACGCTGATCGAAATCAATCCGCGACTGACCAGCTCCTATCTCGGTTTAAGGGAGGCCTATCAGGAAAACCTGGCTGGCGTTTTGCTCTCACTGTTTCGAAAGAATGGGGAGTTGGCTCCGCTGCGAAAGTCGCCGGAGTTTGACGGGAGCTGGAGTTTGTTGGATGCAGGGGAACTATCGCGCCCCGGCACGCGCTCGGACGCTCAGATCCAGAAAATCTGATCGCGGCCAGCTTTACCTATCAGCCGATCTTCCGTCCGACTGGCAGTGAGTTCATCGTCCCCCAGACCGCCACAAAGCGTATCCCAGCCCGCATCGCCGAAAAGCTGGTCCCGTCCGGCAAGGCCCATCAGACTGTCGTCCCCGGCACCGCCACGCAGCAGATCATCCGCTCCACCACCGCAGAGGAAATCATTCCCGGCTTGACCGTAAATCCAGTTGCTGCGCTTCGCTCCAAAAATCCGATCGTCACCTGCTCCGCCAAAAATCTCGGCGGAGACGTCCAGAGAGTGCCGAACCTCGAGGCGATCATTTCCCTCCGAACCACTGAGCACAACCAGTCCGATTCCTTCGCGGGCGAAGCGGGATATCTCGCGGCCGCTTTGAAACACGGCGAGACTGGAACCGATCGCTTTGAGCACGATCTGATCGTCGGCGAGCGTGCCGCAGACGATCAGCTTGCTGCCGTCCTGGTACGCAGTGACTGAAGTTTCGGGATTCAGCCGGGAGTCATTCCAGACCCAGTCAGCCACTTTCCGTCCGGTCGCAGCTCCGGCAGTGTGGTCGAAGAGGAAATGAATTCCCCCGTAGATCCGGCTCATCCCGGCCTCATTGGCCGCCGCCGTCAAACTGGTGAATGAACGGTCGGGAACACCCGGGAATTCCGAGCGGAGTTTGAAAGAGACTTGATCGGTGCCGAGAAACTGCTGCAGTAAACCGGCTGCGGCCGCGCTGAAGGTGCTGTGCCCGGAGACGTAGGCCGAAAACGGTGGCGTCGTAAGATAGGGAGTCCACCCGGCATCGGCAGTGGTTCCCGGATTCCCGTCGCTGGCTGCTTCGCGAATGGCAGTGATTGGGCGCCACACATCGTACGCGTACTTGCAGTCCCAAGCGGCGATTCCAGCGTCCGCCAGCGAGATATTGAGCAGGGCAAACAGCCGGGCTGACTCCACCAACGGGAGCTTTCGGTCAGCGGCGATGTCCCCCGCAATCAGGTTCCACTGACCGGGCGGAGTAGAAGTTCCCGGTCCAGCCATCCAGATGCGGGCGATACCATCCTGTTCCGATGTTCTCACCGAGCTCTGCTGCGCACCCCATTGCTGCACCTGATTGACGGCCGCCGCATACTCGGCCGAGTTCAGCGCCGGAGGCGCGGCGGGGCGAAATTGATCTCCGGAATTCAGGCTGAAGGGCGTGACCTCGGGCCATTGTGGCAGCAGACTTGGAAGAAAGCTCGCGGGAGTGGGGCGCCATCGACCAGGCTCTACCCGAGGTTGATAGTCAACAACGTTGAACGCCCCGTCGCCAGCGCGAAGAGCCAAAATCTGATCGGCTGCATTTTGCCCTGCAGCGATGCCCTGACTTTCACGAATGCCATCGGGAATGGTGCTCAACGCGGACTGTAGCCGCGCCGCAAAGGTGGCGTGCTGAGCGGGGAAGAGCGCCGTTAACGTTCGCTCGGCAGCGGCGGCAACTGCCGCGGGTACTGAGGCTTGCGGATGTGCGACAAAGCTCTGCGCGTAAAGTTGGTAGCAATGTTCGATTGAATTGACGGCATCGTGAATGGCGGTGTGCACGATGGCCATCGCTCTGGCCGCAACGGGAGGAGCAGCTCTGTCGGTGCGAATGGCATCGAGGAGTACCGAGTTCCACTCGACCACAGCATCCGCAGCCATGACTTGGCGGGCCTCGAGGTGCGCGTACTCCAGCAGCTCCTGCCGAGATGCTGTTGAGCCAGACCTGCGTCGCGCTTCTAACCGAGAGGAGTTCCCCACAACCTGGTTTGACCGAGTGGGAGCAAGCCGGAATCGCAGACTGGAAAGCCGAGTACTCATGGAAACAATCCTGTTTGAGAAGAAGCAGCGGCGCAGAAGTCGGAGAATTGACGTTGCGGAGGGGAGCAAATTGACCGGAATCGTGGCCGAATTCTAGCGAGTCCGCCCAAAATCCCCAAGAAAATCTGAGCCATTGCTCGAGCATTTCTGGAAACTTCATCAGCCCCCCGGAAGGCCGGAATAGCGCTCGGCAAAAATCTCGATCTTGACGCAAATTTGCAGGCCAGATACGCTCCAGCCCGTTGGTTCGAACGACCCGGAACAATTTCCATTGCAAGGAGGCAATGGCGCATGGCTCAATCCCCCCATCCCAGTTCTGTGCCCTTGTTGGATGTGAAGCGGGACAATGAGCCGCTTCGCGAGGAATTCATTACGGCATTGACCCGTGTGCTCGACTCTGGGCAGTTTATCGGGGGTCCCGACTGCCAGTTGCTCGAGCAGGAGTTGGCCAGCTATTGCCAGACTCAATTTGCCGTGGGCTGCGCCTCGGGCAGCGATGCCTTGCTGCTGGCACTGATGGCGGTCGGGATTGAAGCCGGCGACGAAGTCATTCTCCCCAGCTTCACCTTTTTTGCCACAGCCAGCGCCGTGGCCCGGCTCGGTGCCCGCCCTGTATTTTGCGATATCGATCGGGAGTCGTTCAATCTCGATCCCGAACAGGTCGAAGCGCTTGTGACTCCCCGGACCAAAGCGATCATCCCGGTTCACCTCTTCGGACAATGCTGCGAGATGGGCCGCCTGCTCGAAATAGCAGCGAAACATCAACTGCAGATTGTTGAAGACTGTGCCCAATCCATCGGCGCCAGCTATGGCGGAGTCGCTTGTGGAGGAATCGGCCGGGTGGGTTGCTTCAGTTTTTATCCGACCAAAAATCTGGGTGGATTTGGCGACGGCGGGATCATGACTACCAATGACGCTGAAGTTGCCGACCGCCTCCGATTGCTGGCGAACCATGGGATGCGACCGCGCTATCATCACCAGGCCATCGGCTTGAACAGTCGCCTCGATTCATTTCAAGCAGCACTGCTGGCGATCAAGCTCCGCGAACTGCCGCGCTGGACCAGGGCTCGGCAGGAAAATGCTCGACGATATCAACAGATGTTTGCCGAACGGGGAATGACTGACTTGATCGCTGTTCCCAAGGTCAATGTCGACGGTGAACACGTCTGGAACCAGTTCACGGTGCGGATACAAGGCGCAGCGCGAGACGCTGTGCGGCAGCAATTGGCCGAACGCAAAATCGGCACGGAGGTCTACTATCCGATTCCTCTGCACCAGCAAGTCTGCTTTGCCTACCTTGGCTATCAGACTGGCAGTTTGCCGGAAACAGAGCGGGCCTGCGCCGAAGTGCTGAGCCTGCCGATTTTCCCGGGACTGACCGCAAAAGAGCAGGCAACCGTCGTAGACACGTTAGCCGACGTCCTGCATGCTGTGCGACCGCTGCGGAAAGTTGCCTGAGCAGAGCCCGTCTGCTTCGGCACCGCACCTCGGGCTGCGGACGGAGGAAGTTCGGCTCGCGGTGGAAATCTCTCTCTCTCTGCGTTACGCTATCGAGCACTCCGGGTCTGCGCTGGGGTTCGTGCCGAGTGAGTTCCGTCCAGATTCCGTCGCTTTTCGGCCGCTTTGGCTGACCCCGAGCCGCCGCGCGATACTTTCCCCCACGGAATGGCGATGGGCAAACTCCAGCAACATCTTCTCGGCCTGATCGCTTTCAGCCTGGTGGCGATTTCGATTGTGGCACTATGGAGCGGATCGACTCAACCACTGTTTGCGATCATGCTCCGCGTCGGTTTTGGGTTGCTGGCAATCTGGCTCGCCTGGCCTCAATTGATGCGGGGCGAGTGGAAGGGCTCGCTGCTGGTCGCCGCCATTCTCGTTGGCTTGGTGGTCCTGCTCGCCGCTCGTCCGCGTTATGTTCCGGTCATCGGAGGAATCCTGATCCTCGCAGGCGCGATCCAGCTTGGACTCCGCTACGCCAGCCGGATGTTGGGACGGTCGTCCGGCAATCGGACGCGACGCGAGTGAGAAGACCGGCGCGCCCGATTGGCCAAACGGGCCCGGTTCACAGGCTGTTCGGCCATGCCCGGTCTTCTCCAGACATAGCCCCCAACCTTTGGCCTCGGCGCTCGGTTCGACTTTCGGGATTAAACTTCTGGGCCTAGGTTCCGGCGGCACCGGGAGGAGCATTTTCAGCAGCTGGCTTTTGCTGAGCGTTAACGAGGTCTTTCAATTTTTTACCGGCGGTCTCGAAGAGCTTGAGCATTTCGAAAGTGACGCCCTTTCTCGGGCCTTGCTGGCTATCGACGCCGACTTTTTCCCGGGCGTCCGTCTCTTTCTTCTCGTTTTCGTCCTTGTTTACATCCACCAGACCCAAGTCCGACTTTTCCATGACTTCGTCGAGGACCACACGGGTTTTATCGACAAAGCTTCGCTCGGCGTCAGTTGCCAGCGCGTACCACTTACCGGTTCGAGAAAACAT
>Ga0315906_10009709_pt1 | contig 11392 bp, 8 predicted proteins | sample LakEriMetagenome_4_FD_203526 | JGI IMG/M metagenome (GOLD analysis project Ga0315906, IMG submission 203526) | Freshwater fungal communities from buoy surface, Lake Erie, Ohio, United States - Buoy 2 MA122 | ecosystem: Environmental > Aquatic > Freshwater > Lake > Lake biofilm | place: USA: Lake... | reverse complement strand
CTGGTGTTTGTGTCGCTCTAACGGGCCAGTCGTTCCGTTAGCAGGCTTAGAATTGACCAGCTCTCTCGCGCCCTAGCGCTGTGCCAGCCATACCGCTTGTGCCAGAGAATGATGCTTGCTCAAGCGCTGTTAGTTTCCTACGCTGCTTGGCTGCCTCTGTTGAACCAGAAAGTCCAAAGACTTCCTGCTCTGCGGTTGTTTGTGTGTATTCGGGTTGTCCATAAATAGAAGCGAGTTGACCGCCTCGTGGAAGAATATCTGCGATTGTTTGGAAACCTTGTTGTGCTTGCTCCTTGGTAACTCCATAGGATGCAAGTTCTGTTGCACGCTCAAGACCTGTTGCAAGGCCAGCAATCTTTGCGCCTGCTCCGATTTCAGCAGCAGTAATCTTGCGTTTGAGTTCTGGCAATGCGCTCTTAGGATCAAGAACATAGGCAAGAACATCACCATTAGTAATGCCAGGATAGAACTGCTTGAGGGTTGCAGCAACCTCTGGGTTAGCATCAAAGACTCGTGACTGTGCAGTCTGGATACGGTCTTCTAGTTCGACAGGTGATACGTCAAAGCCAATGAACTTCTCAAAGCCTGCCTGTGTTCCTAGGTCGCCCTTCTTGTAATAAGACTCTGGCATACCGTAGCGGCGCATAATGTCTTGGTACTGGTCTTCAAGACCAATGTACTCAGCTTCTGATAGCGCACGAAGACCTTGATTGACACGGGTCGCATTAGCAGCAAAGCGCTTCTTGTAGGCATCTGTTTCACGAAGGCGGAGTGTGAACTCTGACGGAGATACACCTTCTTGAATTAGATTCTTGAGTGGTTCGACAAGAGACTGTAGTCCATACTGAGCAAACTGAGTATAGAGCAAATCGTATGCAGACTGACGCTGGCCCTTTTGTGTATCAAGGTTTGCCTGATACGCCGTATACGCGTCTGCATTAGTAAAAGACTTGCCATCCGTAGCGGTATATGTTGCTACTCCAGGAGTATTAGAGCCTGGTTTATTATCGCCACCAGGAGTTGATGTTGGACTGTACGAAATTAGATTTCCGCCATCTTCAGTAAATCCAGCGCCAAACTCTGATGAACCGCTTATAGCCTGACCATAAGCGCCCTTTTGAGAGACGCTTAGTCTGGAGTATGTCTTGCCAGTTCCTGGGTCTTTATATTGAGTAACCTTGTAGCCAAGTAAGTTTTCTGGGTTACCAAAGAATCCTCTGTACTTCTCTGGAAGTTCAGTAGCGGCTGTAAAGCCTGGTGGTAATACTTGTTCTGCCATTGTTACCCCTGGAATCCGAAGTTACGTGCAACTGTTAGTACGCTATTTGAAACATCTTCACGAGCGTTATTGGTGTACTGCCAACGTGGGTCCTTGCGAAGCATACGTTGATACTCATAAAGAGAAACTTCTTTGTCTGGCCCGATACCCATACGAAGTGTTGGGTCATTGAGAGTAATTGACTCTGGGCTTACTTCAAGTGTTGCTGCCATAATTCTCTTGTAAGGACTGTAGATAGTCTCAAGGTCTACGCCTTGGTCAAGAAGACTTGCTACTCTGTCTGGCAGACCAGCCTTGGCTGTGTTACGGATGACGCTCTTGAATGTCTCAATAGACTCACCCTTGGCAATCTTGTCGAGCCACGTATCTACAGAGTCCTTGAATACTGTGTCAAGGTCAAAGCCATTAGCACGAGCTACTGCTCGTAGAGTCGTTAGGTTCTGTCCTGCAGCACCACCGACAATACCTTTGCCAGCGCCGAATGTTCCAGCGCCTAGGATTGCATTACGAATCTTGACTGCATCATCTTCGTTGGCATAGTCATAGATACCAGCAGCAATAACTCTTAGGTCATCATCGCTAATCTGTCTGCCCAGTTTAGTTGCATTCTCACGTAGAAGTTCAACTACATCTTGTATGCCGCGACCATAGGTAGACGTACGATTGAGTTCTTCAATCTTAGCCTTGTATTGCGGGTCATCTGTCTTGAGTTTCTTGACGAGTGCATCGTATTGACGCTTCTCAAAACCGCGTTGACGGATAGGTCCAGAGTTAGTCTTATACCACGTTGTGTTCTGCAAAAGATTGATGAATTGGTCTTCATCCATATCATCTTTAGCAGTGGTAGGATCTCCGATAGAGCGAATAAGAAGATTCTTGAGTTCTTCATTGCTTGCAAAGATTTCATCAATACCGCCATATAGCTTGACGGCCTCTGCCATAATTTTTTCAAACGGAGTTGCAGTAGGTGTTGTTGGCATTACTGGCTTTGCAACGCCCATAGATGCCTGGTCACCTGCAACTGCTGCGGCAGGATTGAATCTGCTACCACTAGTAGTTCCTGGTCCAGTTGGCCCGCCAGTAGGAAACTCTGGCATAGTTCCCTTTGTTACTGTTCCACCTTTAGGTCCCTTGACCTCTTTGGTTGTAATAGCAGTTACTGCCTGACCGCTGGTATCCCACTTCTGAGTACCAGATTCCCAGTTACCTGTAACGGTATTGAACTTGGCCTCTTTAGGTACACCTGTTGGACGATTATCTTTACCTACTTCAGCAAGACCTTCTCTAGCAGTATCGCTTTCTTCTTCAAGTTTTCTGATTGCTGCTTCAATAGAACTAGTGTCTTGACCCTTGTCTTTAGCACGAGATAGGTCATCTTGAAGACTCTTGATTCTTGCAGCGTTGCTCTTTAGTTGCTTGTTGTATTTATTACGCTCAGAAGTTTCTTTTTCTGTTGTAGTCTTCTTGAGTGATATAGACTTGTACAGAGCCAAGGAATCATCAACGGCCTGCTTCTTAGCATTACGATCCTTGAGAAGAGTCTGATAGTTTGCAGATGTTCTAGGAGTCTCGTTTAGTAATGACTCAGCCCGCTGGAATGCAAAGCGTGCTACGTTGTAAGCATCGCTAGCCTGCGATACTGTAGTAATTGCTATAGGCGCATCTGCTTGTTCTGGAGCATTTGGCTTAGGTTGTGGGATTTCAGCAACTTGCCTGAACTTGCCATTCTCTACGTAGCCTACAAGGTCACCAGTAAGAGTTGAGTAGACTGCCTGCTTGCCACCCTTGAGGGTGACTGTTGAAGCAGACCACGTATACTTTGGTAACTTATCTGCCATTAGCTAACACCTAGCGCTCTCTTGAAAGCATTGTAAAAACCAAAGACCTTGTTAGCCTTAGCCTCATCAGTCTTGGCAATCTGCTGGAATAGATACTCTTTTGGTGAGAAGGCTGGAGTCACTTCTTGGAATGTTGTTTCACCCTGTGGGGTATATGTAGTCTCAGCAAAACTGCTTGGCTTTGCCAAGCGTGCATTGATTTTTTCAGACCACTTTGCAATTTCATCGGCAGTAGCACCACGACCAGTGTATGAACGGACTACTTCATCGATTGTAGATTCAAGAGTTTCAGGACGGATATTAGTCTTTGTGATGTATTTAGACGCTTTACGTTCTCCACCACCAGTGCCAGCAGAACGCTGACCTAGGAATGTATTGAGGTCAATAGTTCCAGTCTCTAAAGCTGCTGGGTCATTAGTACGAAGATAATTGATTTCAGCACTAAGGTCGCTAGAAGCATCTAGGAAAGCCTGACGTACTGAAGCGTTATATTGGTCAGTAACAGGTGTCTGATAACCAGCGTCCTTGAGTTTCTGTGACAAAGCACGACGCATAGCAGGGGACATCTTGCGGTATTGCTCGACGAGTTGCTTTTGGCTTGAGACAGTGAACTGTGACTGCTTGGCTATACCACCTGCAAGTGGGACTCGTGCGCCCCTTGGGTCTGGCGTTGATGATGTAATGATGCCAGTTCCAGAAGCACGACCAGTTGGGTCAAAACCTTGTAGGCTCACTTAGTCTCCTCTCAAGAAGTTACTAAACAGGATGTCATAGACACCGCTAGCGTTTGGATTTGAAGCTGCAATATCTTGCATTTCAGCAAGTGTTGCTGTACGAAGAATCTCACGTGCATTGATGTCTGATTCGCTACGGCTGTTATAGACCGTATCAATCTGCAACTTGTAGTCATCGTATAGTTGGACCATCTTGCGGATAGCATTAGCCGCTGGTGAAACTATCTTGGTTTCATCAAGCATTGTTTTGAGATCTTTATAGGCAGCCATACGCTTGACGTTGTTAGCTGCAGAGTTAGCAAACTCTTCTTGCAGAAGCGGTCTGGTCTGCTTGAACTCTCTAGACCAAGCGTCCCAAGCCTCATTGAGTTGCTTGCGCTCGCGGTCGGTTCTGACATTCTGAAGCGCCTCTTCATACTTATCGCGCTGAATGTAATAGAACTGCTTGGACTTTGCTACAAAAGTTTCCTTGAGGAAGTCACCAACGAGTTTAGTCTCGCGGTATCCATTGTCCTTGAGGAACTGGTAGGCCTCCCACGAGAATGTTCCAGACTGTGGTATCAAGAATGCTGCACCTTCTGGATATTTCTTGATAAGTTCGCTGTTGTCGTCGACCCAGTTTGCTGCCGCATTGGATGTCTTGACTCGTGCTTGGAATACAGGGTCAGATTCGTTGATAACATACGGAACTTGCTCTGGGTAATACTTGACCCAATCTGCCATAGCATTTCCAACAGGATCATTGGTATCGCTGTATTGGTCAATCAACTTGGAGAATACTTGCTTGAAGTTGACGCGACCATTATCACGAACCCAGTCAGCCATATCGCTCTTGAGCGTTGTGGTTGGTGATGCTGGCGAAATAAAGCCTAGAACGAAACGAGTACCTAGAATTGCTGTAATAGTTGACTTCAATCTCTTCTGGTATTCAATAAGTTCACCAGGAGTTGCTGTTGCAGATGGTGTATGACCGCCTGCCTCTAGATAGGTAACCGCCTTGCGGAAAGCTGAAGCGTATTGACTATCGCGCTCATCCTTGTCAAGGGTAGCGAGAAGACGATTGACGTGGCCTGGCAATGCAGACTGGAAGAACGACTGTCCTTCTCCAATTTCACCAATCGTGTACTGCTCTGTTGATTTGATTTCCTTGGCAACCTTAGCCATTACAGGAATATCAGATTCAGAGAAGAATCCTGCGATGTTATAGATAGTCTTGAGTGTCAGTCCAGAAAGCGGTCCTGAGAATGTGGGTAACCACGAGTCAGGGTTTGCAGACGGTGTAAGCATCTTGAGAGATGAACCGAATTGCAATGGCATTGGCGCTACGAACTTGTCTCCAAGACCAAAGACGTTGAGCATCTTATTGACTGCACCATACGCTGGAGCCAAACCTGGATAGATGAAGTAAGCCTCACCTTGGTCGTCACGTTGAACGAACCCTGAGTGGCTTACGCCTTCGTATGTCAAGGCAATCTTCTGTAGGGCCTCTGGGTTGTACTTGACTGTGCGGTATGCACGGCGGTAAGCATCTTCTGTTGCGCGATAGAAACGTGCAAAGTTACGCATTGACCACGCCATCTGTGTACGAACGGCTGGATTATCTACGAATGCCATCACTCGCTCAATAGCAAGGTTCTGTGACATCTCAATAATCTGCTGAGTCGCAGCCTTTTCGCCTACCTTCTTCGATAGGTCATCAAGGAATGGTTGAAGATCCTTGCGAATATCAAAAGCAGCATCAAGAACTAACTGGTCACGTGACAAACGTGCGTTTGCATCTCCAAGCCAGTCCCATAGACGGGTGTTCAAGTCAGAAATAATGTTTTTTGACTGTGTTGCTGGTATGAAAAGCGGTCCAGTAATGGTCGCTGGTACATCTGCACGACCCTTTGGTAGCCATTCAAGGCTAAACTCTTTCATATTGATAGCGTAATCGCCATCATCCTTGAGAGTTACAAGTTTATTTAGTAGGTCATCGTTGATACTGCCATCTGCTTTACCAAGCATCGTAGCCAAATCATCATAGATGACTGCTGCGTGCTGTTGAGATGTGTATGTTTCATCAACGTAGCGGTCAAAGCGCGGCTTCAAACTAGCAATTTTCGGGTCTGTATCAATTATCTTAGCAAAAGCGTTGATGAAGCCTGTGCGGTCACCTTTATACTCAGCAAGAAGTTTCAATCCTGCAGAGCCAATCTCATCATTTGCCTTGGCTGCAATCTGGAAAGCCCAAGCAAGACGACCTTCTTGACTTAGTGGTGAAAGTTCCGTAAAGGAACCGTACGCACGCTTGTAAGCCTCGCCATCTACCTCAAAATCTACGACCTTACCGTGCTTACGGCTGAGGCGCTTTGCGCGAGAAAAGAAATCATTACCAGCATTGAGGTTGTACGCGCCTTCAGATGCACCTTTGAGAAGGTTCTCGTAGTCGCCATACATTGCAAACTCATAGGCATAGCGGTCAAAGTCGCTACCAAACTTACCCATCTGGGCATCGTTGAAGTTTTCACGAAGTAAGGCTTCTGCCATTACCTTGCGCTTGGCTTCTTCCTTCTTGGCAGGTGATTTGAATACATCATCTACCTTATCCCAAGTCTTAGTTGTCGCATTCCAGCGTAGCTCAGATCCGCTATCAATAGCGTTCATACGAGCCAATAGATTGTCTTTGTCCTTGGCTTTTGCATAACGGTTGAGAACTGCAAAGTTCAAATCTTCACTAGCCTGAATGACTTTCTTTGCAACACCTCTTGCCTTGACGATATCTTTCGCACTGCGAATTACGCCTCGTCCGTTAGCAAGACCGAATAAATAATCTTCGATTGCGTTACGTAGCGGGAATCGAGGACCTGCAAGAGTACCTGTTACGAATGTAGATACTGCATCATCTGCAGCCTTGGAGTATTGCATACCCCAGGCCTTTGCTAAGAACCCATCACGAGCGCCAAACTTATCTAACTGCTCTGGTGTAATAAATGCTAGGCGATCATTGAGCTGATAAGCATAGGCAGCAGAATCAACACCATTGATTTGTGATGGAATAACTCCATCTGGATTATCTGGCGTAATAGCGCGGTTAGTATAGACAGCATCGCGTCCTACTGCACCGAGAGATTCTAGAAGTTTGCGTCCACCTTGTGTGCCGCGTAGTCCACGTAGTTCACCTACAGCAGACTGTAGACCAATAAACATCTCACGACGCTGACCGATATTGGCCTGCTTGTAAGCATCGCCAAGGATACGGCTTGAGTAACGTCCATATACAAGACGTGCGTAACGCTCAAAGGCTAGCGCTGACTTCTCTGATGCGAAGTTGCCTAGTTCATCCATATCTGGAATGAGAGCAAACTTACGAGTAAAATTATCTAGACGCTTATTGATTCCAGCGATAGAGAAACGAGCAAGTTTCTGCTCTGATTCTGCCTTGGTAATGCGTTCAGCAGTTCTAGCACCTGCTGCAACAGCAGACTCGCCTTCACGTCCAAGAAGAGAACGACGTGCGGCCTCTAGGCTTGAGATGCCTTGGGCATCTGCCTCGTCAAATACGATGTTACGCAAGAAGTTTGCAGAGTCTGTATTTAGATCAAAGACTGCTCCAGCTTTGTCATAGACCGCAAGTTTAGCCTTGCGTGCTGGTGACAAGATAGGCATAACCTTGGTTCTAAAACCAGGCTGTCCATAGAAAATTGGCTCAATACGCTGGGCGTTAGAGAGAAAAGCCTTAGCAGTGTTGACATCAAGGATTCCGCCAAAGTCTTCGTTAGCAAACTTGATGAGAGCGCTGTCTACGCCATTCTCAGCAAAGGCTGGATTGAGAGCGCGTAGGCGACCTGTTGCTTGCCCAATCTTTTCTGCGTTATTAGCAATGCGAGCGTCGCGCAAATCTTTTGTAGTCTTTGTAAACTCTGTCCAGAAGTTCTCAATGTTTCTATTCTTGAAGGCATCTTCTACCTTCTCAGCAGTACCGACCGTCTTATCAAGAGCATACTTCATACCTAGATAACCCTTGCGAGCTTTACCAAGTAAAATGGTTGGGTCTAAAACAATACGGAATGCGGCATCTGTAGTGCCTGAAATCCAAGAATAAAGTCCAGACTTACCCTCTAAGTCATCTGGCAAGAACGCATTAGCAACTTGACGACCTGGAGAATACTTAGCAGCATTGACTTTTGCTACTGCTTCTTCTGTAAGTTTGTCGCCTTCTTTAGAACCAGCGGCAAATGCAAGGGCCTTCTCATTCTCAGTCTGTGCTTCACGAATGATTTGGTCTAGCGGAATGCCTGCAGAAATCTTCTTAGCGATATTTGTACGGTCACGACCGTAAGTCTTCTCAACTTTTTCAATTCTGCCAGGGTTGAATACCTGCTCACCATTGGCACCAGAACGCTGAAACGCATCTCCAAGATCTACGCCTTCGGAAATACCGATAGCACCAACACGATACGCACGTGTTACTTGGTCTGATGCCCACCCTGCTGCCTTGAATATAGCCTTGACTGGTTCTACAACAGGACGTGAAACGATGTAAAAGGCTTGACCGATAAATCCACGCTTGGGATCTGTGTCATCAATACCACCAAAGAAATCTGCCTGTGCCTTTTGTTGGTCAATAGGCAACTGATTATATTCAGCAGCACCAACAGATGGCGGCAGGTTATTGAGCCGCACGTGCTGTGAGTACATATCTGTAAGCGAGTTGATTTTCTGAGTCTGTTGAGGAGTCAGATTTGCTCGCTTAGCAGCTTGATATATATTTCCCTTATTGATGTTTTGGGACATTACAATCCTCTAGCTACGGCCTGCTCGTATAAAGCAGCAATTTCTCCATTGGTATCGTATTGAACCATTGTGGCAAGGATGGATGAAAGCGATTCTGTTTGTTGTGGAATCCCAAGAACCTCTGGTCCAGGACCAGGGCCTTGTGCAATACCAGATGTCACAGGTTCATCTTGACGTTGCGATGGAGCGTAAAGCTCTGTTATTGGTTCACGTGTTGCAGCTTCACGTACTTGCGAGGATGGCATACCGCGAACATCTGGTGTCTTTGCAAGAGGCTGTGCTTCTCTGAGCATCTTATCCTCAATACCTTGACCATAGTAATCTGATTGGAAGTTGAGTTGATCTGTACGTGTGGAAAATGGCCCAGGACCTGCCACTCCAGCCAGTGGATTTACTGGTTGTTCAGCCATTACCGTCCTCCATCTTCTCTAAATCTGATGTGAATTGTTCCCATACTCTGGAAACTTTTGTTTTTCTATTTGCGTTATACACTGCTAAATCTAAAAGTTCTGAGGCGAGCATCTCTATGGCTCGCGTTATATTTACAAAGAAACCTGATAAAACTACAAGAAAATCTGCGGGAGTAACAGAGCGTGGTACGTAATCTTCTTCGTTATCCACGCTCTGTCCTCTCTAAATTACACTAAGCCTTCTTGCCTTTACGAGCCTTAGCTGCATAACCAAAGTCAACTTTGCCGCCTTTTGGCATTGGAGCCTTCTTTGAGCCTTCTGTTGGCTTCTGGACTGAAGCCTTTGCACGACCACCTTTTTTCATTTCACACCTCCCTACCCTGCAATAGATGCGAGTAACGTAGCAATGTCTGGACGAGAGCCAGCAGCAGGGGCCGCACCCATTTGTTCTGGAGTTGGCTGCGAGGCAGGAACGGGGGCCATACCTGCTGCTGGAACTTCTGCGCCCATTGGCACTTCTGGTTGTGGCTCTGGTGCAAAGACCTTCTCCACAATAGTCTCTAGTTGTAAACCTTTTTGACGGCCCTTGATTACTTCGGCGATTCTGGAAACGATTTGAGAAGGATCTTGACCTTGTGCTGCAATCGCTGGAATTGCCTGGGCGTACTGAGCAACAGCAACACGGAGAGAATCGCGCATCTCTTCAATATCCACACGCTGTTCTTCTTGAGTGACATTTAGCTCCATTGGGATTTCGCGGCGTACATAATCACGTGATACAAGTTTATCGCTACGCATCTGTAGCAAAGCAATGATGGCGTTGTTTGGATTCATACCAGACATAATGCCGTAACGAACATCTACGCCGTACTCACCAGCAATAGCTCGACTTGGTACATACTTCATATTGAATGGCGTACCGTCATCTACACCTTTGATTTCCTTGGTCATATTGCCAAAGATTTTCTCATCTGTTTCAAAGCAGAGAGAAACAAGTTCAGTAAAGAGGCGTGCAAACTGTGCTTGCGCTGCACGTACTTGTGTATCAAAGCCAGCCTGAAGTGCTTGAACTCCACGACCTGTAATGATTGATGCGTCGATGTTACCTGAGCGTACCTCTGGATAACGAGCACCTAGACGTAGTTCACGCTCTAGTACGCCAGATTCTGTAAAGACTCCGTTAGGAAGTTCTAGTGGAACACGGCGGATTGCCTGTGGATTAGCAGAACGCATAATCGCATCAGGGCCGAGTGCAAGTTCTTGTACATCTTGCGGAATAGCAATAGGAGCCTGAATGGATTTCTCTGCTGCTTGGATTTGCAATACTGCAAAGCGAGCACGAGCAAGTTGTACAGCCAAGATATCATCAAACTGACCGCGTGCTTCTCCATCAATAGATGAACGAACAGCCACACGTGCCATACATTTGCCAGTTGGGTTTGGCAAGTTAGATAAAACTAAGTTCTCACGATCTGGCAAGAAGACAACATCTTGGTCTTTGTCGTGGTAACGAACCATTGAGATATAAGGGCTGCCCATTGTGAAGGAAGTTCTAGGCATAATCTGAGATGCAAACTCTGGATACTGCGATGCCAATGTTTCAGCATCGGTCTGGATAACCTGAGTCAAAGAAATCGTACGACCGAATCTGTCAATCTCTGGGTAAACGCCAAATGGATTGAGCAAGCGGATACGTGGGTTGTTTGTCTCGTAATCCATCTCTACGATTGCTGGCAACATACCGTAGGTATTGAACCAGTCAGCGCCGTTGTACATCTGAATCTGTAGTTCAGAACCTGAGATGTAATAGTTAGCGATACGAGTTCTAGTATCTGCAGCCTTGCGTGCGCTATCGGAAACCATATTGGTGGCAGCGCAGTTGAAGGATGGAAGCGGAGCCATAACCTCAGCGAGGTCACGAGCTGCTACGTCAACGAAGTTAGCAACGAGAGGCTTGGGATATTCCTCTGAGAACATCGCAGGATAAACCTTGCTAATGTCACCTTGACGTACTGATAGCACGTCGCGCATACGCTGGTCGCGGGCAGCATACTTCGTTTGAAGACGCGATACCTTAGCGACTACCTCTTTGACTGTAAGCACTTGGTTCTCCTAGATGAACTGTCTGTCTTTTTCAGCAAGCAGTTCATCGATATTGATGACCATTCGCTTGCCTTTTTCATAACGTGATAAAAATGGATTCTTGAGATGGTGTGTCTGGTGAATGCCTTGGTTGAGCCACTCACGTACTTTGATTTCACAGAACCAGAGAGCCATCACCATATCGGTCTTACCTTTGGTCGTAGGCGACCAGGTAATAAGTTGTTCTATGAGGCTCTTGATATTCTCTGTCT
>Ga0315906_10009706_pt1 | contig 11393 bp, 10 predicted proteins | sample LakEriMetagenome_4_FD_203526 | JGI IMG/M metagenome (GOLD analysis project Ga0315906, IMG submission 203526) | Freshwater fungal communities from buoy surface, Lake Erie, Ohio, United States - Buoy 2 MA122 | ecosystem: Environmental > Aquatic > Freshwater > Lake > Lake biofilm | place: USA... | reverse complement strand
TTGGATCACACAGACAAGGAGTATTTGCGAGCACTTGAGTGGTGTATTACGAACAAGATCTTTGAGCGGGAGGTCAAGACGTTGCCTGAGGACATCCCTGATTGTATTCGGCAACATCGATTTGGGGCCGAGATGGTTCTTAAGCAGGCCAAAGCGTTTGGCAGGATGTATCGCTATTTGACAGGGCGTGAGCCGACCTTAGATGAACGGCAAGCATGCTCATCTGACGGTTCATCGTCGTCTGTTTGAGCGAACCCCTAGGCACAAAGCGTTTACAATTCGAATGGTTGATGGTCGCTTGTAGGAATCGAAGTGAAGCTTCAATCGAAGGAGTATCGATCCTCAAGCGTCCTGCGAAGTAGGCAACGAGTTAGGATCAAGCGGTGGGGTGCTTGGAGCGAGGTTGCCGGGGTCATTGGTGCGGATGTGATGGAGATTTTGAAGAGCCGCAAAGGGCTTGAGGGAATCGGTCTGCGCTGAGCAAGCCAAAAAGTGGTCTGGATTGGTATCAATCCCTCTGAAATGCCCCTAACTGGAGTGAAATCATGCTCGATTTCGCTTTTGACCCACCAACAAAAATGCTGGCATTTGTACCGACATCAAGACGGGGTCTGTCCCCTTCAAGACGGGGTCTGTCCCCTTCAAGACGGGGTCTGTCCCCTTCAACACGGGGTCTGTCCCCTGTTTATCAGACAACAAACTACTTGTTAGGAAATGCCGTGCCAGGGCCTGTCATCAGAAGGATTTTTGTGTGGGTTGGATCTTTACTGGGTGCCACAGGGTCTTTAAAAATCGAGGGCATGTGCGTGAGCACATATTCATTAGATGGATCGTCCCATGGTGCATTGAAATTATAGCGTTTGAACAAATCACTACCCTCACCATCACCTAAATAAGGAAGTACGGCAACTCGCCATGAATGCCATGGTTTGCCATCAGGACCAAAGACTATAGCCGATGGCAGTTTCCTGTAGGCGGCTTGATAGTTCATGAATCCTAACGCTATCTGCTTTGCGTTGTTACTCGAAGACATCCTTGCATTGGCGTTCCATATACTCGTACTCTTGAGCTTAGGGCGTCCATTGGGATAAAGACGCTCCATCGCACCAGTATCATTTCCAGCGATGGTAAAAAAAGCTCTCAGCGCCTCAGGATCTGCACCTTGCTCGACTTGAATGTACTGGATGGAACCGTTTGCAAAGCAAAAGTTTCCATCGGAATACCGATTGCTTTCCGATGGAAAGGTTTCATCGAGGACCAAGTCCTGAGGTTTGGTCCAAGGCACCGAAAGATGGTCAGGGACTGTACCAAACCAGATTGTTTCACCCCCACCGTCTTTCATGTCCGAACTACCAGTACGGTTCGAAGGGGTGGTCTTTACCGGAACACTTCTCGGCGGTTCTGAAGTGGGTTGCTGAGAGTAACTTGGTGCAGCCGTCTGAGACGAATTTCCCTGGGGCGATGATTTCTTAGGGGTCGGCCCGAACGAGGACTCCCCCGGCGTAAGACCTTCATAGGTTATTACCTGTTTTGATGGTTTTTGATCGCAACCAAAAAACATCATTAGGATAATGAGAACGATCCTGCCACGATTCTTTTTAATCAATTGTTTTCCATTCTGGTCTTTACCGCAGACGATTATCTTCAATGCGTTTCTTTCAGCAATCTCAACATGGCTTGGCCCATAGCTTGGCCGACATCCATATAGACCTCAGCTTTGCCACCATAATGGCCGTTGCCACTTCCACCTTGGGCCATTGGATGAGTATAAACCGTAGCGACATTTCCCTTGAACTCAGGGTACTCGCCCGAGTCTCCGTCGACCGAAAGATGGGCGTCAAGAACTGCTCCGGTCGGACCACTAGCCCCTCGGACAGCTTCACCCAACGTCGCGCAAACGAACTTGGCCTTCGGTGCATTGAATGCCTTTCGCAATGCCTTGATAAATGCAACGAGGTTCTCCTGGTAATGGGCGGCATGCCCCGCGTTCCCTGCATCGCGTTCCCCTTGCCAAAAAAAGAAACCAGCAATTTCATATCCTGTCGTACCTGGGTAGTGTTTCTCCAGATCCGCAAGCACTTTTTTCGCGTCCGCTATATCGGTGTCCCATTGCTTGCCAGCATACCAGTCGATCGGCTTACCCGCCTTGTCTAGCCACGGATCAGGTTCGGTTTGAAGACCCTTGTCTGGATCCATCTCCCAATACTCAGGCTTGTCTTTGTAACCTGCATACACGAGTCTCTTCTCGACTCCCGATTTGTCTTTGGTGACATACTCTCGTCGCACTGCTCCCGGTGGCAAGAGATCCCAACCAAGAGCCCGATTGCCTATGCAACATTTAAGAAGCATCACCGGTGCTTCGATAGCGTTCCCTAACGGATGACCGATCCCAAGCTCTGGCCCAAGTGTGTTTCCCTGAACGCTCAGCCACTCATTGTTTAGTGGCCCTTTGCCTGACATATAACGAACGAAGCGTACATCCTGGCGTTGTATCCAATTCCCTTGTTCGTCGACCAGATACGGATACTTCTTATTCTCTCGAACCGCATGCTCCAAAGAGATGTCTCCACCCTTGACTTTGCCCAAGCCGACCATGTTGGACTGCCCTAGCAGGATAAAGACTTGCACGGGCTGTTTCATATCAGCCGGCTTGCCATCGTGCTTGGCAATCGCGACAGACGTGTCCTGAGCGTCCAATTCAAGCACCGTTAAGCCCATTGCCACCAGGACAGCAAGGACGATTCGAGCAATGGATTTGATCATGGGGGGTTTCCTGCTAAAGTCCGATTCGAGGTTGTCTAAGGATTTATTGACGTCGATGAACCGTTTGGGCCCCCTCTATACAATCCGAGGGCAACTAGGCGAATGGGAAGCAGTAATTTACAGATTTCCATGATTTCGAGTTGCAATCCTGTTTCATTCCGATACGAAATTATCTAAATTAACGGGACCGTTGTTATCTGTTTGCCTGCACGTCCTTTAACTATGAGAGGTGGAACATGAGTGATGAAGGAAATGGAATCATGGGTTGGGTTATCTTCATTGCGATCTTTGGAGTTGGCAATTTGATCTTGTATTGGACCACGGGAATTTTCCTGATTCCATTCCCGCGCCGCTGATATGTTCCCATGGTTGGGCATTGAGATACTACCTGCTCGTATGCGTCGGCAGTTATTTCACAGTGTTAGCAAATTAAGTAATTGGCTCGATGCTAGCTGGAAGTGGTTGTTGTTGGCTTTGATGATTGGGGCTTTGCCCGTGGTTTTGGATCATCTAACCGGCTACCACTTGAGCCGTTGGTTAACCCCGGTGATGGTCTTGCCTCTGTTGCTTGCTGCTGTGCAAAGGGATTCCCTCTACTATGCTTTTTTAGTTCTTGGTGGGATGCTGTTTTCTCACAGCCTGACAATGATCGCTTTGGCAGTGCACGCACCTGAACATTGGTCTGGAATCTTTCCACCAGGAGTTCAGTACTGGGAAGTCACACGGGAATGGTTGCTGACGGGTGAAAGCAAAGAATATCAGTTGAGTTACTGGGTTCCTGGTCACCTTCAATTAGCCTTTGCCATGGTGTTTTACACTTACTGTTCGCTTGGGCTAATCACACTATGGCACGGATTTCATGAAGTCGACTTGATGAACCTTTATGTTAGCCAATTATGGTTGCATTCCGACGGTTCGTTAGGGGTGATTTTGTTAGGCTGGCATCCTTGGTCCATTTGCCGTGGAATCGGCTTTGTTGTTTTAACTTATGAATTGGTCAGTTGGTCGTTTGAGCATCTTTGCGGAAAGACTATCAGCACGCGTCGTTCGCGAATCAACCGTTGGGGATTAGGATTTGGCTTTCTAGCTCTCGACATGGTTGTAAAATACACGATGCTCGAATCGGTTCGCCAAGTGCTTCATCAATCGATCGCTTGAAAAAGGAAAGTTATTGCCGTGAAGGAACCTGATTACACCCTATCCGATTTGGCTTTCTACGGCGGTCTGATGAGCGGTTTCATCATCACTTACCTGACGATTCAATCGCTTTTTTCCGATTGTTCATACTTTGCTCGACTCGCCATAGCGGCTGCCGTGGGACTTGGAACCGGCTACTCAAGCTTGAAGTTTTACGAGTCGAAGTTCAAACCACCGACGAAGCCTGATGGTCAGGATAATCGCTCGTTCCCGGAAAGCTGATACAATGATCGCCGTTCGAAACTTGGTCAAGGAATACGGTGGCAAACGGGTCGTCGACGGGGTCAACTTTTCGGTTCAACCCGGGGAGATCACAGCCTATCTTGGTCCAAACGGTGCCGGAAAATCCACCACCATCAAGATGATTGTCGGATTGCTTAAGCCGACCGCAGGTCAGGTATTGATTTGCGATCACGACATTGCCTCCGATCCACTCTCCGCCAAAAAATGCTTGGGTTATGTTCCGGAAAACTCGGCCATCTACGCGACGTTGACGCCGCAAGAGTATCTTTCGCTCGTGGCCGATCTGCACGGAATGGACTTGGAATTGGCTTCCGAACGAATCGATCGGTTATTGCAGGGCTTTGATCTCGGCCAAGTAGCGGCTCGACAGATCTCAACATTGTCTCGAGGTCAAAGGCAGAAAGTTTTGCTAAGTGGTGGTCTGTTGCCCGACCCGCCTGTATTGATATTGGATGAACCGTTGCAAGGGCTCGATGCCAACTCGGTATCCATGCTACGGAAAATGTTGCAGCAGATGGCAAGCCGTGGAAAGACCATCTTGCTGTGCTCGCATATCTTGGCCGTTGTCGAAAAGTTGTGCGATCGCGTTTTGCTATTGCACCAAGGCCGCTTGACCGCAAACGAACCGACCCAGCAATTGATTAAAAAATCGGAAGACGGAACGCTCGAGAGCGTCTTTTGTGAATTAACGCGAACCGAACAGATCGAGCAAGGCACTCGGGATTTTTTGCAAGCTTTGTCTCGAACAGTCAATCCGCCGCAATGAATTGGTTTTTTGTTTTGATCAGCCGTTGGTTAGGTGCAGATGCTCGTAGCGTAAGAGCCTTGACGCGAGCGTTCCTGATCATGGACTTGAGACAGCAACACTATGCCGCAGCCACTGCGACTAGGCCATCGCATCTTCTGAGCCCCTTGTTCCTGGTGGTTGCCCAATGCTTGACGATGTCCGCTGCAATGTGCTTGATCCTCTTGGCGAGGGTAGAAGTTTTTTTCTTTGCTTTTGCAAACCTGACTTTATCGCTTCTGGTACTGGCAACCACCATCATTGTTGAATTCCACGAGATCGTCTTGAACCCCGACGATTTGGACATCATTCGGCATCGACCGATATCGTCTCGAACCTACACGTTGGCCCGATTGCTGAATCTAGGTTTTTATTGGTCGCTTATGTACCTGGCTTTGAACCTTCTGCCGATACTCATCGGAGCAGGCCTCAAGGATGCCGGTTGGTGGTACGCTCCTGCCTACCTGTTAGTCTCAGGTTTTGCAAGTTTGATCGTTGCAGCACTTACCATTTTGCTACTGTCCATGATTTCGTCGGGTCCTCGACTGGAAGCCGTCAAAAATGTCTTGGCCTGGACGCAAATCCTTTTGATCTTGGTCGTCGGCTACGGTGGTCAATTCATGCTTAGGGATACCAACCATGCCGTGCAGATGTGGGCTGCCAAGCCACCGAGCTGGGCGACATGGATACCTACCTTCCAACTGGCTTCATTGATCGATCGTTTCGCGGATCATCCTCGTGCGAACGAGTGGCTTGGAATCTTCGGATTATTTGCCCTTAGCAGTTTTGTTCTAACACTTGCGGCAGCTCGACTAAATCATCTGTATGCGAATATGGATTTTAGTCCAAACCGACTGAGCCGAACCATCAAGATGCCGCAAGTTGGCCGCCTGACAAATCGTGGTTTCGACTGGCTGCTAGGTTCTTCGAGTGCGAGGCTTGGATTTTGGCTTGGGCGCGTGCAACTCCGTCGCGATACGAATCTGTTATTGCGATGCCTGTTGCCCTTGCAATACCCGATCGCTTTGGTCGTACTGGGAACATGGACTGGCCAATTTTCCAATCCATGTGTTGTATTCGATCCGACTCGAACATTGCTCCCATCGTTGGCGGTTTTCTTGTGCGCACTGGCTGTTCCAGTAATGATCTACCAACTCGCGTTTTGCGCGGATTATTCGGGGAGTTGGTTGCTCATGACTGGGCCCTTGGGCGACCGTCAAGGATTCGTACAGGGGATCGCGACGGCTCTTATTGCGATGCTCTTAACCCCCCTCGCTTTAATCCTCTTGGGACTCTTATGGTACTTGTGGCGTGATGAATCGGCAGCAGCACTGCACGCTATCCTGGCTTGGTTATGGTGCTGGCCAGCAGCCCGAGCGGGGGTCTGGCTCGTGTTACCCGCCCCTCCGTTCTCCGTTTCGACCACTCGCGGTGTCTCTCTTGGACTCCCACCATTACCCTTTGCTAGCTTGACTCTATTGGCCATGTTTTTTACGAGCCTCCATACGATGTTTGCTCACTTGACTTACTACTGGCCAATTGCCCTGGGCCTACCTATTGCGATATGGTTTGTCCTTGAGTTTCCCGCTGGTAAGCGGCTAGAGAAATTGTGGAACGCCGCATGAATCCCCAATTCCGGAACTACGTCCGATCTATCACGGGCCAATTGCATTTGTTCATCGCAGTCTTCCTGGGTGCCATCGCTTTGTCGGCATCTACCTGGATCCTTCGTCCCTATTTGTTTGAACCCTATATCCGACAACTTCCTGTCAAATCGCATGCGGGCACTGAAGTGCTCGCTGATGGATTGCGAAGAGGCGTCGCAAATGCCGACGATATCCAAATCGCAGTCGATCGCCTCTTGAACAAGATGCTCGATACGCCCGAAGCAAAAAAACTACCCCGAAGCCCAGAGCAGCTTGCGGCTAATCGGGTTGCAGCCAAAGAGCGAATGCTTCCAGAGGCTCGTGATCGGATCGCATCAAGCTTGTATTGGGCTTGGCTTGATCAAGACTCGGTCGAAGGCAATGATGAGCTGTTGAAGCAACTACTCATTGCTATGCCAGATACGATCATCCAGAACATGCATCGAACGATCGTCGTCGGAAACACTCAGCAACAACTACGAGCATTTCGAGGACTCCAGCAAGCCAAGCGGTCTGGTATTTCACAAGCCGATGCCGTGATAGAGTTTGCCCATCGCAAAGCTAAGCGTCGAGGCGAGCAAGCTTTTTAGTATTCAGTTCATCTGACAAACTTAGAGCAAGCTCCACTACTGCTTGCTCAAGGTCTCATCGAGATTCAGAAGAACTCTGGCCGCCAGTGTCCAAGCCGCTGCGTCTTGAGGGGTTGTCCCCTCGGGCAAATCCTTGAGCTTGCCCGGATCCCCAGTGAGGATCTCGCGAGGATTGAGCCAACCATCCGAGAGCCTCTTGCGCTGCTGCTCTAAGAACTTCAGAAGCTGCGTCTTTTCTTGAGCCGTTGCACTCCTGGAGGTGGCAAGCTTATAAGCCTTCTCGATCCTTTCTGCATCCAATACAGGTGACTCTCGCAAGATCCGCAGAGCAAACCCATTGGCCGCTTCGACGAAAATGGGTTCGTTCAAACCTGTCAGTGCAGCCAGAGGCGTATTGGAACGGATGCGACGCGCACAGGCTGAATCGCCGTTGGGAGCATCGAAACTGCTGAGCACCGGATCGGGCATCGATCGCTTGCGGAACATGTAGATGGCTCTGCGATAACGCTCAGGGCCTTCGGCAGCTTTCCAATATCCAGGATACACATAATTGTAATCGAGAACATTTTGAGGAACCGGTGGAATCACACTCGGGCCTCCTAACTTGTGATGCATCAGCCCCGAAATGCTCAACACCATGTCTCGGACTGTCTCGGCATCGCAACGGAACCGCGGACCTCGGGTAAGCCAACGGTTTTTGGGATCCAATTCCAACATCATCTTGGTCGCATGCGAACTCCGCTGGTAGGTATCGCTCAAGACGATCGTGCGAACAAGTTTCTTCAGGCTCCAATTCGAATCCATGAACTCGACGGCAAGTGTATCGAGGATCCCTTGGTACTCAGGCACCGGAGCCCGAGTTCCAAAGTCTTCGGATGTCTCGACGAGGCCTTGGCCAAAGATCTCCTGCCAGATGCGATTGACGGCAACACGAGCAGTCAGCGGATTTTGCTTATCGACCAACCAACGGGCCAATCGCAATCGAGCCGGCTCAGGGGTTTGCACGGCTGGATGGAAACTCCCTAGCAGTTGAGGCTCGGTCGGCCGATCGGGCTGATCCCAACTGCCTCGCTTGAGCGTGTAGGTAACTCGCGCTTTGCGAGTATCCCGCTCGGTCATGTGCAGAACGCTTGTCTTGGCACCCGGAAACCGCTTCCAATGACTCTCGATGGCAAGATTCTGATCCTTGGCATCTTCTCGGGTGGCCATCCAAGCTTGAAAGGCTTTATCGGAAATCTCGGGTGATTCCATCATCGATAGGATTGCATCATGATCGATCGCAGGAGCACTGGGCGTAGGTGTGTCGGTGACGCTGATGCGACAGCAGCCGATCATTTCCCCTTGCCTCCAAACGAATTTGAGTTTGTGATCTTGAAGGTTTTCGAGCGGTTTTTCCAATTGCAACACGACCACCGAGGATTGATTGCGTCGACCCAAGCCTCGATCCGATTTCCAAACGGTTTCGTCCTTGCCGTCGATCAGGTTGGCGACAGGCCCCGAGGAATTTTTGCCGTCGGCTGACTTTTCCTCAGCGTTGCTAAAGTCTGCCGTTGCTGCGGAGAACTTTTGTTTCTCCCATTCGGAGCTACCAGGTTTTTGGACAAAGAGTTCGATTTCACGCAAATCGAACATGCCTACATTGCTGCGTCCTGGCCCCCTAAAAGGTAGCTCGCCATGCGTGAGAACTTCGAATTGTATCCCTGTGATAGTAGGTAGAGTTGCCGAGGCGATCATGAAGATATCATTGCTAGTATGACCAACCATCAGGATCGAATCGTCGGATTCTTGGACAGGATGGTTCAAGCCACTGATGGTCTCGAGCAACTCAGCGCGAAGTGCTTGCCACTTGGGCCTCGATGCAAGGACTTGCTGTTTCCAAGCTTGGAAATTCGCTTGCCAATCGGGATGGGATTCTTTGTATTGCGAGATCGCCGAAGCGACTCCATCGCGGACTTCTTTGATGATGGTCAGTTGTTCAGGGTTGTAGACCCAGGAACGGGATTCGAAGGTGTTATTAAGGAACGCGAACATCCCATAGTATTCGTCATGGGTGATCGGATCAAACTTGTGGGTATGGCACTGCGCGCACTGCAAGGACATGCCTAGGATTCCTTTGCCGATGCAATCGATGCGGTCGAACATTTCAACCATGCGGAATTGTTCAGGGACGATGGCTCCTTCTTCGTTGATCATGCTATTTCGGAGGAAGCCCGTCGCGATAACCTGTTCTTGGGTCGCGTTTGGGAGAAGATCACCAGCGATCTGCTCGATGATGAATTGATCGTAGGGCATGTCTTTAGCGATCGCATCGAGTACCCAATCGCGCCAAGCCCATTGGTCGCGTTGCAAGTCCTTTTCGTACCCGTTGGTGTCGGAGTATCGAGCAACATCGAGCCAGGGACGAGCCCATTTCTCGGCGAAGCGATCGTCGGCCAAGAGCTTCTCGACCGTGGCACTTAGCCCTTCGTTTTGAAACGCTTCGACTTGCTCAGGCGTTGGAGGTATGCCTATCAAATCCAGATAGACCCTACGGCACAACTCCCAAGGTTTCGCTTCGGCCGTACTTGGCCAACCTTTTTTGTGAAGCGTATCGGCCACGAGCCAATCGATCGCATGATTGACCTTGCGACCGTGAATGGGTTGGTTCAGGTCGATTTCGGTGCGCGACGGGGGGACAAAGGCCCAGTGCTTATCGTACGGAGCACCTTGGTCGATCCAACGCTCAAGCAAGACGATCTGCTCTTTGCTCAGCGGCTTTTGCAAGCTTGGGGGAGGCATCACATGATCGGGATCCGTCGATAGGATTCGGCGAACCATTTCGCTCTCAGATGCCTTGCCGGGGACAATCGCTCCTTTGGAAGATTCGCCGCCAGCGATGGCCGATTCGCGAATGTCCAGCCGCAGTTGGCCTTCGCGGGTCGACTCATCGACTCCGTGGCATTGCGAGCAATGCTCCGAGAGGATCGGTTGGATCTGTTTTCGAAAATCGATGTTCTGAGCACCTGCCGGTGCGTGACTAAGCAAGCTCAGCAACATTGCTGCGAGGATTGAGAATCTCAAGTTCGGGAGGGACATGGATCGTTGGGACATACAGGAGGTATGATTCAGTGGGAGGTTATAGCGTTATCAAATCCAATCGCTTTAAAACCCATTATCCACGAAAATCGCTGACCGAAAAGCGAAAAGTCTTTGGATTTAGTGGGTCTAAAGGTTGCTCGGTGAGCACAGGCATACCGAGGAGAGCATTTGCAAGATTTTGACCGTAGTGGATTCGGTAACCCAGATAGCTCGATGTCAATCGAGCATTGATTTCAAGCGGTATCCATAGGTCATCGGCTTGAATGAGAAAATCGATTCCGACCCAACCGGCTGGCTTGCCAGGGATAGCATCGAGCAAGTTTTTCGCAAAGGACTTGAGTCTTGTCGGATCGGCAAGCAGCGGGCCTTGACCACCGATATAGCTTCCCGTACGTGGATCGAATAACTGCTCGGTTGGCCCGATCACACAGGGCAACTTAAGATTCTCGTTTGAGTCACCGACAACAGCGAGGCTTGCTGGTTTACCGCTTATCCAGGGCTGAACGATCCAGACTTGGAGGTCTTGCATGCAGGAGAGATGCTTCAATAATTGATCCTTTGAAGCGAACCTTTGCATATCGGTCGAACCGGCAGTGCATCTGCGTTTAAGCACCCATCCGTGGGACTCGAAAGGATGCGAGTCAAGGCTATCTGGATGCTCGATCCACTGGCTTGCAAGGAGCGTCGGCGCAGTGATTTGTTTATGATCAAGCCAAGCTTGATACGTTTCCCATTTGTCCGAGGCGCACTGAATGAAAGGAGCCTCAGGAGCGATGGTACGGCAACCTTGGTCTCTCATGGCTTGGGTGATCCCAGGCAGAAGACCGTCTAGTTCGGGGGCGATGACGATGGCGCAATCGGAGTTTTGATAAGCATTCCTCCATTGCTGGGCGATTTGCTCGATGCTCGGATTTTCGCAAGGCGTTATCGGGTGGACTTCAAGATGTTTCAGTGCAGCGGATTTGAAGTGATGATTCTTCCAAGCCTCGTGGATCGAAGGTTCCAGGGCGATCGATACTTCGTGTCGACAGCCAGCAAGATCGCTGGCAAGCGACAGGAGCATCGCAGCACCTTCGTCGAGCAAAGCTGCAT
>Ga0315906_10009701_pt1 | contig 11395 bp, 12 predicted proteins | sample LakEriMetagenome_4_FD_203526 | JGI IMG/M metagenome (GOLD analysis project Ga0315906, IMG submission 203526) | Freshwater fungal communities from buoy surface, Lake Erie, Ohio, United States - Buoy 2 MA122 | ecosystem: Environmental > Aquatic > Freshwater > Lake > Lake biofilm | place: USA... | reverse complement strand
CGGGGAGGATCAGCCGCCGGCTCGTGAGCCGCGGCACGCCGTCCGTGGCGGCGAGCGACAGGCCGACGTCCGCGAGCCGCGGCCGGACCGCGGCCCGCAGCCAGGCGGCGGCGTCGCCTCCGCGGGCCGCCGTGGCGAACACCGCGTTCACGGCGTCGTCCGCGCCGAGGATGGCCCGGGCCGTCTCCAGGGGCGCCACGACGAGCGGCGCGGTGACCTGCGTGGGCCGCAGCGCGAACTGCCCGATGCCGACGGCGGGCAGCACCGCCCCCACCGACAGCCGCCGGGCGGCGGATTCGCCGGTCCGCCGGCCGAGCGGGCTGTCGGCCGGCACGCCCGAGCGGCGCGGCAGCCGCAGCACCACGGCCGTGTCGACGGCGGCGGCGACCGCGCGGGCCAGCGGCTCGTTGAGCAGCACGGCGCCGGGCCGGAGCGGTGGCGGCGGTGGCGCGAAGCCGAGCGCGGCAGGATCGTCGCAGGCCAAGAGCGTCGCCGGCACGGCGGGGCCGCCGGCCGACTCGACCGTCACGTCGAGCACCAGGGCCGGCACGATCGCCGTCGGCGCGTCGGCCCCGGCGGCGGCCAGGGCACCGAGGTCGGCCGCGAGCCGGGCCGTGAAGAAGTCCTCGCCCACCACGGCCGCGTCGATCCTCCCGAGCCGCTCGAGGGCCACCTGTCGTAGGCCGCGGGCCAGCGCGTCGCCGACCCCCAGTGCCCCGGCGATCGTCGCGGCCACCGCGCCGGCGGCGGCCGCCAGGGCGGCGAGCTGCGGCATCCACGCGCCGAGCAGCCGGCCCACGAGTCCCGGCAGCGAGCGCACGGCGCGGGCCTGGAGCCCGCCCGCCGCCGGCCTGCCCTCGGGCCGCGCGGTCATGGCTGCAGCCGCCCATCGACGAGCTGCCGCACGCCGCCGATCCGCCGTGCGACGTCGTCGGCGTGGGTGACGACCAGCAGCATGCCCCCGGCTTCGGCCACGAGCTCGACCAGCAGGTTCGTGACCTCGGCCGAGTTGCGGGAATCGAGCTGGCCGGTGGGCTCGTCGGCGAGGACGAGCCGCGGGGCGAGCACCAACGCCCGGGCCACGGCCACCCGCTGCCGTTCGCCGCCCGACAACTGGTCGGGCGTGTGCGTCATCCGCTCGGCGAGCCCCACGCGGCCGAGCAGCCGCACGGCCCGCGCCGCCACGTCGGCGGTCACGCGGCCAGCCGCCAGCGCCGGCAGCACGACGTTGTCGAGCGCGGTGCAGCCCGGCAGGAGATGGTGCTCCTGGAACACGAACCCGACCCGCCGGTTGCGAAACGCCGCCCGGGCGGCGGCATCGCCGGCGAAGGGATCGACGCCGTCGAGCCGCACGCCGCCCGCGGTCGGCTCCTCCAGCCCGCCGACGATCGCCAAGAGCGTGCTCTTGCCGGAGCCGCTCGGGCCCATGATCACCAGCCGGCCTCCGGGCTCGACCGCCAGCGACACGTCGTCGAGCACCCGCAGCCCGCCGCCGGCGGCTGGATACTCCTTCGTGATGCCGACGACCTCGAGCACGCCGGCTCCTATGCCTGCGGCCGGTAGGGGGTGAGCCGGGCGACGACGTCGGCGGGGATCGGCACGGGCTCGGGCTTGCGGCCCGGGTGCATGAGGCAGCGAACGGCGACGATCCGACCGGCGGCCACGGGCCGGCCCGCCTCGGAGAACGCGAACGCGTAGGTGGCGCTCGTCCGGCCGACGGTCACGGTGACGGCCACGTCGAGCTCGTCGCCGAACCGCACCGCGGCGGTGTAGTCGCACGTCGCGCCGACCCGGGGCCAACTGATGTCGAGGCCGTCGGGCCCGCGGTCGATCACCGGCACGCCCGCGGCCCGGAGCAGTTCGTGCTCGACCGACTCCATCCAGACGAAGAACGCCGAGAAGTGGGCGATGCCCGCGGCGTCCGTGTCGCGAAACTCCACGCGGCGACGGGTCGTGAACGGAGCCATCGGATCACGCTCGGAAACCTGGCCGGGCGGGGCGTCGCCGGCGGCAGGTCACTCGCCCACGTAGGGCAGCAGCGCCATGAACCGCGCCCGCTTGATCGCCCGGGTGACGGCGTGCTGGCTGGCGGCGGTGCAGCCACTCTTCCGCCGGCCGAGGATCTTGGCCTGACGGTTGACGAGTTTGCCGAGCAGCTCGAGGTCCTTGTAATCGACGTACATCGGCCGGGGCCGGGCGCCGTCGATGAAGATCGGATCGCGCCGCTTGACCTTCGCACGCGGCTTGGCCTTCTTCCTGGCGCCCTTGGCAAACTTCGACTTGGGACCTGCGAAACTCATCGGTGACTGCCGTGCAACTTTCTAGATCGATTCAACGGGAGGGAACCACACGCGACCGCTCGAAAAGCATGCCTGCGGGAGCCGGGACGTGGGCCACCGGCTCCCGCAATGCGATGCGAAAACTGTGTCGGACCTGCGACTAGTAGCGGTCGCCACCACCGCCGTAGCCACGGCCACCGCCGCCGCCGCCACCGTAGCCGCCACGGCCACCGCCGCCGCCGCCACCGTAGCCGCCACGGCCACCGCCGCCGCCACCACCGTAGCCGCCGCCACCGCCACCCGGACGGGGCGTGCGCTCGCGAGCCTCGTTCACGGTCAGGGGACGACCGTTGATCTCCTGGCCGTTCAGCGCCGAGATCGCGGCCTGCAGTCCCTCGTCCGTCTCCATTTCCACGAAACCAAAACCGCGCGAACGTCCGGTCTCACGATCGGAGATCACTTCGGCGCTGCGGACGCTGCCGTGCGGAGCAAACATCGCCTCGAGATCGGCGGACGTGGTGGACCAGGGGAGGTTCCCCACGTAAATCTTCCGAGCCATAATCATCAAACCTCAGGGAGTCGGGAACTGGATCGTCAAAGAAAATCGACTCCATCGACCTTCGCCGTTTGCACATGCCACAGTTCCCGAATGGACTGGAGTGCGGACGAGAGTCAGTCGAACTTGCAAGGTTTTAGCATCTCGGGCCAGGAGCCACAACACCGGGGGGGCTGGGGCGAGGCCGCCACCCCGGCCTGGCGGGCGACCTGCCGGGCGGCCTGGCGGGGCCGGGCCACGGCCGCCAAGGCCGGGCCAGCCGCGGCTCAGCCTACCCGAGCCCAGGGTCCGGGGTGGCCTTCTGCCGGCCCGGGCCGCGACCGGCGAGGATCCTGGGCCGGTATCGGAGTGGCCGCAGGAAGGGGCCTGGCAACCGGCGGACGTCGAGGCCGGTGCGGCGGCCGCCCGGGTCACGAGGTCGGCAACGGCGGCGGGCCACGGCCCGCGAGGACCGTCGCCGCCGGAACCAGCAGGGCGATCACCTCGCCGCGATACCGCTCGATGTCGGCGGCGTAGCGGACGGCGCGTTCGCCCCGGGCGATCTCCCGCTGATGGTGGCGGAAGGCGAGCAGCGTGGCGGCGCGGATGTAGCGGTCCCTGGGCACGTGGGGCGGCAGCCAGCCTTTCCGGGACCGGCGGGTCCAGTAGGGGATGATCTCGGCATGCGCGGCGGGCAGGATGCCCAGCCCGGCTTCGCGGAGCAGATGGGCGCGGATGACGGCGTGTTCGCGACCCAGCGAGATCTGGGTGAGCACGAACATCAGCACGGAAGCCGCCGCGACGAGCAGCATCCCGAGGAGGATGAACGCCGCGCTGAAGTCGCCCAGCAGGCCGAACTCGCCGGCGGTCGCCAGGCCGTTCCACACCGCGTGGTTGACGACGGCCAGCACCAGGCCGATCGCCGGCCAGAGGATCCACCGCGCGGAGCCGTCGCGGTGGATCGCGTAACCGATGCACATCCCGAGCAGCGAACTGCTGATGCAGTGGACCAGCGACGAGAAGAACGTCCGCACGAAGACGATCACCAACAGCGCGAGCGGCTCACCGTCGGCGGCTGCACCGTAGTAGAGGAGGTTTTCGACGGCCGCGAAGCCCAGGCCGGTGGCCGCCCCGTAGATCAGGCCGTCGGTCTCGTTGTCCATGTGGCGACCGAGCAGCAGCAGGGGGAACACGAGTCCCTTGGTGATCTCCTCGACGACCGGGGCGACCACGACGGAGCCGAACACCGTGCCGAACACCTCACCACCCACCATGGCGGCGGCGATCGCCAGCGGGATGCTCGCCAGGCAGCCCAGCGAGGTGCCGCCGAGGCCACCCCACGCGAAGGCCAGCAGCACCAGCCAGAACGGCTCGCGCTCGTAGCGGTCGAGCCACCAGATGACGAGGCAGTAGGCGAAGATGATCGCCGTGCTGACGAGGACGGCGACGGCGGTGATGGCGTTCATGCGCTGCGGTGGCTCGCACGGCCGCTCGCCGGCGGCAGGGACGTGTTCTTCACGAATCGAGCCGCTCGGCCCGGCGGGCCGCCCAGGCCGAGGCCCGATTGAAGGCGAGCGCCGCGAGGGCCGAGCCGGCCGCGTAGACGAGCGGCGTCGAGCCGTACGCGGCGTCCTTCGGATTGATGGCGACGAGGACGAACAGGACGACCGCCGTCACGCTCGTGAGCGACAGGCCGGTGAACACGACGCTCCAGGCACCCCACTTCATGACGAGACTCCGGGTTCGGTCATCGAGCGCCGCACGACCCCATCACGATATCCCACACTCCGACACCAGTCGTCCCGCCGTCGTCAGAGCCCGCCGGGCCGGGTCGTCGAGCCGCGGCCGCCGGCCTCCGGCCGCGACGACCGCGAGGGCGAAGAGCCCCAGTTTCCCGAGCGTCGAGACCCGGGCCCGCCCGTCCAGCACCCGACAATCCCGCCGTCTGATCCTGGTCCCGATCCCATGGTAGATCCGCGCCGCCGCCCGGACGGCCAGGCGGGCATCGGCGTCGAGCTCGCCGATGCCCGCCTCCCCGGCGGCGTAGTAGCCGTCGGCGACGGTGAGGATCGTCCGCACGCCCCGTCGCACCCGCTCCGCGTCGGGCGGCCCGCCGTGGGGCCGCAGGCCGTCGGTCCATTCGACGGGCAGGTAGCACCGCGACCGCCCCCAGTCTTCCGCCACGTCGCGGGCGATGTTCGTCAACTGCATGCCGATGCCGAGCGCCGCGGCATGGGGGAGATGGCGGCGGTCCTGGAGGCCGAGGATCGGGCACATGAGCACGCCCACCGCGCCGGCGACCCGGAAGCAATACCGCAGCAGGTCGGCCTCGTCGAAGCCCGCCGCCGGTGTGAGGTCCGACCGCATCCCCTCGAGCAGGGCCAGGGCCGCCGGGAGCGGCAGGTCGTGCCGGCCGACCAGCTCGGCCAGCCAGCGGCTCTCGCCGGCGAGCGGGCTCTGGCCGGCGGCGATCCGGTGGACGTCCCGCGTGGCCCGATCGACGAACTCGACCGCCGCCTCGGGCGCGGTGGCGGCATCGACGCCGTCGTCGCACCAGCGGCACCAGGCGTAGAGCCGCTCGACGTCGGCCCGCTTCGCGGCGGGCAGGAGCCGGCTGGCGAACGAGAACGAGCGGCTGTGCCGCCGGATCGACTCTCCCGCGGCCTGCCCGCTACCTGTCGATGACATGGAAGTCGGCCGCGATCGTGTCGCAGGTGGCCTTGGCCGAGTTGACGACGCCGGGCACGCCGGCCCCCGGATGGGTGCCCGCGCCGACGAGATACAGCCCGGGAATGTCCGGGTCGCGGTTGTGCGGCCGGAAGTAGGCGGTCTGCATGAGCGTCGGCGCGACCGAGAAGGCGGAGCCGTGACGGGCGTTGAACCGGCCCGCGAAGTCGGCGGGCGTGCAGTGCCTCCGGGTCACGACCGCCGCGCGGACTCCCGGCAGGTGCGGCTCGAGCGCTTCGAGGATGGCGTCGCCGTAGCCCGGTGCCACCGCCTCCCAGTCGATCGCCGCGTTGCCCAGGTGGGGCACGGGGCTGAGCACGTAGAACGATTCACCGCCGGGCGGGGCCATGCCCGGATCGGTGATCGTGGGGGCGTGGAGGTAGAGGCTGAAATCCTCCGGCAGGCGCCGGCCGTGAAAGATGTCCCGCAGCAGCCCGCGAAACCGCGGCCCGAACAGGATCGTGTGGTGTGCCAGGTGGGGATACCGCCGGTTGGTTCCGAAGTAGAGCACGAACAGCGACATCGACCAGGCCATCCGCTCCAGCCGCCGTTGCCGGCGGCGGGCGACGGCGACCCCGCGGTAGAGCCGCGCGTAGGTGTGGTGGACGTCGGCGTTCGAGACCACCGCATCGAAGGCCTCGGGCGGACCGCCGGCGGCGTGGACGACGTGGCGGGGCTGTTCGCCGCCGGCCTCGAGCACGATCCGATCGACGGGAGCGCCGAGCCGGAGCGTGCCGCCGAGGTCGTGGAACAGCCGCACGAGGCCGCGAACCAGGGCACCGGTGCCGCCCTCGGGAAAGAACACGCCCCACTTCCGCTCGATCCAGTGGATCAGCGCGTAGATGGAGCTCGTCTCCAGCGGATTGCCGCCCACGAGCAGCGGGTGGAAGCTGAACGCCTGCCGGAGATGCTCGTCCTTGACGAATCGCGACACGGTCGCGTAGACGCTCCGGTCGGCCCGGAGGCGGGCCAGCTGCGGCGCGGCGCGGATCATGTCGGTGAAGTGCAGGAAGGGGACGGCACCGAGCTCCTCGTATCCTTTGGCGAACACCTGCCGGGCGTAGTCGGCGAAGCGGCGGTAGCCATCCACGTCGGCGGGGTTCACCCGCCGGACCTGCTCGATCAGCCCCGCTTCGTCGGCGACGTAATCGAAGGCGACGCCGTCGCTCCACTGCAGCCGGTAGAGCGGGGTCACGGGCAGCAGGCGGACGTAGTCGGCCATCCGCCGGCCGGAGAGTTCGAAGAGCTCCTCCAGGCAGTGGGGGGCGGTGATCACGGTCGGCCCGGCATCGAAGACATAGCCGCCATCCTCATGGACGGCGGCCCGGCCGCCCGGCTGATCGTGGGTCTCGTAGCAAACCGTCTCGAAGCCCATGGACTGCAGGCGGATGGCCGCCGCGAGGCCGCCGAAGCCGCTGCCGATCACGGCGGCCCGCCGGCTCGGGCCCCCGCCGGACCGGGGTGGACGCCGCCCTGCGACGGTCGCCAGGCTCACGGAACCGCCTCCGCCCTCGTCGCGACGGTGGCGATCCGCAGGGCGTCGCAGACCGCGGCGAGCGGGCCGACCGCGCGGGCCCCGCCCGTCGCGGCGGCGAGCCTGTCGATCGCGCCGTCGAGCCGGGCGTTGATGGCGGCCGCCGCCCGCCCCTGCGTCGCGTCGAGCAGATCCTTGGCCAGCCCGCGGAACGCGGCCGGCTCGTCTCCCGACTGCCGCAGGCGACGCTGCCAGGCTCCGAACTGCACGGCCGACGACTCGCTCGCCGCCCAGGCCCAGGGCCAGGTGACGCGCCGGTTGCGGAGGTCGTCGCACCGAGCCGCACCGGCGACGAACGCGGAGAGTTCCTCGAGGTCGTTTCTCATCTGCAGGCAGATGCCCAGGCGGCAGCCGAAGGCCGCGACGGCTTGCAGCGTCTCCGGGTCTCCCGCCGCCGCGTGGGCGCCGCACCACGCGGCCAGCGCCGTGAGCCGGCCGGTCTTCCAGCGCGAGATCGCCAGCGCCGTCACCTGCGCCTGCCGGGGCGTGACCTCGTCCACCGGCGTGGCCAGATCGATCGCCTGCCCCTCGTGACACTGCCGGGCGACCGTGATGAACCGGCCGACGACGGCCGCCGACCGGGCGGGATCCTCCCAGGCCGTCGCCGCCAGTTCCAGCGCCCGGAAATACATCCAGTTGCCGGCGTTGACCGCCCGGGCCGGCCCGATCACGCGGTGCAGCGCCGGCTGTCCGCGGCGGGTGAGCGAATCGTCCTCGAAGTCGTCGATCACGAGCGAACCGGCGTGCAGCATCTCGACCGCATCGACGATCGGCGGCGGCGCCGTGCCGCGACCGCCGGCGAAGGCGTAGGCCCGCTCGAGCAGGGTGGCCCGCAGCCGCTTGCCGCCGACTCCGGGATACAGGTCGGGAGCGAGTTGGAGGGCCTTCGACCAGCCGTGCCGCGTGCGGGCGGTCCGGTGCGTCGCGCCGGCGAAACCGAGGGGATTGGCTGTCATGTCGGCACCGGCCCCGGGAGTGAGACGAACGACCTCGCGAACCGCAGCGGCGCCAGGCCCAGGGGCGGCCGGCCGATCACGATCCGCGCCGCATCGGTGAACGTGAAGCGATGGGCGTAAAATCGGGCGATCCGGTCTTCCGGCAGCACGCGGTAGAACCGGCGGAAGATCTTCCAGCGGTCTTCGGCCCTGACCAGGCAAAAGAGCAGCCGGTTGAGAAAGCGGGAGAATCCCCGCCGCAGCCTGTCCTCGGCGGCCGCCGCCGCGACCTCCGCGGCGACCCGCTCCGGCCGGGCCCGGGCGACGAGTTCGGCGAACCGCACGGCCAGCGGCATCGAGTAGCCCGTGGCGGCGTGGTACCAGCCGCCGGCATAGCCGCCGGCCGGCGAAGGCCCACCATGCTCGACCGCGCGCGCATAGGGCATCGGCAGGCAGCCCCGCTCGGTGCGGATCGGTTTCGCCGTTCCCGCGCCGGCCTCGGCCAGCCGCGTCGCGATCACCGCGGCGGCCCGCGCGTCGTCGCAGCACGGCTCCTCGTGGAACCGGGTGTATTCGAGCAGCACGCGATCGGGGCCCAGCGGAAGTTCGTAGAGAAACTCGAAGCCGCCGGCCTGGTCCGCCGGCACGTCCATGACCGTCGGCTCGGATGCCGGCCACCGCCCGGCGGTCTCGTACTCGTGGCCGATGAAGGTCTGATAGCCCGCGCCGCCGGCGCCGGCCTCGAGGGCCGCCCGCCCGCGGCAGTCGAGCACCGCGCGGCAGGATACCGCGCCGGCCGCGCCGAGCCTGACCGCGGTCGGCGACAGGATCTCGCACGCCTCTCCGGTCCGCACCACGAGCCGGGCCGGGCGGGTCGTTCCTCCCGCGGCCCCCGTCAACGCCAGCGTGGCCGCGCGGAGGCGGTCGGACGTGATCGTGGCGTAGGGGATCTTCACCCGCCGCGACAGCCCCGGAAACCTGACGCGGTAGCCGGGCCAGCGGTGGGCGACCAGCGGGTCGAACCAGCCCCGCGCCCGCTCGGCGACGTCCGTCTCGTGAAACGACCAGGTGTGGTTGCCGCACAACTCACGACCGCGCTCGACCAGCAGCACGGCCGCCTCCGGCCGGTGCCAGGCCAGGGCATGGGCCAGCAGGCAGCCCTGCAGGCCGCCGCCCACGATCACATACTCGAACTCCGGCGCCGAAGTCATGCGGGACTCCCCACGTGCAGCGGCTGCGTCGGCCGCCGCCGGACCGATGCCGCGAACAGCGGGCCGCACCCGTGCAGGAGCAGATGCGGCATGGCCACGGCGCTGAGGCCGACGAAGGTCGCCCGGACGAGCGACTCGTCCCAGCCTGCCCCGCCGCGGCCGAGCCACGCCCCGATCGCGATCAGGGCGATCGCCCCGGCGGTCAGGGGCGCGAGGCTCCCGGCCAACTGGGGCCAGCTTTCGCCGAGCTCGATGCGGAGCCGCCCGAGCCCCCGGGCCGAGTGCCAGGCGCAGAAATAGACCAGGAAGCCGACCAACGGGCTGGCCACGACGAACAGCATCACCAGCGACGCGACCAGGGCGTTGTCGGCGAGCAACACCCGCCGCGTCCGCCCGGTGCGTGCAGCGGCCGCCAGCCCCTGGAACATCCAGGCGGCCGCCGCGATCGCGAGCATGAGCCACGAGCAGGCCGTCAGCAGGCCGGTGGCATGCCGGATGGCCGGGCTCGGGCCCCCGGGCGCCACGAGCCCGAGAATCGCGGCCACGTCACCGCCGTGAAACGCCAGCGGCCCCCAGATCACGAGCCCGCCGCGGGCGAAGCGGAACACCGGCCGCAGCCACCGCGGCCCGACCGGGATCCGCGGCTCTTCCAGGCCGAAGTGCCAGGCGGAGGCGAGGAAGAAGACGAGGATCGTGGCGGCCGGGGCCACGAACCAGCCGCCCACGACCGCGGCCGCGACCGCCGCGTAGCCGAGCAGAAACACCGGGAGCCACGCCGTCCCCAGGAGCGGTTCGAGCCGCGGCCGAGCGAAGCGGTGGTCGGCCGCCCCGTGGGGCAATCCGACCACCGCGACGAGCACCGCGAGGACGCCGGCCGTGACGCCGGCCAGCTCCCCGGGAAAAAAACACGCGGCCCCGATCATCGCCCACGAGAGCAGGATTACCGAGGCCGCGTGCATGTCATCACCGTTCTTCCGCGGAAGATCCGGTCCGGTCAGGCCCCCGCATAGGCGCCGGAGGCGGTCTTCGTGCTCTTCGCCCTGGCGATCAGGTAGATCAGCACGCCGAAGCCCGCCTTCGCGGTCATGTCGGCGATGGCGTAGCCGATCTGCAGGCCGACCACGCCGTTGGCACCGACGATGCCGCTGGCCGCGTCCGCGGTGCCGGCCTTCGCCGCCAGCGCATCCGGCGTGCCGCCGAGAGCGTAGGCGATCGGGTAGACGGCCCAGGTGACCAGGATCACCAGCCGGGCGATCTCCAGGAGCCTGCGGGCCGCGGGCGGCTGGCTGTCGAGCGACTTCGTCAGCTCCGTCCACAGCACGTACAGGATGTAGAAGAACGGCACCGAGGACAGCCCGCCCCAAATCACCCGCTCCTGCCACCGCGCCGGGTCGGCGATCACCTCGCCCGGATAGCCGAGCGCGATCATCAAGGCCGCCGCGATCACCAGCCGGGTGAGCAAACTCGACGCCTTCTCCGCCGGCAGCCGGAGCACCGCCACGAGCTCGACCATCAACAGCGGCACGGTGAGGATCCAGTCGGCGTAGCGGTAGAAGTCGTTGAAGGCGGCTCCGGTCGCCTTGTAGCCACCGTCCGCCAGCGTGTAGGCGTCGTGCCAACTGTGGCGAATCATGAAGTAGTGGTAGCAGGCGATCGACACCACCAGGCCCGACACCAGCAGCGCCGGCCGGTATTCAGGATCGACGTGGGCCCGGGACATGTACAAGAACAGGGCCGCCGCCCCCATCGTCGCGACCGTCATCGAAAAGATGTTGTCCACGGCGTTGTATTGGAACACGGACAGATTCGGCATCGACGAGCCCAACAAAAAAGCTGCTTGGATCATCGCTTCACCTGCTTCTGATGTGAGAGAAAACGTCGCCGTCGCCTGACGATGATGACGGCGGCTGAAGAAGAATAAGCCGATGCGTCAAAACGGCCACAGGGAACCATCGGTCGCCCCGCTGACAGCCTCGCCGCCCGAACTCCCCAGACCGGGGAAGATGATAGTCCGCCGGGGGACACTTCGGCAAGCAGCCACAGGCCAGGGCGGGGTCCGCACTGCCGCACCGGCGGCAGCGGTGCCTGAAGGCCGCTTTTTTGACGGTCGATCCCCGCGCGCTCGCCGCGCGACCGTCGCCGGCCGTCAGTGCGGGGCTTTCTGCGGACCGACC
>Ga0315906_10009700_pt1 | contig 11399 bp, 11 predicted proteins | sample LakEriMetagenome_4_FD_203526 | JGI IMG/M metagenome (GOLD analysis project Ga0315906, IMG submission 203526) | Freshwater fungal communities from buoy surface, Lake Erie, Ohio, United States - Buoy 2 MA122 | ecosystem: Environmental > Aquatic > Freshwater > Lake > Lake biofilm | place: USA... | reverse complement strand
CCAGGCTGGGGCCTTGTTGGGAGCAATCAAAGGAGCGTTGCTTTGCATGGTGATTACCATGTTTGCGGTAACGGTTGCCGATGAGCGGGTCCGGTCGGCCGTTGTGACCAGCAAGAGCGGGAACTTTTTGGCCCGTTCGATCAATCAGCTTTCCGCGGTCGTCCCGAAAGAGTTGCACGAGGTGCTCGACCCGCTGCTGAACCAGTTCAACCAGAAAGTGAGTCAACCGCCCACGGTACCGGTATCGACGGAATCGGGGGGGGGAGCCATCGCCGGCCAGAATGGAGGCGGCTGGAATCCCTGGGGGGCGTCAGCCGGCCAACCGCCGGCTGCCGGACCAGGAACCGGGGGGGCTGGCGGGCAGGGCGGGGGCGGTCTCTGGGACTGGAACTTGCCGCGGAACCCGGAGGAGATTCGGGGTGCGTTTGGCTTGCCGCGGAGGAGCGCTGAGCAGGGTTCCGGGGGGAGCAACCAGCCGCGCTAGGAGTGGCCGACCGGCAGGTGCTTGGCGGGCGGGATGCCGGCCTGAGTTTGGCTGTTGGTCGCCGCTGTCCGGCGGAGGCTTATCTGGCGGTCCGCGAGCGCGAGAGTGCAGTGCGGCTGCGGATGGTCCGGAACTGCGGAATGCCTGCAAAATGCAGGGGCCTAACCGAACATAAGAAACATTATCGGACGTTGGGGAGATCCCTGAAAACGGCCCTTTCCGGCTGACTCAAGACACCTGCACCGCAAGTGATTTCGACAGTGAGTGCGACGTGCGGGTGCCACAAACGGGTGCCTCAAGCGACAAGGCAGCTGCTGAGCGAACTGGCATCCGTTGCTTGCCTCGGCCACCGCCTCAGGTAATCGCGGCCACCGCCTCAGGTAATCGCGGCCACCGCCTCAGGCAATCGTCTCGACCGGTTCGAGGAACTGACCCATCCGCCGAAATTTCTCGTAGCGGTTTTGCAGCAGCCGGTCGACGGGCTGGGCGATCAGTTCCCGAAGGTTTCGCTTGAGGTAGTTCCGGATGCTGGCGGCCATGTGGTGGTGGTCCCGGTGGGCGCCGCCCGCCGGTTCCTCAATCACGTCATCGACGACTCCAAAGCCGAGCAAGTGTTTGGAGGTAAATTTGAGCGCCCCGGCGGCTCGTTCGGCAAACTCGTGGCTCTTCCAGAGAATGCCAGCACAACCCTCGGGGCTGATCACCGAATAGTAGGAATACTGCAGCATTGCGACCCGGTCGCCGACTCCGATTCCCAGGGCTCCGCCGCTGCCACCCTCGCCAATTACAACGCAGACGATTGGCGTGCGGAGGCGGGACATCTCGAGCATGTTCTCGGCAATGACTTGGGCCTGGCCGCGTTCCTCGGCGCCGATTCCAGGATAAGCCCCGGGGGTGTCGATAAAGCAGACGACTGGGAGCCCGTACTTCTCGGCCATCCGCATTTTGCTCATCGCCTTGCGGTAACCTTCAGGATGGGCGCAGCCAAAGTAATTCTCTGAGCGCTCTTTGAGATTGCGGCCTTTCTGGTGGCCGATCACCATCAGTTTCAGGTTATCCATCCGGGCAAACCCGGTGCGGATAGCCCGGTCGTCGCCGAACTTGCGGTCGCCATGCAGTTCGACAAACTCATCGAACACCAGCGAAAGGTAGTCCACCGTGTGGGGGCGATCCTTGTGTCGTGAAACCTGGACAATTTGCCAGGGAGTCAGGTTTTCGAAGATCTGCCGTACCGTCTGGTTCAGTTCCTGTCGCAATAGCCGGATCTGTTCAGCCGTTGCTGCAGAAGGCGGATCTTCCTGCTCCAGCTTCTTGATTTCGGCTTCAAGGTCGGCAATTGGTTGTTCAAACGCCAGATAGTCCATGGGTCTTGGTCATCCAGTTGGAAACGCGGTGAGTGAGTGTTGGCCGCCAGCGGCAAGGCCTATTCAGCTTGATCAAGTGATCAAGTCTGTGGCCGAAAGTCTGTGACCAGAACCCTGCTCGAGTTGCTGGACATCGGTTGTCAGGGGCTGGCAAGGCGGCGACTTTGCCTGCACCTGCCCACGGCTGAGATCCCCGCTCGGCTGAGATCCCCGCTCGGCTGAGGTCCCTTCTCGGCTGACGTCGTTCAGGCGTTGCCTGGCTTGCGAAGCGCCCCCGCCTTGAAGACCGAAAGCTTTTCGAATTCTACCAAAAAGTCCCTGACTGAGGCGGGCCTTTTGGCGGGGTCCTTGGCCATCATCTTCTGGACCAGATTGGAAAACTCGACGGTAACCCGGTTGTTAGTGGATTGCAGAAAGGGCGGCGTTGTCCGGAGATGCTTGCTCAGAAGCTCATCCGGGTTAGGGGCGGAAAATGGCGGGCGATGGGCGATCAGCTCAAACAGCACACAGCCAAAGGAATAGATGTCAGCCCGGGCGTCGGCCGGACGCCGTCTGATTTGTTCGGGCGCCATGTAGCTGCGGGTTCCGCGAATTGTTTTTGGCTTCTTCTGGAACAGGCTGAATCCCTTGGCCTGCTTTTGAGCGATCGAAAAGTCAATCAGCTTGACGTTGTGCTGGTCGTCCAGCAGGAAGTTATCCGGCTTCACATCGCAGTGGACCCAGCCCTTTTCGTGCAGGTGCTGCAATCCTTTGGCGCAGTCCTGAATGATGCTGCCGATGCACTGGTCGATCAATTCCGGTGAATCCCGGAGAACCAGTTTCATGTTCCGCCCGTTAAACAGCTCCATGGCAATCAAGGGCCGGCCGTATTCGCCATTAAAGCCGAAAATCCTGATCACGTTCGGATGAGCCAGATTCTTGGCGACCATCACCTCGTGCTTAAGTTGCTCGATTTCGTCCTTGTCCTCGGCGTATTCCTTGTGAAGCACTTTCAGCGCAATGCGTTCCTCCTGGCCTTCCCTGATCGCTTCCCAGACCTGGGTTGTCTGTCCGGAGCGGATCAGTCGCACGAGCTGATAGGGTCCAATAAAATCTCGACCAGATGCCACGGGGTTGCTTCCCTTGCCTTGCGATAACTCAGACTGTTCGATTGATTCCGACGTTCAAGTCTAGTCAAAATCCGCCGGTTTTGCAGCAATTGGCGGCAACTCGCGGGGTTCTCGAAACGAACCACTGATCGGAGCTCGCTCACTCCTCATCGCCGGGGGCGTCGTCCCCTGCTCCACTTCCGCTGGTCTTTTGCCCTGGTTGGCGATGGACAGCCGAAAGCATGGTCAGGCCGTGAGCGGGAGCTGTCGGTCCGGTTTGCGCCCGGTCGCGCGAGCGGATTGCTTCACCGAGCCATGGAGGTGGTCGTTTTCCCTGTCCGACAAGCACCAAAGAGCCGGCGATGCAGCGAACCATGTTGTAAAGAAAACCATCCGCGGTGACTTCGATCCAGACGCGTTGAAAAAGCCCCTCATCGAAGCTCTGCACCTCAGCCCGCGAGATCGTGCGAATCGTGCTGTAACGCTCGGAACCGGACGCCTGAAACGCGGCAAAGTCCTGACGCCCAACCAGCGTGGCGGCTGCTTGCTGCATTGCGGGGACGTCGAGTCGGACCGGGACATGCCAGGCGTAACGCCTTTGAAACACATCCAGCAACCGCCCTGCCTGAATCTGATAACGGTAGGTCTTCTCCAGGCAATCGCGGATGGCGTGGAATTCCTCAGGCCGCTCGGACAATTCCAGCAGGCAGAGATCGCGGGGGAGAACGGCATTCAATGCCCGCTGGATCACGGCCGGCTCAAGTTTCGAAGCGGTTGTCAGGCTGCAGACCTGACCCGCTGCGTGCACGCCCGAGTCCGTTCGCCCACAAGCCGTGACCCGCAAGGTCTCCCCCGTAATCGCTTTCCAAGCCGTTTCCAACTCAGCCTGCACGCTCCGGCCGTTGGGCTGGACCTGCCAGCCCACGAATTCGGTTCCGTCGTAGGCAATCGTGAGTTTGAGGAATCGCATGGTTTCAGGAAGTCGCAGCAGCCAGCTGTTTTGCGAGCAGTTCCGCGATCTGTACGGCATTGGTTGCCGCACCTTTGCGGAGGTTGTCGCTTACGCACCAAAATGTCAAACCGTTATCGCAGCTGAGGTCGCGGCGAATGCGTCCCAGAAAAACCTCGTCCCGTCCGCTGCAGGCATGGGGCATTGGATACTCCCCTGCCCCGAGGTCATCAACGACCTCAATTCCAGGCGCGCGTCGCCAGAGTTCTCTCGCTTCGTCGACGGTGAGGGGGCGTTCGGTCTCGACCCAAATCGCTTCGCTGTGGCAGTTCTCGACCGGCACGCGAATGCAGGTCGCGCTGATTCGAATGGAATCGTCCTCGAGAATCTTGTGCGTCTCCAGCACCATCTTCATTTCTTCTGAGGTGTAGCCCTCGGTTTTGGGCGAACCGATTTGGGGAATCAGATTGAATGCAATCGGATGCTTGAAAGTCTGGTTGCGATAGGCGGTCTGCTGCAGTACCGCCTTGGTTCCTTCGACCAGATCGGCCTGTCCCGCCACCCCTGCTCCGCTGGTTGCTTGATAGGTCGCTACGACAACCCGGCGCACGCGGGCGGCATCATGCAGCGGTTTGAGGGCGACGACCATTTGTGTCGTCGAACAGTTGGGACTGGCAATCAGCCCGCGGTGTCTTGAGATGGCATGCGGATTGACTTCAGGAATAACGAGCGGCACATCGGCCCGCATCCGATGGTAGCCACTTTCGTCCACCACCACAGTCCCCTGCTCGACCGCCCAAGGCACGAACTCGGCGGCCACCTCATCAGGCGTGCTGGCGATGGCGATATCGATCTCGCGAAAGGCCCCCGGTTCGAGCAATTCCACGGGGAGAGATTGACCGCGAAACCAGATCTGCTTGCCCGCCGAGTTTTTCGAAGCCAGAAGTTTCAGATGGCTGAGCGGAAAATTACGTTCAGCGAGCAATTTGAGGACCAGCGAACCGACTGCACCGGTCGCACCCACGACAGCTAATCTGACTGACATTCGACAAAACTCCTGATGGCGTTTCCTGTGTCCCGGTTCGACCGGGTGCAAACGCTTCAGTATATCGAATCCGGGAGCCTTGTCAGTTTGCGGAGTGGTCAACGATTTTGGCGCTGCCGGAAAACGGCGGCAGCAGTCGGGTGAGCCAGCGACGGATAAGCGCTGAGTTCAGGAAAGCGAGATTGCCAAAAATCATGATCAGCCCAAACGTGATCATCCCCATCGCCAATCCAATTCCGGCGTGGACGGCAATCGCCATGGCGAGCCAAATCGGCCGGGTCAGTCGAGGCCAGATCAGAAAGGGATAGCTGACCTCCCAGAAGAGGGTTCCATAGGTGATTAAATTCACCCAACCCATGTGGGCGGCAAGCCAAGTCAGGTCGAGGGTCTGGTACTCGTAGTTCCCCACGGCTCCCCAAATCGCCTGGCCATTCCACCAGGTATCGCCCTGGAGTTTACCCAGCCCGGCAAAGAGGTAGACGATGCACATGTGCACCTGAATCAGGCGGATTGCGATATTCGCCAGCACCGAGCGGGTGACGACTCCCCTGCCCTGCCGCCGGGCCAAAAAAGAGTCGACGGAAAGAAACTCTCCGCTCGGGCCGAGGGCAAGATAGAGAGTCAGGAAGCTGTTGATTTGGTCGAGTCCATACTGAGCTCCAGTGGTCCGGTTGACGTAGGAGATCACCAGCAGCGCAGTCAGAATTCCCGTCCACCGCGTCCAGAGACCGACGGTGAAAAGCGCGATGATTGCCAACCCGATGAGGTGTACCGGGAGTAACCAGGAGTCAGCCGGCAACCAGTCAAAATGACTCCAGAGCAACGAAGGGAGTCCATAACTTGAATTGCCATCACCCAGCAAGTTGCGATAGTCCCGGGGCAGTAAGGCGGCGTTGCCAAAGAACCGTTCGAGGTCAATCGTCCAGACGGCATGCGTGTAGAAAACCATCGAACCGACCAGCACTCGCATCAGTCCGAGCAGCGCCGGGTCGTCGGGCGTAAACCAGAAACGGTTCCACCAACGTCCCCAATCGGCCAGCCAAGCCTGGCAAGCAGTCATCATTGGCCGGCTCCTCGAAGGGGAATCTGTTGGGGAGCAATTTCCTCGTTTCCGGCTGGAGCGTCCGCCACCGGTGGAATGAAGGTTCCGTCTGCGAGCACGTCGCCAATTTTGATCGGTGGCAGAAGTCCGCTGGGGTCATCCAGCTTTCGTCCCAGCGCGATCTCACCAGGCAACGGAATCAACCGCTCCTGGCAGTAGAGTTCGACGCGCGCGGCCTCGGTATCTTGAATCAGCACCCGACCAACTGCCTGAACCAGACCGGCAATTCTTTGAGCGGAGCGTTCGTAGGCGCGGCGTTGTCGCTCCGCAGAACGCTCGACTTCCGCGGCCAAACCGGGCTGGCCACCGCGGGCGAACCGCTCAACTTGCGCGGCGAGTTCCGTTTGCAAACGCTCAAAGCTCTCGCGGTCGGGCTGGCTGGAGTGCTCCGCAAACAGCGTTTCGCTGAGCATGAACCAGCGATGGTAGCGGAGTCGTGGCGAGAGCTTTTCCGCGTCGGGAAACTTCCGCTCGCGCACCTCGCCATCGGGATAGTGCAGGCGGTAGACCAGTAAGTGACTCGGTCCCGGATCGGGGGCGAAAAAACGGTAGCCATGGCTCAGGTAGAGCACTTGATGAATCGGCGCCAACAACCTGCCGATCGGTCCGGTCAGTTCCTCGGTGGCGATCGGGTTCGTCACGGGGCCCATGAAGACAACGAAGATCACGGCCGCGATCACTGCGGAGGCAATCTGCCTTTGCCGCCTGCTCCAAGTGAACTCGGAATCGGGCAACGCCGACCCAGGGGAGGCAGTCGATTGCTCCCCGGAGGCGGCTTCGGAATGGACAGACTTGCGGGGCATGGGTTTCAGTCGACAACCAAGGATTCCATGAGTTTGGATTCGGAAGTTTAGGTTGCCGGACTGGACCAAAAAAAATCCGCCGCGGGTCGCGCGGCGGATTTCAGCTTTTTGTCAAACCCGCCCAGCCCAGCCGAGGCTTGCTGTAGCGGTTATGGCGAAGGTAACAGCTCTTAACGGCTGGCTACGCGAGTGTCGTTGTCGAAGTCAAAGGCAATCTCGTGAGACTTGCCACCTTCAACGTCAATCACTTTTTCTACAGTGACTTCCTGACCATCGCGAACAATGGTCGCCACGATCTTGTAGCCGGTCCATTTCTGCCCAGCTGCGAGATCGGTGGTCGAGAAGATTCGATTGGCGCCTTGGCGATTGGTCGGAGTCCCGGCCAAAACAACGCGAGCATCTTGCGGAACCTTGACTGCGAGCGTGGTGATGGCTGACTGGGGGGCATTAAAGTTGAATGCCAGAGCCTTGCGATATCCGCCGGTCACGCTGACGTACTCAGAGCGGGCAACCTCTTCGCCATCACGGTTGACGACGGCCTTGACTTCAAAGGTGTAGACCTTGCCGGGAATCAGCTTGCGGGCGACGAAGGTTCGCTTCTCGCCTTTGCTCTTGGTCTGCTTGCCGTTGACGTAAACCAGAGCGTCTGCGGGCACGTTCAAGCTGAGCACCGTCTCGGTTTCCGGAAGATCGAGGCGGGTGTTGGTTCCTTCAGGAGAAGGTGGTGCTGCGCCGGGAGTCACAGGACCCGGGGTGGGTGCCGATGGCTGCAGTCCGGGCTGCAATGAAGGCTCCGTGCTGGGCGGAACTATTTGGCCTTCGTAATAGGGAGCCGGTGAAGAATAGGCCGGTACCGAGTAGGAAGAGTGATAGCCGCCGCTGCTGCCGCCGCTGCTGCCGCCGCTCGATCCCCAGCCGCCGCTGCTGCCTCCGGAGCTGCCATACGAAACGTAGCTGCTGCCACCGCTGGAGCCACCGCTAGAGCCACCGCTGGAGCCCCAACCACCTGAGCTGGCGTAACCGCCACTGCTGCCGCCACTGGACCCCCAGCCGCGGTGATGATGATGGTGGATATGGTCGTGAATTCGACCGAGCAAATTGCGAACCGGTCCCGTACCGCGGAACAGCCCATACTGGCCGCCGCTGGAGCCGTAGCTGACGTATCCACCGCTGGAACCCCCACTGGAGCCCCAAGACCCAAACGAATCTCCTGCTGAGGCGGACCCGCCCAAGCAAAAGATACCGGCAGCCACAATCGACCAGATGGCTGCGCTCAGGTTGACCTTACGCATAGATTCCCTTTCAGACCACAAACGTGCATGTGTTAAGAGGTGCTGCCTGGGCAAAACAGGCAAAATAAAGCCTCTTTTCTAGGATATCACCTGAAATCCCTGCTGCAAGGAGAAAGGTGAAAGTGGAGCAAACTTGCCGATTGGGCGGTTTGGGGAGATATTCCGATGCTCGGACCGAGCCACCTTCCCGCCCGATTCGGGCCTGATTCAAGTGACTCGCAGCCCACCGCCGCGCGGTCGAAACGCCAACCCGCCCGAAACTCGGCGACCACGTTTCGCCGGGGGAAATCTGAGGAATTTCGCCCCTGGCCCAGCGAAGTTCAGGCAGTGAAATGGACCAGTTACCCAGCTTTGAGCATGAACCGGAGTCCTGGCCGAATCGGGGCGTTGACTTGGCTGGTACCCGCCCGCCCCGCGCGGGACTCGTTGCCTTGCCGGGCATTGCGGTCGCGGAGGCTCACCGAATCTGGAGCGGTGCGAAACAGAATGGACTTCTCGCCGACGAATTCGATTGCTCGCCGGGTTGACTGTATTTTCCATTCATTGCGACGCGGAGGGATCAGTTCGGCTGGCAATCCGACGTCCGCGGCGAGCCCGCTTTACCGCGTGCCTCATTCGACCTTCTTCAAAACCATGTCGTCGAAAGAGATCGAGCCAGTCGCTCCGAAGAGACCGATCCGGAGAATCGCCTCGCGAGCACCCACGGGGACGCGAATCTCTTTTTCCAAATCTTTCCAGGATTCCTGACTCCCGGTAAATGGACCGAAGTACTCGGTTGAGATCTCTTTGCGGTTCTTGTCGTAAAACGAGAGCGCCAGGTAGGGCAAGTCATCATCGTCCAAGCCGGGTTTTACATTGCGATATCGAACCCTCCCCCCAAACCGCATTTTGGTGACGAACCGGCCATCGATCGCGATGCCTTGCAGCAAGTGGGCAACTTGTCCCGGAACATCGTTGACCATTTCGATGTGAGCCGTTCCCTCGGCAGACTTGTTTGCCTCCTCAACGCCCTCCGCCTCGTCGCTCCGCCACTTGACTTGGCGGTCGTAGTACCAGCCTTTGACGAAGCCGAGCTTGTCCGTTCCTTCTTCAAAACCGGCATTCAACAGCGCGGGGTTGGCGGGGTCGGGCAGCACCTTGCGCTCGTCTTCCGCCTGTCCGGTCATCGGCACAAAGAGGGTTGGTCGCAGCGATTCCGGAACGAGTTTCCCGTCTTTTTTCCGAAAGAGGTAGAGTGTCTGTTGATGGCGTTTGCCGACCGGTACGACCATCATGCCTCCCTCAGCCAATTGCTCCTGCAGTGGAATCGGCACCTCTTCCGGAGAGCAGGTGACGATAATCTTGTCGAATGGAGCATGCTCCGGCCAGCCTTGATAGCCGTCTCCGACTTTGACGAATACATTCTCGTAGTTCAATCGCTTCAAGACCCGTTCGGCGTTCTTGCCAAGCGTCTCGACGATTTCGATGGAATAAACCTCTTTGACCAGCGGGCTGAGCACGGCGGCTTGAAACCCGCTCCCTGTACCGATTTCGAGCACTTTGTCGGTCGGTTGGGGATCCAGTGATTCCGTCATGAAGGCGACGATGAACGGAGACGAAATGGTTTGCTTGTCGCCAATCGGCAGGCCGGCATCGAGATACGCTTGCGGGCGTTCCTTTTTCGGGACGAACTCGTGTCGCGGCGTGTTGCGCATTGCTTCCACAACCCGCTGGTTCTTGATTCCCGCACCGGTAATGTAGAGTCGCACCATTTCCTCGCGGCGAGACTGATACTCGGCGGCCGAGGGCTCGTCTTGAGCTGCCGACCAGCCCGGCAGCAAGAACACCAGCAACCATGCCGCGGCGCAGGCAACTGCCGCTGCCATGGAGGCAGTTGCCGAACGAGGTTTGGGACAGCTGTCGCTGGTCTGTTGCAAGTTCGTGTTCATTGGTCAAATCCTTAAGCCGTTTGCCCCAGCTTGTCAGCCTGTTGCTGTCCATTCGATCCCTGGTGGCTTCCGCTCAGGGCGCGGGCTGTGGAAACCGAGCCCGAAGATCCGAGGCGGAAATGGTGCGGGCACCGCCAAAGTCGAACGGCCACGCCAGGCCCTGTCAGAATTATAAGGCGACGTCGACCTTTCGTCGCCCCGAATAAGCCACTTTGTGCCGGCCAATGGCCAAGTTCAGTTTGAATGTTCATCAGGATTGCCGAGCTTGTCTCTGGCAGCGAAGATGAACTCGGTCGCTGAGCCATGGCGGTAGTCACTATCGGGATTCGCTGCGACCAGGGTGAGTCGAGCGCACCCGAACGGAATCTGATCGCAGGAGTGAAAATCTTGACCGAGCTGACAAGCCCAAAAAAACCATCCGGCATCGCCGCGGACAGCAGCTGGCCTTTTATCGGGCCGCTGCTGGCATTGCTGGCGATACCAGCCCTCGTCGGTTGGTTGATCCCGGAGTCGGAAACGGTAGCCAATGGTCAAGGGACACCCTCAGCGTTTGACTGGCGAGCCTTTTTGACTGCTTTGGTTCAAGTCTCGGTAGTCGGGTCGATCCTTTGGAAGTTTCGACGACACTACCTTGCCATCTTCCCCTGGAGGTTCAGTCCCTGGTCCTTGCTCTGGGGACTTGTGGGCGTCGTCCTCTGGGTCGCACTTTGCGAGCCGCAGTGGGAATCTCGGATACTCGGTTTGATCGGGCTGGGCGGGTTGCTTCCCGAACGCCCTGCGGTCAATCCTTTTGACAGCTTCAGCTCACAAGCCATCGCCTGGTTTCTGCTGCTCCGGTTCGCTGTCTTGGCTCTGATTGTTCCGCTTGCTGAAGAACTGTTTATCCGCGGTTGGTTGGTGCGTTATCTCGAAGCTCAGGAAAACTGGGACGTGCAATCGCTGGCCAGCGTCGGCTGGACTGCCCAACTCGGTGTAATTGCCTATGCTGTCCTGACGCATCCGCAGGAGGCGATCGCCGCCGTTGTTTGGTTTGGAATGGTCAATTGGTGGATGAAGCGGACCGGGAATATCTGGGACTGCGTTCTGGTCCACGCTGTGACTAACGGATTGCTGGGTGTCTGGATCCTCTACTCGGGGCAGTGGCGATTGTGGTGAGTCGAGGCGCTGGTCGCAAGGCAGGCCATGGCTGCTACCGGCCAGCAAGCGATGAGCGGCAAGAATCCGCGCTGAGCCGACTGCTCAGGATTCAGTTCTTAACTGAGGCGGTACCGCGAAGGAACGCTGCGGAGTGGCGCGGGGAAGAGCTGCTGTTTGGGGAGTGAATCTGCCGGTCATTGCTGCCGC
>Ga0315906_10009699_pt1 | contig 11399 bp, 6 predicted proteins | sample LakEriMetagenome_4_FD_203526 | JGI IMG/M metagenome (GOLD analysis project Ga0315906, IMG submission 203526) | Freshwater fungal communities from buoy surface, Lake Erie, Ohio, United States - Buoy 2 MA122 | ecosystem: Environmental > Aquatic > Freshwater > Lake > Lake biofilm | place: USA: Lake... | reverse complement strand
CAGATGCGTCGTGTACGCGATCTAGCCAACGGTGACGTGATCGTTCCGTTGAACGAACTTGATAAGAACGCTAAATCTTCGGTAGCAAACCTTTTAGTGCAAGGCTTGGATCAGATGTCTATGCGTGTGACATCAACAATGCCATCCCCGTATTTCCCACCGATCAAAGAAGGCTCGGAACGTTCTAAGTCGTCTGCTCGTATGCGTAAACGTGCGATGTTGTCCATTTGGGATCACAACCGTATGCAGATGAAGATGCGTCGTCGCGCACGACACCTACTCGGTTACTCGCAATCAGCCGTAGTTATCAAACCTGACTTCAAAACTTTGATGCCTGTGTGGTCTGTGCGTAACCCGTTGGACACTTTCGCTGCACCAGTAGATGATCCTGATGATCCGCTACCACAGGACTGTATTTTCACTTATCGTGCCAGCGCAAGTTACCTACTACAAAACTATGGCGAACTGGTATTAGGGAAACTGCGTTTAGGCAAAATTGCTGCCGACACCAAATACACGATGCTCGAATATGTTTCCCCAGACTGCATCCAACTCATCGTTCTTGGCGCAGAGGACTCCCCGAACCTGACCGTTGGTGAACGCGCTGGTGTTGAAGCGATGATGCTTGAATACATCCCGAACCGTACAGGTATGCCACTAGCAATCGTTGCTAACCGCATCACTCTTGATAAGCCTCGCGGACAGTTTGATGGTGTGATGGGAATGTATTACACCCGCGCACGACTACAAGCACTCACCGAAATCGCTATTGAGCGCGGTATCTTCCCTGAAGAATATCTGATCGCTCGACCTGGTGAGAACCCTGAAATTTTGCAGGTTGCTGATGGCAAAGCCGGACAACTTGGTGTCGTGAAGGGTGGCGACATTCAACAGTTGCAACTCAACCCAGGCTACAAGACTGATACTGCACTTGATCGTTTGGAACGACAAGAACGTTTAGAAGGTGCGATCCCTGCCGAGTTCGGTGGAGAGTCAGCCAGCAACATTCGTACTGGTCGTCGTGGCGAATCCGTCCTGTCAGCAACAGTTGACTTCCGTGTACAAGAAGCACAATCAACGTTTGAACAATCCATCTTGGAAGAAGATAAAGTCGCTATCGCTATCGAGAAAGCGTATTGGGGCAACCAACAAAAGTCTTTCTTCTTTGGACGCAAATCATCTGTCGGTGAAGAAACCTATACGCCAAACAAACTTTGGCAAACAGATTTCCATTATGTCGCATACTCTGCGGCAGGCTCCGATGTGAACTCGCTGATAGTCGGCCTCGGTCAACGACTCGGAACAGGACTTATGTCTAAAGAATCCGCTCGCGAAGCCGACCCGCTTATCAGCGACCCAGACCTAGAACATGACCGCATCATCTCGGAAGGAGTTGAATCTGCTTTACTTACAAGTATTCAGCAACAGGCTGCGGACCCTAATGGTCCGTATCAGCCAGAAGATTTGGCATATCTAACCAAACTCGTTGTCGAGCAAGATGTGCCGTTGTTTGAGGCTGTGCGTCGCACCGATCAACGTGCTAAGGATCGTCAGGCAACACCTGCACCGCAAGGTTCACCTGAAACAATGCCAGGTCTAGGTATGCCAGGTATGGGCATGGAACAACCAGCAGGTCCACCAGCACAAGCAGGTCCACCACCTATCGGTGATCTACTCGCACAACTAGGAGGGTAAGTGAGCGACATTCAAGCAGGAACAAACCGTGTAGCAATCCAAGCTGCAACAGGTCAAACCTACGGTAAAGCAACAGAGCAAATGAACGCTCAACGCGCTGTACCTATGGGAACACCACCAACAGAAGTTCAGCGTCCTGTGCCTGGGACATTAGGTTCGTTGACTCGACCAACAGAACGACCGATGGAACCAATTACCGCTGGCGCACCGTTCGGTGCAGGCATGGGTCCAGTCGCAGCGGGCATCCCGCAACCATCAGGTGATAACGCTTTAGAGGAACTGCGAATGATTTACCAAATGTTCCCTAACGATGATCTAGCGGATTTGATTGACTCATACACCCGTGATGGTTTGTAATGCCATCATCATTTATTGATGCTGTTTCTGAACAGCGAATCAACGATTACATAACCAACAGGGATCAGCAACACGCGCTATACAAAACCAATGCGACTCCGCAGATGTCGCAGGCTGCTGCAAAGATTTATCGCAATAGTCCGTGGCTTACCCCAGGTCAGGTGTTGGCTTTGGCTAAAGGTAATGCTTCACCGCAAGCCGTTGAACTTGCTTCGCAAGCACAATCAAATCTTGTCCCTAAGATTCTTGACCCACAGAAACCTAAGAAGCAATCTTGGTTTGAACGCAACGTGTACGGCAGGGTTAAAGAAACTGCTCGTTGGGGTTTCGCGTCTTTGCAGTTCGCACCCGAAATGGCACAAAACGTGGCATCACAAATCTTTTCGGAAAACGATCCTGCTGGATGGGACGGCTGGTTCAAGTCAACCAACTTAGGAACAATGGTTGCCAACTCTGATGAGGCTGGAACAGGTTGGTTTGTTGGTGGCACAGCAGAAGAAAAACAAGCTGAACGCGCTCGACAATTCCGTGGCACAATCAACGGTAGTGCTTGGACTATTGGGCGTGGTGCAGCCGCAGGAGTATTCAAACCTGGGTCAGTTCAATACAATGTGCTGTCAGGTTTCTTGGATGCTGCAATTAACGTCGTTGCTGACCCAACGGTTGTTGGTGGAAAACTTATTGCTCCGGTAAAGGGTTCAAAGGCTGCGATCAAAGGTTTGCAAACTGCTGAGGAAATAGCGGCTGCAACAAAGATCGCTAACTCAGGTACACGCGCTTTGGCTGGTCTGTCGGCTGCTGAAGAAATAGCGTTTGATTCATCAAAGTTTATGAAGTTTATGAAAACGGATCGTCGTGCCGTTCGCCTTGTTGAAACACTTGCTGATCCAGCAAACGATGACCCATACAAGATCATGCGTGATGTGTTTGATTTCAAGATTGACATGGACACAGCGAAGGCTCTTGCTAATGCTGGATCAAAAGATCAGATTTATGCTTTGCTTGGCGAGCAGTCAGCGATCTTGGACAATGTTTCAAAAGGCATTATGCCTATGGATATTCGAGATATTCGTGGAGCAAAATGGGGAACAGTCACCAAAGAGCGCATCCCCCTTTACAACAACTTTAGGCAGTCACGTTTGCTGACAGAGGTCCCTGACAGCTTGGTGATCCACGGCTCTAGCGCAGACCGTGTTAAAGCAGTAAAGGACTACGGCAACTACCTGAACACGATTAAGGGTGGATTTACCGATACTCCTGAAGGAACAAAGTTGATGCGTCAAATCTTTGATGCTTACTCAGATACCTCTAAAGCTGGTGTAGACGCTGCGCGTGACGCTTTTGACGCAACAGTAAGAACGCTAATGGAAGCAGAAGGTGCTGATCCTTTCCTTGTCAATGAAGTTTTTAAGAAGGTTCTTCAGAACATTGATGAAACCAAAGCATATTTTGTTGATGAAGCCGGTGACGCTACCGACGCTGGATTCGTGCAACAACTAATCAATAGTGGCGTTATTGATAAAACCCAATTCGGTAATCTGACTCCACAACAAATCGAACAATTCAGGCTCGTTGGACCTGGATCCATCGTTGAGTTGTTGAACTCAGCCCATGTTCTTCCTGATATTCGCGCTGTCCGTCGGATCACCGCAAACCCTGTGATTAAGAGAGCCGTATCGCGGGCAAAAGATGGCGATCAACGTGCCGCCGTGGAGATTGCAGACTATTTGCAGAACAAGATTTGGAAGCCGATCACGCTTGCTACTGGCGGTTACATCATGCGAAATATGTTTGATGCCCAAGTGCGTATGGCGACTATCGGAAAAGATGGTTTCTTTAACCATCCTTTGCGTTATATCCAGTGGGCGATGAACGAAAAGGGTGCGGAGCGGATCATTGGTCGCGATTTTGATGATTTCATCACATCAACTGTGAGTGGTTTTGATGATGCAACGGACTACTACGCAGAAGCGATGAAAATCTCGTTGGGCAAAAGTTTGGATGATGTTGTTCCGTCACAGATTCGTTTGGTCAAGAATGGTTCATACAAGATCGTTAGCCAAATGTCGGAACCTGAATTATGGGTGAACGGTTTGCGTGATGAGATTATCCAAATATCTAAGGACACGTTAGAGAACGCTGTAGCCAAAGGCATATCAACAGATGATCTAATCACCTATTTGCGTACTGATCCAAAGGGTCGTGAAGCATTGAAACAGATTGAGGACTATCTGCGTGGTGGGGTAAACCTTGCTAAAGAAAGCGGTTATTCGCAAAAGGTCAAGATCACCAACGTTACTGACGATGTGCTGAAAGAATGGATTGACCGTCTTGCTAGGGGTCGTGTGCTTGTTAAGACTGGTGGCGACGAAGAACTAATGATGGCTATTGCCTATAAGCGTGTTCCTCTAGCGGATACGTTTGACAATGGTTTCAAGATAATTGACCCTAAGACCGTGGAACTTGACGGTGTGGCAAGAACTGTTCTCGATGGCCCACAAACACCAGGTCGAGGTTCATTGATTGACATGGGTGTTGACCCAAAAACTAAAGAACAGATATATGCGGTTGTCACGAACGAGTCTGGTGGTAGGTGGCAGTTGCAGCGTGTTTCAACAAATCAGTTCACGGGCGTGGGTGTTGAGGCAGATGAGTTGGCGCGTGGTCGAACAGAGTTGACCAAGATGATTCAGGACAAGAGAAGTGTTCCAAATAATCTTCCAGCAAAAGTGAAATTCGCTGAACGCAACGTGGTTGATGAGGCTAAGAATCCTTTGGACAAGATGCTGCGTCGAGGAACAGACTGGTTCTTCCACCAAATCTATGAAAGCAAAGTGGTCAACAAGCTTGAACGATCACCTGTTTACCGCCAGTTTTACTATGAGCAGGTAGCAAAAAACGTTGACAGTCTCACCCCTGCTGAAGCAAAAAAGTTGATCCAAGACATTGTTGACAATGCTGCTGCTATCGAGATGAAACCAGCAAACTATGTTGGCAGTAAAGCGAACTGGAAGCAGATACAAGAACTTGCTAAACAGGCAAACGGTACTGGAACGATCAAAGACCTTGACGATTATGCAGGTTTAAGCGCACTTAACTCAACGAAGGAAGCGTTGTTTAACGCAACCGAGCGTAACAACCTTGAAGATATTATGCGTATCGTTATCCCGTTTGGTGCTGCATGGCGTGAAGTTGTTGGCACATACGCCAAATTCTTGGTTGAGGACCCTACCCGTATCCGTCGCGCACAACTCTTATTCAAGGGTGCAACAGACTTTGATCCGGATGGAAACGGTCGAGGATTCTTCTACAAAGACCCAACCACAAAACAATATTCGTTCAACTTCCCTCTATCCGGTGAACTAGCGAAACTTGCTACTGGCATTAACGCACCGTTGCAGGGAACTGTGAAACGTGTATCTGTTGGTCTGGACTGGCATCCAGCGTTAGGCCCTGTCGGTCAGATCGCTGCCGACAAGATCATTCCTGATACACCAAAGTTTGATGGAATTGTCAGCATCCTTATGCCTTATGGTCGTGGGACAACAGCATCGTTGCTCCCTTCATGGGCGAAAAAACTTCAGTCCGCGATTGAAGCAGACCCATCAAAACTAGAAGGTATCTACGGGAACACCTATATCGACACGATGCGGGCGTTGGCTGCTTCAGGGGACTACAACCTAGACACCCCTGAAGGTCAAGAAGAACTGATGTCTGACGCTAAAGGCAAGGCACGTATTTTGACTGCGATGCGAGCCATCGGACAGTTCATCGGACCTACCGCACCTGGCACAGAGTTTGAAGTACCTGTCAAAGATGGCGACATCATGGCATCACAACTCATCCAAGAGTTCTACAAATTGCAAGCAGATAACTATGACACCGCTGTTAGCGAGTTTTTGCGTATTTATGGTGAGGATGCGTTGTTATACCTGTCGTCTAAGTCACAGGCAACTGTTGAAGGTTTGGAAGCCACCAAAGAGTTCGGTGATTGGGAACGAACCAATGGCGATGTCATCAAGGCTTACCCTGATGTTGCGGCGTTCTTCGCTCCTGGTGGATCAGACTTTGACTTCCAAGTGTGGCAACGCCAAATCAAGAGTGGCAAGCGTGTTCGGTTGACTGACAGGCAGGTTATTGAGCAAGCCCAATACCGTTTGGCTTCATCGCAATATAAGGCTTATCGCGCACAGGTCGGGGCATATCCGAACGAGGAGCAACGAGCATGGCTCAAAGGCATCCGTGTTGAGTTGAACAAGAAGTATCCAGGTTTCCCTGTTGTTCCTGTGTTCACGGTGGGTGAGTTTGAAAAGAAAGTTGTCCAAATGAAAGACGCTATTGCTGACCCGCGTCTAAAGGACAACGATGTGGCTAAAGCCGTAAGTACTTATTTCGGTTATCGAGATCAGGTTCTTTCACAGTGGATCGCTGCTGGTGGATCGGCGCAAGGTTTGGCTACATCTAAGTCCGCTGAGCCGTTGCGAGGCTACTTGACTAGCATTGGTGATGCGCTTGCCGTACAAGTTCCAGATTTCGGGCGTGTTTGGGAACGTGAATTACTATCTGAGGTAGACCAATGAGTGACACATCAAACCAAGCACAGCCAGTAGCACCTGTTAATCCTGATCCGTTGGGCGTGGGGCCTGCACCAGTCGTCGTGGCTGGTGGTAGCAACAATCAACCGATTCCGCGTGAGGTCACGGGTGTTGCTCCGGCTATTAGGTCACAGGTTCCGTTGACACAACGAACCACTACAGGTAAGTACCTGTATTCGGGAACGTATCTTGCTAACGCACAAGGTCAGGTCTATCGTGCTGCATATAACCCTATAAATGATCCTCTTGCTGAGTTAGCAAAACTTAATTCAACTGAACGGTTGGGGTTATTGACCGAACTGTATCAGCGCGGTTTTTACGACGGGCAGGGCAAACCTTCAGAAAACGGAGATTCCCCTCTCGACACTAAAGCGATGCAAGAGTTTCTTCTGACAGCCAACACATACGGATATGACTGGCAAACCTCTTTGAACTTTGTGCGCCAAGAGTTCCCTGTCAGGGGTGGCGGTGGTTCACGCCGCAAGGCAACATCATCAGTCGATTTGGGTAGAGCATTACAGGATGAGTCATTCGCCATGTTGGGTCGCAAACTCAGCAAAGAAGAACTGCAACAAGCGATTCGTTCTGTTCAATCAAAAGAAGTTTCAACCGATACTTCTACGAGTACTCTTGTTCAGATGGCCCCACAGCAAGCTGACCCTACACAAGCTCAGGCTTACGGGTTTACTCGCGCTGCTGACATAGTTTCTCAAATGCTTAGGAATGGTGGATAATGAGTGACTCAGGTTTAGAAATTAGTGGTTCGGAGTATTCAGCCAGCCTGATGTTTGCTGGCAACCAGGTTCCACCACCACCTACCGAGCGAACTTCTGCCGAAATTGAACAGGAACTAAAAGAAGTCAAAGCCTTGTTCAAGGACTTGGAGAAAGGTTTTGGGAAAACAACACTTGCTTCTTTCCCTACTTTGTCTGCATTTGAGTCCGCTAAGGCACAGGCGTACACGCTTATCAATGAGACTTTGCCAGCCGAACTCAAAGAACGTAAAGATTGGGATAAAAGGTATCGCGTTAAAGTCGCAGGGCTTTTCGGTACTGGTGTCAATGAATACACCGTTCTTTCCGCTGATGATGTGTATCAGTATCAGCAGTTGTATAAGGCTGCAACAGACCCTAATGATCCTGAACTCAAAGCGTATGATGCTGCTGTAAAAGCCGTTAACGATTTGCGTAACAAGATCAACACTCCTGGCAGTAAAGAATCAAAACTACCACCGCAGGAACAGCAACTTCTAATTGCTTCAAAGTTAAAAGAAGTTCAACCATTGATTACTCCGCGTGTAATCGAATTGCGTTCACAAAACATTCCTCTTGAAGTTGACAAGTCTGGTCGAACTCTAAGGTCAACAAGTTTCCCGTTGGTCGGTCAGATTGATACGCAAATCAATCGTGCGATTAACGAAGGTGTCCGTATCGCTGAACGTGTTTATGGAACTCGCAAGCCGACAGCAACTTTGTATGGTCAGCCAGCAGAACTAACAACCGTTCGCGATCAACAACAGACAGCACAACTTACAGAGTTCATGGATCGTGCAAACACCTTGCGTGGTCAAACACCTTCGCAGGCTGGAGCGCAACCAATCACCTACACGCAACAACCAGCCACTACTGGAGGTCAACCTGCTTCTGCAACTGTTACACCTACGGGTGCTTCACAGCGGGCTATTAACGCTCAGGCTCAACGCTTTGCAGCTATGGCTGGACAAACCCCACCACCACCTCCAGGTGGAGGCGCGGGTGCTGGAGCGGGTGCTGGAGCAGGCGCAGGCGGTGCTGGTGGAGGCGCGGGAGCAGGTCGCGTCGGAGCAGGTGGAACCATCGGTGGTGGCACAGCAGAAACACCAAATTTCAAAGTCGGCGACTGGCAAGCAGTATTGCAAGATCAGTTCCCTGGCTACTCAAAAGATTGGTTGGCTTCTAACGCCACAACTCATTTTGGTCAGGACATGATTAACCTGATGATCGAGGCTGCGAAGCCAAACGGCAGGTTCATGGGTTTAACGACCGATGCTTCGGTTGCTGCGTTTCAGAAAGCAATCAAACAAACTACTTATTGGCAGACCACTGAAACTGCCGCAAAGAACTTTGACCAAGCAATCGGTGTTGACCGTGAACGGATCATCAACAACAAGAAACTAGAGATCGCTAACTCGTATGGTGATGTGTCATTTGATGATGCAACTTTGACCCAACTTGCGACTAATGCTGCACGTTTAGGTTTGACTGGTTTGGGTTTGCAACAGGCTGTTTATGCTGGTGCGTTGAAGCCTGGTGCTGGTGGCGCACAGACAGCGTTGGCTAGTCGAGTGTTGCAGGGTGCTGACGCTGACCGTATTCGCAGTATTGGTCGTGCATGGAACACCAAGATTTCTGACAGTCAGGTGCAAGCAATTTTGACTGGTAAGGCTGATCCTGCTACTGGCATTGTGTTGACTGAGGATGGTTTGCGTGAACAGTTGCAAGCGAAGTGGAAGGGTGCTATGCCTCATCTGCGCGATCAGTTTGATGCTGGTTTGACTTTGGATCAGATTGGTTCTTCGTATAAGACTTATGCTTCACAGTTGTTGGAGAAGCCTGAAGATCAGATCAATATGTTTGAGGGGCCGTATTTGCAGGCGTTTGATAATGGTCAGGGTGGTCAGTTGTCGTTGTCTCAGTGGATTGAGAAGGTTAAGACTGATGACCGTTTCGGTTGGCAGTACACGAAGCAGGCTAATCAGCAGGCTACGGATGTTGCTTTGACTTTGGCTAGAGCATTTGGAAAGGTCGGCTGATGAGCGATATTTTTGGTGGTATTCAGGGGCGCATGGAAGCAAGGGACGCTGCTATGTCCCCTACTGCGGATCAACTTCAGGAACAGTTCAATACTTTCTACGATTTCCGAAACAGTTTGCTGAACCCCACACAACCAACCGGTACCGGTGGTGAAGATGAAGAAGATGAAATCGCTCGACAGATGCGATTGGATCGAGAGTTTGCTCAACAACAAGCTGCTTTGCAGACAGCGCAACGCCGTCAGGACGCTCGCACCACGATGGCATCAGTTCTTGCCACTTACGGTTTGGGTGACTTGTCTGATTATGTTTACACGGAAATCATCGCTAAAGAAACTGTCAACATCAACAACCCTGACGCAATCATTTTCGCTATCCGTGAACAGCCTGCCTACCAAAAGCGGTTTGCGGGTAATGCTGCACGTCTGAAGAAGGGGTTGTCAGAACTTGACCCTGCTTCATATATCGGGTTGGAAAACCAGTTCCGTCAAACCCTCCAGGCGAACGGTTTGCCAGCCAACTTCTATGACCAAACAGACGACTTCCAAGCTTTGATCGAGGGTGACGTTTCCCCATCGGAACTAAACGAGCGTGTCCAGCAGGGTTATCGTGCTGTCGCTGACGCTGATCCAGCAGTCAAAGAACAGATGAAGAACCTGTATGGCATTGGTGAAAGTGAACTAGCCGCATATTTCCTTGACCCACAGCGCACAGCCCCACTACTCACCCGCCAAGCACAAGCCGCCAACATCGCAGCCCGTGGACTAGAGCAAGGTGGTATTCAGTTGACTGGTGCGTTCGCTGAGGACTTGGCTCGACGCGGAATTACTGAACAGCAGGCTCGCGCAGGGTTCGCTGAAGTCGGTGCTTTAGGCGAACTACGACAGACTTTCGCTGGTGAGACTGCACTATCCGGTGAACAACTGGCAGGTGCGGCGTTCGGGATTGATGTCGCCGCGCAACAAGAGTTGGAGCGTAAACGTCGTCAGCGTGTTGGTGAGTTCGCTGGTGGCGGATCATTTGCTCGGACAACTGGTGAAACATCAGGCTCTACTTCTATAGGTGTTGGTAAAGCGCAATAGCATACTTGACACTGTCAAGTGAGGTGTGTGTATACTGTTAATGTTCGGTTACGAACACCATTGGAAACCCCCCGATTTCAATGTGCAAAAGGGGTGAGACTTGCAGCCATCACGTAACCTCCAGCGTGATGTGGGCAGAAGGAGTGGGTCATGTCAGATGCAAACTACGAGTTTGAGGATGATGTAATGCAAGACCAGCAGCAATCGAAGGACCCTGTGCGGGCGCACCTGCGAAAGCTTGAAGCCGAGAATAAGGCTTTACGCGAGCAGGCAGCATCAGCAGAGGCAGCCCGACGAGAACTTAACTTCGTGAAAGCGGGCGTAGACCCGAACGATCCGAAGTACAAGTATTTCGTTAAAGGCTACGACGGTGAATTAACACCGGAGGCGATTCGACAAGCAGCAGAAGAAGCAAGTCTCATACCTAGCCAGAACAAGGAAGTGGTTGCTGAACAGCAGTCATGGAATCGGGTGGCACAGGCAGCGCGAGCTGGACAGACGAGCGAACCTCCTGTTGATTACGCTCAACGTATTGCACAAGCAAAATCCGCGGATGAAGTGATGCAACTGCTGGCCCAGGCGAGAGCCGAAGCAGAAAAATACTAATCACTCCCCATTGGATTCACATTCTTTGGGGCTACCCCTAAAGGAAAAGACAAATGTCTTATACCCAGCAAAGTTCGGTTGATACCGACCAGGCAGCGTATGATCGTTTGGCGTATTTCGCCCTCCGTTCAGAACTCTTGTTCGATCAAGCAGCCGATGTTCAACCAACCAACCAGTCAATGCCTGGTTCTTCGGTAATCTTCACGATTTTCGCAGACCTCGCAGAAGCAACCAGCACACTTGCTGAAACCACTGACGTTACACCTGTAGCGA
>Ga0315906_10009698_pt1 | contig 11399 bp, 14 predicted proteins | sample LakEriMetagenome_4_FD_203526 | JGI IMG/M metagenome (GOLD analysis project Ga0315906, IMG submission 203526) | Freshwater fungal communities from buoy surface, Lake Erie, Ohio, United States - Buoy 2 MA122 | ecosystem: Environmental > Aquatic > Freshwater > Lake > Lake biofilm | place: USA... | reverse complement strand
ATGTTGAACAACGGCATCGAATTTCGGTCTCCGGAAATACCGTCAATACCGGTACTGTATTGTAACTGATTATCTGTAAAACCGTCTGCCTGATTGTGACAATTACCACAGGATTGTGTGTTATTGCCGGAAAGTAACGGGTCGTAAAATAATTTTCGTCCAAGTTCAACTCCTTCTTCTGTAAGCGGATTGTTGTTAGGGATCGGAAGTCCGGGAAGTGACGACGGAATTATTAAAGAATAAGGAGTTGGGCCATCCGCCTGAGGAAGGTCATCATCATTGCAGGCCAGTAGTGCGGCTCCAAATAATACGAAAAAGAGGATGCGCTGCAAGGACATGGGCTGCACGGATTAGCGGATGACGGAAATTGAAAATGCTTGCGGAAAATTCTGCTTTAATGCTTCAATCCAGTTCCTGTCATTGCCGCTGTCCGATTGATGGTAGTTGTCGATATTGAAGTCAATGATATTCGGATCTGCATACAACGCATTCAGGTCAAATCGTAAGTTAAGCGATTTTTCAGTGCCATTGATTTCAAGCGATAATGGTAACGATACAGTCGCTAAAGCAATATCAGTTCCATAATGGAAAAGTAAAGATTGAATATTGCCGGCTGTATCGGTATAGAATCCTTCGTGTTTGAAAAAAATGTAGCCGGTGTTCCACGGCCAAAACATGCCATAGCTGGGGTCCAGGTCGCCTGATTGGTCTATGGAGTTGTTACGTGCACTGTCAACGCCTATAAAGAAGCGAATTCCGATATAATTCCCGTTGGGAATATCCTTTCCACGGACGATCTGCGAGGATGGGTTGTCGGCGTCGATTAGATCGTAGTTTCCAAGATTGAATAGCGAACTGTCTGAACGTATCAGAGAAACGTTCGAAAGGTAGTATTTCAATAAGTCGACCTGATAGGTGTTTCCTGCGGCATTGGTTGCGTTGAGCTGGCCAAGTAGTAAGGGCGTTGATCCGGTATAATGCTCCACCGTCATTTTTATACTGCCAGTTGAAGGCAGCGGGTCTTCCGTATCATCTTTGCAGCCGTTGATCAGCAAAGTGAAAGCAATCAAGGGGATACTTAGAAGTATTGAAGGGCGGGAACGGAACATTTTCATTGTTGTAAAGATAATCAACAGATTTCGGATTCTAAAGTTCATGGATTACCGATGTTCCTGATGAAAATCATTCGTTGGTTTGATGGCCGTCACCCGTGGTCCTATGCGAATACCCTACGTTTACAGTATGGAAGGACGAAAATTCAGCCCCGTCTTCCTGAAAATCCTACAAAATTTAAACTATCTCAAGCCATGGAAACTGTTGCCACCAACTTAATTGGACAAAAAGAATACCCTGCTGTTTCAATTGTCATTCCTACCCATCCGCGCTATCCTGATTTTAAACTGGACCGGAAACATATGACCGAATTGCTATTGAATGTGGAGAATCAGCTCACTCCGCGTTTCGGTAAGCAATTGGCACATTCCATCATGGATAAGTTGAAGCGCACAACCGATGACATTAACTATGGACATTTGTCCAGTGGTTTGGCGATCTATGTATCCCCGCATCATGCGAAGGTCGTTCATCTGCCCTTTGAGGTAACGGAAAAAGTAATTGTTGACGATACCTTCGAGATTCGCGATCTGATCTATTCGGCAAAATTGAATATGGAGTATTTGCTGGTCATGATAACTAAGAATGGCGTACGCACCGCGTTAGGTTATGGAAATGCGATTGTGCCGGTAACATACAAAGGCATGCCGGACAATATTGCTGATGTGACCAATAGTCATTCATTGCCGGGCTGGGACTACATAGATACGGAAGCCTACGACGAAAAGAATATCCATAATTTTATCCGATTTATCGATGATGTGATTGCCCGTGAAGCTACCTTATCGAAGTTGCCGACAATTGTGATTGGTGATGTAAAGTTGTTGGGTTATATGCGATCCATCACTACAAAAGCCAGTAATATCATTGGTTACATAGAGGGAAATTATGAGCATGCGTCTTCTGCAGAAATCAGAAAAAAAATTGAACCGATACTTTCCAAAGTAAATGAAGAAGCGGAAGACAGATCATTGCGTATTCTTGCTGGTGCGGTCGGAACGGATCACTATGTGAGCGGAATTGCCCAGGTTTGGCGGGCTGCTGAAGAAGGTAGAGGGCGTTTGCTGCTCGTGGAACGCGACTATATGCACCCGGCTACGCTAAGTGAAGATGGCTTTTCTTTGGTGTTGGACGAAGTGGTGGCTGGTTCTATGCGTCATATAGAAGATGCTGTGGATGATGTCATTGAAAGTATTATTCAAAAGGGAGGCGATATTCAGTTTGTGCGCAATGGTCGCTTGGACGCTTACGAACGTATCGCTCTTGTTACACGTAGTTAATCTATCCGGTAAATCCTTAAGCAATTCACCAATGAAAAAGATACTTGTTCCCACTGATTTTTCGGCAGATGCAGATAATGCGCTGCGCTTTGCAATGGAGATTGGCAAAAAGTGGAATGCCTCCATCGTACTTCATCATTCTTACGTAATGCCGGTTTACGCCTCTGACCTTCCTCTGGCGCTGCCGTCGGATACCGAATTGGAAAAGTCCTCCATGGACGGGTTGACAAGGCTATTCGACCGGTTTTCTAAAGAATATCCGGATGCAAAGTTTGAATTGTCTGTGACAGAGGGATATGCTGAGGATCAGATTCCGAAAACGGTAAAACGTACAGCCGCCGATCTTGTGGTGATGGGTACCAAGGGAGCTTCGGGATTACGGGAGGCGTTTATTGGCACTATTACGGCATCAGTGCTGGATACAGTAGACTGCCCGGTAATAGCAATCCCATCTAATGCGAAATGGATTCGTTTAGAACGGTTGGTTTACGCTACTGATTACGAAGAAGGTGATTTCCAACACTTGCAATCATTTATTGAGTTTGCCAGAAAGTTCAGTGCGGAGGTGGTCATATTACATGTCAGCCACGGCGGCGAACAGCGGGTATATGAGGTCGACGCCATCGAGCGGTTCAAAGAAAGGTTGGTAGAAGAAACTAAATATGGAAAAATAACTTTTCAAGTGCTGGGTCATTCGGATATCTACGAAGGAATTAATGCTTTTGTCGAGCAATATGGTGCTGACTTATTAGCCATGACCATTCGCAGAAGAACCTTTACGGAGAAGTTGCTGCAGCGCAGTATGACAAAGCGTATGGCTTATCACGCTCATTTGCCACTGATGACCTATCATACTGAAAAATAGCAGCATCTACCGCTACGTATGTTTATAGCTTCAATAGTACTGATAGTCATACTGCCATGAAGGGATCATTACATCTGTTGACGATAAAAGGTATTAAATTATTTGTGCATTGGAGCTTCCCGCTACTTTTGATTTATATTTTGGTCAGCGAGTGGTGGAAAGGAGCCGGTTTCTTTTCCGGAATATTGCTGGGTGCATTAGTTTTAGCAGTATTCGTTACTGTTGTCCTTCATGAATTAGGTCACGCGCTTATGGCGCGCCGTTACGGCTGCAAGACAAAGGATATTATTCTACTGCCAATTGGTGGAATGGCACGTATGGAGCGTTTGCCGGAAAAGCCCGGTCAGGAAATTCGTGTGGCATTAGCTGGCCCGTTTGTCAATGCGTGTATTGCTGCTATAGTCTATTGGGTAGTATATAGTCAGCGGCCATTGCCGGACATCGCTGCATTGGGTAAGATGGAAGTCTCCAATTGGCCGGCACATTTTTTTTATGCAAACGTAGTACTTGTTCTCTTTAACTTGATTCCAGCATTTCCTATGGATGGTGGCCGTGTCTTGCGTGGATTACTGAGTTATTTTATGGAACATGCTAAAGCGACGCAAATCGCTGCACGCGTTGGTCAGGTTATTGCCCTGGGAATGATTGCTCTTGGATTGTATGCTAATCCTTTTTTGATAATCATAGGCCTCTTTGTAATTGTAGCTGCTCAGGTGGAAGCCGGATACTATACCACGCGATCCATTCTAAAAGATGCGGTTGTAGGTGACGTGTTAATGCGTCAGGTTGCAGAGGTGTCAGCAGAGCTTACCTTGCGGGAAGTTATGCAGCGATTATTGGATACAACTATCACTAAATTCGTCGTGGTGCAAGATGGTAATCCGGTCGGCGTGCTGGATCGTAATAGTCTAATGGAATGTATAGAACGCCATGGTCACGATGTTTTTGTAGCATCGTGCATGTCTCGTGAATTAGCGGATACTACTCCGCAATCCTCCCTGGAAGAACTGTTTGGTAAATTACAACTGGTAAAAACAGGCCTGGCAATAGTTCGCGAGCAGGGGGAAATTAAAGGATATGTCGATGTTGACAACATCCTTGAATTCATTCTCTATCGGAAGGCTATTGCAAAGTACAACACGGCTCATTGAAAATAGGTTAGTCAACTTTTCCATTTCCTAGTATCATCGCAATCGTTTTCAGTTTTTCTGTACGATCAGCCACTAGTTTTAAAATAGCGATAAAGGGGATAAATAGGATCATACCGGCAGCGCCCCAGATGATACCGCCGGCTAAGATCACGATAATTGTGATAAAGGTGTTAATGCTTAACCGACTGCTTACTGCAAGCGGAAAAATTAAATTAGCTTCGAGGTATTGAACAAAGGTGAAGATGGCGATAACGCCAATCGGATACCAAACGGAGTCGTAGGTGAGCCAGGATATGGTAATGGGAAGTAGCGATGCCACCACGATACCCACATAAGGTATAAAGGTCAGAACAGAAGCGATAACTCCAAAAAGCAGCGCATGGGGAATTCCTAATATCCATAGTCCAAGGCTATTCAGCAAGGCTACAATCAAGTAAACAATTCCCATTCCTTTGAAAAAATTATAGTAAGCACCGGTGGTGTCTTTTAAAATACTTTTGATTTCATTTCTAGAAATGCGCGGGAAAAGCAAGTAGAGCACGTGTACCCAGCGTTCACGGGTGTACAATACAAGCCCGGCGAAGATCGGCACAAGGATGAGTAATACTAAATTAATGATGGAAGCGTAGAGCAGATCCTTTATAGAAGTAAGAAAGTTCCCCGATGAGCCGGACATTGTTTCTTTTAGCCAGGCATCTTGTTCCAACAGCGTAATTCCGGTCCGTGATTCGATATTTCGCTGCAGCTGATCGTAGGTAAGGGTGAGTTTGGATTTAAGCACCGGCCAATCAGAAGCAAATTGAGCGAACTGGCTCACCAGTAGGTAGGTGATTCCTAGGAGTAAAACAGTAAGTCCAAGGAGGTTTGCACCAATAGCAAGTGCACGTGGTGTTCCCTTACTCTCCATCCATTGGCAAATAGGGTAGAGCAGAAAGCTGATAAGTAAGGAAAAGCTCAATGGAATGAAAATACTTTTACCGAGTTTCAGTAAGATGCCAATCAGCAAAATAAGCAATAGAAGATGGATGAACGGCTGTAAACGGAGTGAGTGGTTGGATTCCATTATATAATTCCTTACTTAGATTTCTCTTTATTTTTAAAATAGCGTCTTGTCAAAAAGCTCTGTTTTAATGCTTCCATATTCATATTGAAATTCATTGCACTGGAATCAATATACGTGATGGAACGGCGCAATTGTCCTGCCATTATCGAGTCGCTGATTAACGCACCGGCAGGTCCATTGCCATTTTTTAATGACGTTAACAAGTCGTTCAATTGTGTGGCCGCCACGTCGATTTTTTCACTCGAATGGTGCAGATGTTCCATGGTAGCCGTCAAGTTTTCAGCGACAGCACCTGTGTCATTCACCAAGGCGCCGATTGCACCTTTTCCTTTACGGATGTCTGTACTCATTTGTGATAATCCGTAGGAAAAGTGATTGATGTTCACCGATATGTCTTCGATATTCGCTAACGTACTGTGAAGGCTCGTTGCCAGGGAAGTATCCATCAGCATGGTGTAAAGTGTGCCACGGCTTTGGTTGATATTATTGGTGATTTCAATGAGATTGGCGGTGATATGTTCTACATTCAGGTTCGTAGATTCTAATGTGCGCAGCATTTTTTCGGTGTCCACCGATTTGATACTCGGAATGGTGCTTCCGTCTTCGATCTTCGGAGCATCAGCAGTTCCGGGATCGATGTTGATTAGCTTATTTCCCATAAGACCGTCTGTCCCAATCGAAGCAAAAGAATTCATTCGTACGATTTCTACCATTTCGTCTTTAATGTTCATACTAACTTCGATGGTGCTATCGTTGAGAATACGTACGCCGTCCACAGTGCCAATGTCAATGCCGGAATAGCGCACATTATTGCCGGGCTGCAATCCGCTAATGTTGTCAAAGTAGGCGGTAATGGTGATTGTACGACCGAAAATATTTTTGTTTTTCCCGATCATATATAAACCTAGTATCAGCAGCAATGAACCTGCGATAACAAAAATACCTAGTTTTATTTTGTGTTGTGATTCCGTATTCATGGCGCGGTGAATTCAAAGAAAGAATTGACATTGGCGTCTGCCGATGATTTTAGTTGTTCGAAAGTGCCGTCTGCATAATTGATGCCATTGATCATTACGGTCATCCGATTGGCTGTCATTCGGGAGCAGTTCATGTCGTGTGAAATGATAATCGAGGTAGTGTGATATTTTTCCTGCATTTGCAGCATGAGCTGACTTATTTCTTTACCGGTGACTGGGTCAAGGCCTGTAGTTGGTTCATCATACAACATGATTTCCGGCTTTAGCACAAGTGCTCGTGCAAGTCCGATTCGTTTTCTCATGCCTCCTGATAATTCTACAGGCATAAGGTCAATAGCGTGCGATAAGCCTACGTTGGCCAGTGTTTCTTCGATGATAGCTCGGGTTTCTGCTTTCGTTTTTTCTTTACCGTGGTGTCGTAGCGGGAATTCGAGGTTTTCGCCTACCGTCATGCTGTCGTATAACGCGCTACTTTGAAAGACAAAGCCGATACGAGAACGAAAATGATCCAGTTCCTTTTGACTCATAGCGGATACTTCTTTTCCGAACAAGCGGATTGACCCTTGGTCGTAAGGTAGCAAGCCGACGATACATTTGATCAATACTGATTTTCCACAACCTGATTTTCCCAGTACTACTACATTTTCCCCCTTGTTGACGGAAAGGTTGAAATCCGTCAATACGTGATTACTGCCGAATGATTTTTTCAGATGGCGGATGTCAATGACCGGCCCGTTCGACGTTGCGATTTCCATGATTTTCAGAGCAGGCCAAATAGTTCGGTGATTTGCACAGCAATCAAATCGATGATGAAAATTAGCAACGAGGCTACTACCACCGCACTGTTGGCCGAGCGACCTACGCCTTCTGTTCCCTTTTTGGAATGATATCCCTTGAAACAACCAACAAGTCCAATGGCAAACCCGAAAAAGTAGGACTTTATGATCGATGGGATGGCATCGCTGAATTCTGTGGAGGCAAATACTTGATGAAAAAATAAGGTCAAGCTAATGCCGCCTTTCAGATTCACAGCCAGATAGGCGCCGTATAGGGCAATGCCGTCGCCAAGAATCACCAGAATAGGTACCATCAAGGTTGTTGCCCACATTCGTGTAGTCACAATAAATTTAAACGGATTGGTTCCCGACACCTCCATGGCATCGATTTGTTCGGTAACGCGCATAGAACCTAGCTCAGCACCGATACCGGAACCGATTTTCCCGGCACAGATCAGCGCGGTGATGACGGGACCGATTTCCCGGATGATGGAAATGCCAACCATTGCCGGAAGCCATGCTTCTGCACCGAATTCTACCAGTGTAGGGCGCGACTGAAGAGTTAGTACGAGTCCGATAATGAAGGAGGTGATTCCTACCAGTGGTAGGGAACGATAGCCGATTTCATAGCACTGTTGAATGACTTCCCGCCATTCATACGGGGGTTTGAATCCTTGCGAGAAGAACCTTCCGGCAAATTGTGTAACAGCTCCGACTTCTTCCAGAAAAGTCAGTAAGCCTTTTCTAAAACTGTTCAACTTGATGGTTGGTGTAGGATTTGTACTCACAAAAGGATTAAAAGCGCTATTTTTGAATAAATGTACTTATTTATTGTTCTTTTGATATGATAAAAATCACCTTTTTGTACCACATTCTTTTTAAGATTTGTACGGGTATAAAACGCAAGATCTCCCTTTTGGGACGGGTGTAATTCACTAAACTAATAGTATGCCGGACGGAATTCAACATAATCAGTCTTTCATAGACAAGATTGGTCCTGGACTTGTTACCGGCGCCAGCGACGATGATCCGTCAGGAATAGCGACGTATAGCCAGGCCGGTGCTGCATTCGGTTTTGCTACGTTATGGACGGCTTGGTTCACTTTTCCGCTAATGGCATCCATGCAGGAGATGTGTGCACGTATCGGATTAGTGACTTCTTCCGGCCTCACCGGTGTGCTCAAGAAGTATTATTCGAAGTCATTACTTTACCTGATGATATTAGCTTGTTTTCCGGCTATTACGCTGAATATAGGAGCAGACATTGCCGGAATGGGAGCTGTTGCCAACTTGCTTTTTCCGGAAATTCATGCTGGAATTTTTTCCGCTTTTTTTACTGTACTGCTGCTCTTGTTCATTATTTATTTGCCATATCGCAAACTGGCTCGATTACTCAAATGGCTTTGTCTGGCTTTGTTCAGCTACTTGATTGTTCCTTTTCTGGTGGGAGTAGACTGGCTTGATGTTTTAGAAAGTGCAGTGTTTCCTGATTTGCAAATGGATAAATCTTATCTGCTGATTTTGGTAGCGGTGCTGGGAACTACGATTTCTCCGTATATGTTTTTTTGGCAAACCAGTATGGAAGTCGAGGAGAAGCAACAGCGCAGTCTGGTGGTCGATAAGAAAATGCTTTCTGAAATGCGGACCGATGTGGATTTTGGCATGCTTTTCTCTTGTCTGGTAATGTTTTTCATCATGCTGACTACCGGTGCTATTCTTCACCCCAACGGAATTACTCAAATTGAAACCGTCGAACAAGCAGCACGTGCACTGTTGCCACTTGCGGGCGCTAACGCTTATTGGTTGTTTGCCATCGGTATTATTGGCACCGGATTTTTAGCAATTCCAGTACTGGCTGGTTCATTATCCTATATTACGTCGGAAACGTTTGGTTGGACGGAAGGACTGGATAAGAAATTTCACGAAGCAAAAGGATTTTATGTTGTCATGATTTGTGCTGTTTTTGTGGCGCTACTCATCAATTTTATTGGAATATCTCCCGTCCAGTCGCTATTGTATACAGCGGTATTGTATGGACTTACTTCTCCTATAATGATTGTGATTATTCTGCATATTTCTAATAATGCAACAATCATGGGTGATTTCACCAATCGTTGGTATTCCAATCTGCTGGGCGTTATTACCTTTTTACTGATGACGAGCGCGGCGATCGCCTTGATCTGGACCACGTTTTTTAACGATTAGTCATCACGATGACTTTTATCATGGGATTTACTTTCGTCGGTCAATAAATTGCCTAAAAAAGTAAGATGAAAAAGAACATGGGTAAACTTGACCGCGCCATTCGCACGGTACTCGCGATTTTGTTTATAGCAAGCTATGCCTTGGGATTCGTATCCGGATTGCTGGGTAGTGTAGTGTTGGTATTGGCTGTTGTTTTCTTGCTGACCAGCGTTATTTCCTTTTGTCCGTTATACACTTTGCTGGGGCTGACTACGTGCAAGTCGGAAAAGTGATTATATTTCGTCAGCAATCTCCCTATGTTTCAAAACCGATTACAAGCGGCTCAGTTACTGCTGACGAAACTTATGTCACTGAAATCCGAGCAAGGTTTGGTTTTGGCCATCCCGCGTGGCGGAATTCCACTCGGCAGAGTAATTGCGGATGGTTTGCAGTGGCCGTTAGAACCACTTCTTATTAAAAAGATCGGTCATCCGGAGAACGAAGAGTTTGCTATTGGTGCTGTCAGTTTGGAGTCGATGCAGGTGGATCCTGAATTCGCACAACCTTATGCCAAGTATATTCGTGAAGAATCCTTACGGCTACGTGCTGTACTCGCGGAACGCAATCGTAGGTTTATGAACGGGAAAAAGCCGGCCGAGATCAGCCGAAAAACGATACTTGTAGTTGACGATGGTGTAGCAACCGGTCGTACTATGTTGGCGGGCATCGAACTGCTCCGTGAAAAATCGCCGGCAAAAATTATCGTAGCTGTTCCCGTAGCTTCCCGGCAAGCGGCAAGGCGTATCGCTGAAACTGCAGATGAATTAGTATGTTTGGAAACTCCTGACGATTTTTTCGGTGTTGGTCAATTTTATGCCTCGTTTCCTCAAGTAGATGACGCTGAAGTGAAACAGCTGCTTTCTCAGGAGTAATCGTTATCTACTTTCTCTGCCCTTACACTTCCCGAGCTGCTGAATTTATTCGTGTAGTATTTCACCTGGTCGAAAACCCTGTCTAGCCAAGTGTATAATTTACGCTCAAGGGAAGCTTCTGTTTTAAAGACGAAGCGTTGGAGTAGTAGACTCAATCCCATGGCGATTCCATTTTTAAGAAATTCGTTCTTGTTGATGTTTATACCGGTAATTGAGGATAAGACACTTACAAGAATATTCTCCGGTCGTAATTGCTCACTTATTTTAGTAACGCCTGCACGGAGTGCTGCTTTATGTTCGGCCTCCTCTTTTTTCAGTCGTTGAATTTCTGCGCGGAGTTGCTCGAGATTTTCAATCTTATTAGCTGTCATGGTTAGTGTCAGTTAAAATGGTTTTAATAACAGCGTTGGCTACCGGACGATGAATCCATTTCTCCCGATTGAGAAAAAAGAGTAATCCTACTACGCTATAGATACCTCCCATCGCTAAAAATCCGAGTGCATGGCTGCCTAGCCACTGAGAGAGCGCGAAAGCGCCGGAAATACTCAGTAATCCGAATACCGAAATGAGTATCAGGATAAAAAAAATGGTGGCTACCAATGACCCACTAAGCTGACTTCCTTTCTCTACTGCCTGCAATTTGGTAATGCGCACTTTCGTGGACGCATAGGCTTCCGCATGATCAATCAATTCTTCCAGGATATTTTTTTCGGACATGGTGTTTTTTATAAATCGATGTATTGCCGTTGGCCCTTAATAAACGCCTATAAAAATACTGTCAGGAAGTAGCTCCATTCATTTTTTCGCGAAAGGCATCTTTGACTCGATCGCCGGCTTTTTTGGCTTCTTCTGCCATTTTTTTACGGGTTTCAGCGCCTTTGTCCGGTGCAAAAAGCACGCCGATTAAAGCGCCTAAGGCAACTCCGCCCAAGAGGGCCAGGAGCACTTTTCCATTTGAATTTGTTGCGTTTTCCATGATTAAAGAATTAGTTTACCAAAGCTATATAAATCCGGCGGTGAATGCTATGACCGCTGTCATATGTTTAAAAACTGTATTT
>Ga0315906_10009694_pt1 | contig 11403 bp, 9 predicted proteins | sample LakEriMetagenome_4_FD_203526 | JGI IMG/M metagenome (GOLD analysis project Ga0315906, IMG submission 203526) | Freshwater fungal communities from buoy surface, Lake Erie, Ohio, United States - Buoy 2 MA122 | ecosystem: Environmental > Aquatic > Freshwater > Lake > Lake biofilm | place: USA: Lake... | reverse complement strand
GATGAGCAGTTAAATGCTAATTTTATTGTACCAAGTGTTTTTGATTTAAATGTTGTACAAAAAGTAGCGGCCTCTGTAAAAAAGTCTTGATAAAAAATGCTTGAGTTTGCTGCCTCATTTGATGAGCAATTATCCCCAGTTGGGCCATTTTTGTTTTATGTAGTAATTGCTGGAATTATCTTTGTTGAAACTGGTTTACTAATTGGCTTCTTTTTACCAGGAGATTCTCTATTATTTAGCGCAGGGTTAGTTGCAGCAGCCAGAGATGATATAAATATCGCCTTTTTAGTATTCGCAATATTTTTAGCTGCCTTTATTGGTGATCAGGTTGGTTATGTAATTGGTCGAAAGGTTGGCCGGCCTTACCTTGAAAAGCATAAATCAAAGCGCATGAAGCGGATGTTAGAAAGAAGTGAGCGATTTTATGAAAGGTATGGCTGGTGGTCGGTTGTAATTGCAAGGTATATCCCTTGGGTTAGAACCTTTGTGCCACCCATTGCTGGAACTGTGAAGATGAATTACTACAAGTTTTTATCAGCTAACGCGCTAGGTGCTCTTTTGTGGGGGGTTGGAATTACCTTAGCTGGTTACTACTCCGGCTCTATTCCTTGGGTAAAGGATATTTCTTACGCGCTTGCTGCCTTTTTCATCTCAGCCTCTTTAATTGCAGCTTTTAGAAACTACCTACGGGATAGGCGAGAGAGCCGGGATTGACCATTTGCTGCAACACCTAGGTAGGTAAGTATGATGCCAGCAATTAAGTAAGGTGAGATAAGGGTTCCCTTTGTTGGGAAAATTAAATCAATTAGTAATGAACCAATCAACATTCCGCCAACACTATAAAGAGTAAATTCTAGAACTCCAAGATGTTGGACTATATGGGCAGAGAGTGCAATATAAATTACCCCAATAGATCCACCTAGAAACATCCACCAAGGAGCGGTTTTAAAATTCATTATTGAGTGATCAGTAAATACAGATCGCAGTAGTAATAGTAAAAGCAAAAAGGTAGTTCCGGTAATAAAGTTTAATTGGGAGGTGGCAAAAGCTTTTTTAGCAAAGGAGTTAATCTGTCCATTTAATGCCCTTTGTATACCTACCCAAGTGCCAGCAAAGACAGCCAGACCAATAGCAAGAAGTGAAAAATTACTCATTGCAAATCTATCCCAAGATGAAACCAGCACTGCTATTACAGTAATTACAGCTGCTAACACCCTACGTTTTGTAATTGCACTCTTTGCCCCACCTGTTAACCCTAATCGATCTACTAAAAGTGAGATAGCAGTTTGTCCTGCAAGGGATGCAACAGTGAAAAGTGCCACCCCAGCAATTGGCACAACATAGGTTTGCATGGCAACAAAGGATGCGCCAAGTGCGCCGGCAATTAAAGTCCAGGGCTTCATCTGTTTAGCCTTAACAGCTTTAAAAATCTGTAAAAATGCTGCGCGATTTTCACGCCTTGCAAGTGAAATAGTTGTAACAAAGATTAGACCAGTAGAAAATGAAACAACTGCTGCCTCAAGTGAATCACCCATCTCTTGGGAAAGTGCCCCATTAATCCTTGATTGGGCGGCAATTAAGAGCCCAGATAAGCCAGAGAGAAAGCCCAACCCCACCTGATACTGAGCTGTCTTAATAAATACTCCTAAAAATTAAAGTTTATTAAGACAGAGTATAGAGATTAAGGCAGAGCTGGGGCAGATCCTAAGGTGATATTAAATGTTTTATTGGTGCCACCTGATTCAGTAACAACGCTTATCCGATCACCTGGTGCGTTACTTCTAATTCGAACAATTGCAGTAACTGCATCATTGACCTTAAAGCCATTGATGCTTTTAACAATTGTGCCAACAGTGAGACCTGCTTTTTCGGCAGCACTATCTGGGGTTATGTTATTTATTCGAAGTCCAGGCCCAGTAAAGGTGGGATCAAATGAGACTCCTAGAAATGGTTTAGTGGATTTACCAGTTGCAATTAGCTCATCAGCTATTCGCTTTGCTTGATTAAATGGGATTGAAAAACCTAAGCCAATGCTGCCACTTGCCCCAAAGGTAGAACCTAAAGTGGCGATCGCAGAGTTAACACCAACCGCCCTGCCTTGTGAATCAACTAATGGCCCACCTGAGTTACCAGGATTAATCGCAGCATCAGTTTGGATCGCATCCATAAAGCTTTCAGCATTGCTTGAGCCAGTAGTTACTGGGCGATTTAAGGCAGAGACAATTCCACTAGTTACTGTTCCAGATAAGCCAAGGGGTGAACCGAAGGCAACAACAGCGTCCCCAATTGCAATAGATGATGAATCACCGATTGGAATCTCAGGAAGATTTCCCTTTTTAATTGAGATTACTGCAAGGTCATACTCAGAGTTTCTGCCAATAATACTGGCCGGATAGATATCTCCATTGTTTAACTCAACCTCAATCTTGCCGGAGGTGGCCGCGCTTTCAATCACATGGTTATTGGTTATGACATAGGAAAGAGATGAGGTGGATTTATATATTGAACCTGAGCCAGATCCAGAGCCAAGGGTGGTGCTTACCTTAATTGAGACAACGGAGGCAGATACTAATTGAGCAATGCTTTTCACATTTGCTCCGGTTGCGCCAATATCAATAGCGCTTCGACCCTTTGGGCAGCTGCCATTGGTGGAGGCAAAGAGTGCCTTACTTTTGTTATCAATACAGGCCTTAACAACTGGCACAGTTGGGTTGTTTGCAACTGCCAAACCACCAACACTTACTGCGCCAATTACACATCCAAGAATAAGTTTGTTAAATCCGCTTTTCATAACCCCCCGATTGCTTATGGCCAAATACTAAGATGAAATCCTGTAAATTACCTTAGAGATTTCTGATCATTACCTAGATCTTCAAAGCTCATATTTCTCACCTCTTTATTTAAAAATGAGAGGGAAATAGCAACAACACTGACCCCAGCCAATATATACAAGAAGTTTTCAAGTCCAAAAAGAGCAGATAAGGGGGCTGCAATTGCAAGTCCAATCGGTCTAAACATCATCGATCCCATGGCATCAAAAGATGCCACACGAGAGAGTGCCTCCCGCGGCACCTTCTTTTGCATTGCGGTATTCCAAAATGTTCCCCACAAATCAAGTGTTATGCCAAATAAAAATGCGGCAAAGGCAATTACAAAAAGTGATTGCGGCTTTGCCATCGTAAAGATGTAAAAGGTGAGAGTAAATGAGGATAGTTGTAAAAAACGCAGCGGGTACTTTGGTTTAATCTTAAGTGCAATTATTGAGCCAACAATTAATCCCACTGATTCTGCTGTAATTACAAGTGACCAGGATTTAGCACCATTAAAGTGCTCTAAAGCAATCAATGGACCTAAGACATTTTCTGCTGCTGCCCAACACATAACTAAAAATGACCAGGATAGAACCAAGACAACAATCCACTTAAAGGAGATAAAAACTTTCCAACCATGGCGAAGGTCAGCAAAGACTGTATTTTCATTGTGCGCTGCCCTTGGAGTTAGATGTCTAAAGCTATAGATCATCACCCCTGAGATCATAAATGAGGAAGCATCAATGGCTAATGTAATTGCTGCGCCATATTGATCAATTAAAATTCCAGCAACTGCAGCTCCTATGATCAAACCACTATTTGTTAACAATTGATTTAATGCATTTCCTTTTTGTAATCCCTCACTTGGCACAACTGCTGGAATGATTCCAGAAAATGCTGGCCAGAAAATCCCCCAAAACAATCCGTAGGCACCATTTACAAGCAGTAACACTGCTACTGGAACATCTCCTTTGGCAAAATACCAGGCCTGAATTAGTAGGACAGCACCAGCTAAAAAGTCGGTAATTCCAACCATTCTTGCCCGGCCATACTTATCAGCGATAACTCCACCAAAAGGTGCCACTAGTAAAAAGATGGCTGTAGTAGTACCAAGGACTAAACCAAGTAAGTTAGCTGAGCCGTTTGGTAGAGCTAATATGCCAAAAGCTAAGGCGATTGGCCCCATACCATTGCCAAAGTTTGAGATAAAGCGGGCTGCAAATAATCTTTTAACATATGGCCGAGCTAAAACCTCTTTGGTATCCAACTTACCTAAATACCTCTTTAGATCTTGTAATTGATTCTAGAAAATCCAGATCAGGTTCAACACCGATTCCAGGTTTGTTTGGAACTGTTAAATAGCCATCCTCCATTACAAATGGTGTAGTTACATCTTGCTTAAAGTAACGAGCAGATGCTGAGGTGTCCCCTGGCAAAGTAAAACCAGGAAGTGCGGCAAGGGCTAAGTTTGCAGCTCTGCCAATACCAGTCTCTAACATTCCGCCACACCAAACTGGAATTTTATTCTTAAGACAAAGATCATGAATCTTTACTGACTCAAGATATCCACCAACTCTGCCTGGTTTGATGTTAATTATTGTGGTTGCTTTAAGTGCCAAGGCATCCTCAGCTGATTGCAAGGAAATGATTGATTCATCAAGACAGATCGCAGTTTTAACCTCTTTGGCAAGGAGTGCGTGCCCCAAAATGTCATGCTCATCCAGTGGTTGTTCAATCAATAACAAATCAAACTCATCTAACCTCGCTAAATGCTTTCCGTCACTTCTTGAATACGCCTGGTTAGCATCTACTTGTAGTGGAATATCTGGATATAAATTTCTTATGTATTTAACCGCTTCGATATCCCAACCTGGCTCTATCTTCAACTTTATCCTTCGATACCCAGCATCAACGTAGGATTTAACCTCTTCCCCAAGTGCCTCTAGATTGTTTGCAATACCAACTGATACACCACACTCAACCTTGCTTTTAGTAGCCCCAAGATATGAAGCAAGTGAAACTTTTTGATCTTTTAGTTGGGCATCCAAAATAGCTGTTTCAAGGGACGCCTTTGCCATCTGCCCTGCTAAAAATGGTTTTAACACTGTTGCAACATCCTCGGCCTTTATCTCAGGCTTTGCTTTGAGTGCTGGAAGTAAAAATCTTTTAATCAAATCAATACAACCCACCACATACTCTGGTGAATATAGTGGCTCTGACATTGTCACACATTCTGCCCAGCCTGCTGTGCCATTCTCATTTGTAACTTCAACAATTAACACTTCTCGGGAGGTTTGAGTACCAAAAGAGGTTCTAAATGGACGCACTAAAGGTAGGTGGATTGTTCGTAATTCAATCTCATTTATTTTCATATCCGTACAACATATTCACTATTTGTAGAAAAGCCAATTACTTGCCCACCTTGCTTAAACGCCTGTTGGAATTGCTCTCGAACTTTTCGCCGCCACCGAAGATTTTCTTCCCTGTCCTTTGACCTAATTGCCACAATATCTGCTGGAATTTGAATCAAAACATCATTTGGTTTCGGCGTAGAAACTAATTCTCGCTGTACTGGATTTTTTCCAACAACTTTCCAACTGACGATCAAGCGATCTGATTCGTCCCCTGCATTTAATGCATCTGGCATATCACCATAAAAATTTGGATGATATGACGATATATCTACGCCTAATTTTATTAAATTTAACTTTGCATTCCTACTTACTAATGGATCAAAGGTCCATGATATTTCTGGATAATTATTCTTTTTTGCCCAGTGCCATTGATCAATCTTTAATGCATAACCTACGCCCTGATCCCGGTACTCATCCAACACGGCGGTCATATGTGAGTGAAGGTGTAATCCGCCTGTAGTTGCCGGAAATGCAAAGGCAGCTCCGACACATTTACCATCCATGAATGCACCTGAAAGATAGGAGCCGCTGTGCACCATCGCTTGTAAAAGATTTGGTGTTATTTCTGTGCCTGAATCCATGGACCAAGTTTTGTCAAAAATAGATCTGGCCACACTTTGATCACTTGGTGTTATCAGCGAGGCGATCTCGATGTTTTGAATCATTCAGACCTCCATCAAAAATTTTGATCTAAATCATGGATTTCAATTTTTGATCCCGAAAATTAAACTAATTAATTACTTGAATTTACATGAGATGAAATGTACCAGTCAATCACTTTTTTTAATCCAAGATCTATACTAGTAAATTCGAAATCATTTAGCTTGCTTAATAGATAATTAGATGATGCAACTTTTCTTTTCTGTCCACCACTATTTTCACCAGAGAATAATACATTACCGTTATACCCCATGCGTTCCGCGATCTTAGTTGCCAAAGACTTAATATCCAAGACTTCATTGGAACTAAATATACTTGATTCGAAATTAATGTCATTGATAAACGGGAGAATTATCTTGTTCAGATCTTCCACATAAGTAAAAGCTCGTTGATCTGCCCCTGTTCCATATAAAGTCAAGTCGCTTTTCTCAATTTTGGCTTTGAACATTTGAAAAACTATAGAATTCAGAACGTTTGCATCTAGTGCAAATCTTGCGAATTTCCCATACAAGTTACCCAAGAATAAAACTTTATAGTTCCTATTGAAATCGATCTGGTAAGTCTTGCTCAATTCATAGGTAATTCTCTTAGAGGTATTATAGCCAAAATTAAATGGATTAATTGCACCTTGATATAAATCTTTCTCAGTTAAATCTCCTTTTGAAATATTAGGAAAAGCAGAAATTGAACTCAACAGAACAACATTCTCGACATTAAGTACATGAGCAGCTTTTAAAATATTTGAATCCATAAATAAATTTCTAGTTAAATACGAAGTATGGCCCTTGCTCATCGATCGCGCCGAAGCATGCGCAGCTCCACAATTAATTATTGAGTTTGGCTTGAATCGCTTTACTACTTCAAAAACTTGTTCAAAGTTTTCAAAATCACAATCACTACGTGAAATTTTTATATCTGCATTTAAATTTTTTCCAACAAAACTTTCCTTTCCAAATAGAAGCAACATCCTGCTAACCCTCTGCTACATTTTTACCGGTAAAAAAAATTTTTTGGCCCAATGATTCATTGAAGTTTTTGGCTTGTGAATCATTCAAACTTAAAATTTTATCAACAATCGGCCATTCAATATTTAGAATTGGGCATAGTGGATTTATTGTTTGGGATTCTTCTTTCGAGAAATCGTTAGTAACCGAATAAGATAGCAAGCAATCTTCTGAGAGAGCCTGAAATCCATGTGCAAATCCCTTGGGTATCCAAAAACTTTTATTAATTTCGCCACTCAAAAGTTGGAAAGAGTAATGACCAAAAGTTTCACTATCAGATCTTAAATCAACTGCAACATCAAAAATTTGACCTGATATACAAGTGACCAACTTATCCTGAGCTTTTTCGTTCGATTGCCAATGAATACCTCTTATTGTTCCTTTTTTTGAAAGTGAAATGTTTTCTTGAACAAACTTAATTTTCTTTTCTAATAAAAATTTCCTATTGTATTTTTCGTAAAAATACCCACGTTCATCAAAAAATATATTTGATTCCAATACTTCTAACCCGGATATCAACTTAGTGTTCTGTTGCACTTCACTATTGTATATGATCCTTGCCCTTGCATTGGTTCTTTTAGGCAATATACAGATATCCTCCAAATTATTGAAATTTGACCTTTACAATCAGTTTGTAAAGATTGAGTAACAGTTATCAACAGTAGTTAAGCTTTTTATATCTACATAGTACGGCTTTGAGAATTTGCTTATCGTGAGCAGATAAATTCTTGCTGGTATCATTTTCTTATGAGTTTAATTTCATCTGGTGTTTGATTGCGGTTCTATTGCGGGGTAAAATTTTTCAAATGAGCAAAATTCGAAATGACATACAAGTACTCAGAGGCATAGCTGTATTAGCTGTAATCTTATTTCATTCTAATTCTGAAATATTCTCGTTGGGATATTTAGGAGTCGATATTTTTTTTGTAATTTCTGGATTTGTTATCGTACCTCAAATATCAAAATTTTTTAGCCATAGTGGTAAGTTAATAAATATTGATGAAGTAAAAAAATTTTATAAGCGTAGATTTTATCGCTTAATGCCCGCACTTGCTTCTTCGTTATTGTTTAGTGGACTTGTATTATATTTTTTCATTTCACCTGACTATCACTCTAGGATTTTCCGCCAAGGAATTGTTTCGCTTTTCTTTCTTGGTAACTTTGGAGCTTTGATTTATAGTGGTGATTATTTCTCACCCAACCCAAATCCTTTAATACATATGTGGTCGCTTGGAGTTGAGATGCAAATATACCTTTTTTTGCCATTGATTCTAATCTTTTTACACAAATCAAAAATTTCATGGAAGATCAGTTTGATTGGTTGCGCGATATTTAGCTTTATATTTTTTTTGAACCCATTTTTTTCTGAGTTATCACTGTCAGCACTGGGCTTTGAGAACGAAGCTCAAGCTTCGTTCTACTCACCTGTTGATAGATTTTGGCAATTTGCAGCTGGTGGAATATTAAGTAGCTACCCAGCACAAAATTTTAAAAAAAATAAATATGCAATTTATAAGCAACTTTCAGTACTGCTCTTGTTATTTCTCTTAATCTTTGAGTTCGCGGGAAATAATAACTTCTGGTCATTCTTAGCAACAATTTTCACCCTATTAATTATTTCGGGGCGTATTTTTGATAGACACACTTTGAATATTTTCAAATATCTTGGTGACCGCTCCTATTCTATTTATTTATTGCACTTACCGATACTAAGTATTTTACAGTTCTCTCCTGTTTTTGAAGAGCATGGTGATTTGGCTGGATATTTGGGGTTGTTGTTTGGAATAATACTTAGTGTTCTTCTGGGCAGCTTGAATTATACTTTTGTCGAAAATAGATTTAGATTTAGAGCATCACAAACGTTATTCGTACCTGCAAGTAAATATGTTAACTTGATTTTTTTCGTGCTTCCATTAATTCTGTTTATAGGAATTAATAGTTTATCAAGTCGAGACACACATAAGTTTAATAGAGAATTTGGTATAGCTACCGCTCCTTGGGAAATAGACCAAGAATGCTCGGTAATGTCGGATTCTGGCCCACCATGTGAATACATAATTTCCGGGTCATTAAAAAATGTATTGTTAATAGGTGATTCTCATGCAGCACAGTATTCTCAAGTGTTTAAAGAGTCGGCAAAAAAAGCTGGATTGAATTCAATAATATGGACCCATGCTAGCTGCCCATTTCAACTAGAGAACGCCGTGAACAAACAAGTTGCCGATAATTGTATCCAGCAAAACTTAATTAAAATGGAATGGATTGCTCAGAATACCCCTGAGGTAGTGATTGTTTCAAATTATGTGGGAATCTACAGCGACATTGATTTGATATACCGTGCAATTTTAAAAATCAAATCTACTGGAGTGAAAGTTGTTCTGATAGAGAATAATCCAGTATTCCCAGACAAAGGAAAATTTGGTGAAAGGCTGCCTGTAATTCTAAAACCTTACACCCCGCCTAAATCTTTTCCTTTAAGCGAAATGAACCTTGCTGGAGATGTAGCGATGAACACTTTAGTTAATTTAGCGCTGGAATCTGGCGTTGAAGTTATTAATGTGAATACCATATTTTGTAAATTTGAAATTTGCTATAGATGGTTAAACGGAAAATGGTTATATGGCGATGATAACCATCTATCATTAGCAGGAGCAAAATTAGTTCAACCATTGTTTATTGAACTATTGCGAAAAGTTTGAAAACTAAGAATTTTTAGTAAAAGTTAGAAGCTAAGTATAACTTTTCTTTGTGATCTAAATTTGAATGTCATCCAAGTGCGCCCGCAGGGATTCGAACCCCGAACCTTTTGATCCGTAGTTGGCCAGTAAATCTGAGCTTTTAGTTCCCTAAAACTCACCTTTACTTGCCTATCTTTCCGACTGTGCTTACGCCCAATCAGAAAGTCAAATGCTCTATCCGTTGTCCTTCAGGGGTAAGTATTACACATTAAATAAATATTTAACAGAGTTAATTTACAGACCCCGCCATATTAAATTTAAGTTTGTAAAGATATTTACTACCTAGAGAAAAATATTTCCTAAATTAAAAAGCCCGAATTGGACGAATAGAAACCATATTATATTTATAAGTACTCACTGGAGCGCCATCGGCAAAGTTCTGCATCCGTGCCAAGGAATTGGCGCTTTCAGAGGAAGACCAATAATAATAAGCTGTGAATCCACTTGCACCGGGACCAGAATTAAGCGACCCACTGTTATCGCAAGCGGTTGCATCGCTTACCCAGGCTTGGTTTCTGGCCCACTTACACATTTGATTTAACTCATCCTTAGATGGCAGAAACCAATCATCATAGACCACCCCAGAGACTGTAATAGTGTGTGAATCTGCAACTGCTGAAGCAGAAGTAGCATTATTTCCTTGAGCAACAATGGCTCTGGTATTTCTATACCCCCAACCAATTTCAGTAGCAGTTGCCCCGTTTCCTGGAACAGTTGTCGATGAGTAGTCGACAGGTTGTTGTTGCGCCCAACGGGTCGATGTATCTGAGGTTCCTAGCCATCTAGCTGGCGCTGCCTCCAAGTATCTACACGTAGATGCTCGAGTTGGGCCACAATTAAATCCTGCAGATCGGTAGTAATAAATAATTCCACCGCCAGGTCCAGTATCGCCAATGTCTCCTGTAACTCTTAATCTATATGTAGCAGTTGCTGTCTCTCCTGATGCTGATGCGCCGATGATTGTGTAGGTAGTTGCAGTTCTAGTCTCAGTTGGTGTTCCAGTTATTCGACCCGTTGAGGTACTAAAAGCTAAGCCAGATGGAAGTGTGCCCTCGTACGAATAAGAGGTAATTGGCGCACCAGTTGAGGTAATTGTGTAACCGGTGATAGCAGTTGTCACCACTCTTGTTTCAGATGTGCTTGAGAGTGAAAAAGCAGGAGCAGCAGTTGTAACCGTCAATGTAAAGGTTTGCGTAGCACTTCCTGCAGCATTTGTTGCAGTAATTGTGTAGGCGGTAGCAGATTGTGTTGAGGTTGGTGTGCCACTTAATTGACCTGTTGAAGTATTAAAGGTTAAGCCAGCAGGTGCTGCTGGTGAGATTGCATAGGATGCAATAGCACCCCCAGTTGAGGTATTGGTAACGGTAGTAATTGCAGTATTAACAATCACACTCTGGGATGAGGAGGAGAGAGTAAAGGCAGGAGCTGCAAGAGTTGGTGCATTAGATGAAGAAGAGGTAGGTGAGACCCTTACTATTTTTTCTGCCAGGGTAGTAATGGGAGCTGGTGAGGTTGCAGCCCTTGATGAACCATTTATGTTGTGAGCAGTTAATGTGAATGTGTAGGTGGTTGCCTTAGTTAAGCCGGTAATAGTTACTGAACCTGAGCCTTGAATAGGTGCGATAACTGAGATAGCACCTGGGTTTGAGTTGATGGTGTAGTAATAGATAGGAGTTCCGCCATCATCCTTTGGTGCGGTAAAGAAAACTACCGCTTCATCAGCATCTGTTGCCTCAACCTTGGTAATTAATGGAGTGCTAGGAACAGTTGAAGATAC
>Ga0315906_10009693_pt1 | contig 11408 bp, 8 predicted proteins | sample LakEriMetagenome_4_FD_203526 | JGI IMG/M metagenome (GOLD analysis project Ga0315906, IMG submission 203526) | Freshwater fungal communities from buoy surface, Lake Erie, Ohio, United States - Buoy 2 MA122 | ecosystem: Environmental > Aquatic > Freshwater > Lake > Lake biofilm | place: USA: Lake... | reverse complement strand
ACAAGGAGATCTGCTCGCAAGACGACGTCCCGGCGTCCCGGCGTCCCGAGGGATACCGGCCGCACGCCGAGGCGGTGAAGGTCGTCTTCGACCCGAAGGCGATCTCCTACCGCGATCTCCTCCGCGGTTTCTTCGAGATGCACGACCCGACCCAGCTGAATCGCCAGGGGCCGGACTACGGCACCCAGTACCGCTCGGGCGTCTACACCGTGGGTGACGCGCAGCTTGCCGAGGCGAAGGCGTTCGTCGCCGAACTCGCAGCGAAGAGCGCGTTCGCCGGCCGGAAGATCGTGACCGAGGTCGAGCCGGCCAAGCCGTTCACCTCGGCAGAGGCCTACCACCAGGACTACCTCGAGAAGAATCCCGAGCGCGGGTGCCACATCGGCAAGCCGTGGTGGGTCGCGACCAAGTCGCCCGCCGCCGCGGCGCCCGGTCGCTGAGATGCCCCGGGTGCGCGCGGCGATCGCGACCCTGCTCGCTGCGGCGCTCGCGTCGCTCGGCGCAGGATGCGCGCGCGCAGAGCGTTCCTTCCCGGTCCCCGCGGCCGCCGGCGAATCCGCGCTCCACCGGTTCGTCGGAACGGCGATGGGCTGCCCGGTCGAGATCACGATCGACAGCGACGACGCCGACGGCGCCCGCAGCGCCGCGCGGCTCGCGCAGCTCGAGCTCGACCGCATCGATTCGCTGCTCTCGGATTGGAAGCGCGGATCCGATCTCAGTCGGCTGAACGACGCGCGCGGGCCGCGTGTGGAGGTCGCGCCCGAGCTGCGCGAAGTGCTCGCGGAGTCGCTGCGGATCGCGGCCGCGACCGACGGCCGGTTCGACCCGACGGTGGGCGCGGCGGTCGCGCTCTGGCGCGCCTCGCGACAGAGCGGCGCCTTGCCGGCTGCGGCGGCGCTCGCCGAGGCGCTCGCGCGAACGGGGGCGGGAAAGGTCGTGATCGACGGCGACGCTGTGATCCGGCCGGAAGGCCTTCGGATCGACTTCGGCGGAATCGGCAAGGGATACGGCACAATCCGGGCGCTCGCCATCCTGCGCGAGTCGGGCTTTCCACGCGCGCTCGTCGCCGTCGCCGGCGACATCGCCGCCGGCGAGCCGCCGCGCGGGCGGGCTGGCTGGCGGATCGAGATCGCGCCGGAACGCGAGGGCGCGCCGGCGGAATCGCTCGAAGTCTCGCGCGCTGCCGTCAGCACGTCGGGCGGATCCGCGCAGTGGGTCGAGATCGCCGGCGCCCGCTACGCGCACATCGTCGACCCGCGCACGGCGCTCGGCGCGACGACCCTTGCGCAGGCCACCGTCGTCGGGCCGCTCGCCCCGTCGGTCGACGCGCTTGGAACGGCGCTCGCGCTCACGAAGGACGACGGCGAGGCGGCGGCGATCCTCGCGCGCTTCCCCGGCCACCGCGCCCGGATCGAGCGCGAGGGAAAGACCGCGTGGCTCGGCGACGCGCACCCGGCCCGTGCGGCCGTTCGACCGTGACCGATCCGCGCGTGACTTATGAGTTCTTGCCGGGCACGGCCACCCGCGCCTCGGGACGAGGACCGAACTCGACCGACTCTGGCATCAGCACCTCGGTCGAGTTCATCGCCTGCTCCCAGGTGACGTCCTTGCCCGAATAGGCCGCCATGCGCCCCATGATCGCGACGAGCGAGCTCTTCGCGACCTGCTCGGCCTCGTTGAGCGGCTGGTCCTTGAGAATCGCGTTCTGCAGGTCGATGTGCTCCTGCGTGTACGGATCCATCTGCTTGCCGGTGAACTTCCACGCCTTCGGGCCCGTGAGCTCGGCGTAGCCGGAACGCATGGTCGCCATGCCGTCGACGCCGTGGAAGACCTCTTCCACCTTGCCGTCGGTGCCGTCCTGCTGACGGCACATCGAGAAGACGAAGCGGTCGCCGGGATACTGGTACTCGAGGCCGAAGTGGTCGAAGATGTGGCCGAAGCGCGCGTCGGTGCGCGACTGCCGCCCGCCGACGCCGCGCACGAGGACCGGATCGGCCTGCATCACCCACTGCACGACATCGAGCTGGTGCACGTGCTGCTCGACGATGTGGTCGCCCGAGAGCCACGAGTGGTAGAGCCAGTTGCGGACCTGGTTCTCGACCTCGCTGCGCTCCGCCTTCGGATCGACATGCCAGAGGCTGCCCATGTTCCAGTAGACGCGGCCCGCGACCACCTTGCCGATGTCGCCGCGATGGATGCGGCCGATGCAGTCGATGTAGCACTGCTCGTGCCGCCGCTGCGTGCCCGCGGCGACCTTGAGGTTCTTCGCCCGGCTCTGCGCGGCGGCCTCGATGAAGCGGCGCACGCCCGGGCCGTCGACCGCGACCGGCTTCTCGGTGAAGACATGCTTCCCCTTCTCGGTCGCCTCCTTGAAGTGGATCGAGCGGAAGCCCGGAGGCGTCGCGAGGATCACGATGTCGCAGTCGGTCGCGCAGACCTTCTTGTAGGCGTCGAAGCCGACGAAGATCCGGTCGTTCGAGAGCGCGGTACGGCCGTTCTCGGCGAGCGCGTTGTTCGCCGCGACCACCCGCTCCTCGAAGAGGTCGCCGAGCGCAGCGATCTCGACGGTGCAGCCGGTCTGCTTGGCAGCGGAGAGCGCGTTGAACATCGCGCCCGTGCCGCGGCCGCCGCAGCCGATCACGCCGATGCGGAGGACTGGCGCACGGGTGAGCGAGGCGAACGCGCGCGGCGCGCCGAGGAGGATGGGCGACGCCGCTGCTGCGGCGACGAAGGTCCGACGGTTCATGCGCATCGTTCGCTCCACGCGGCCATCGCCGCGGTCAGGGCTTGTCGATCAGGGCATCGCGATCAGGGCTTGTCACAGATCACGCGGAAGCCGACGAAGCCTCCGCTCGAGTACCACCACTTGCTCTTCGGGAACTGCGGGTCGATCTCGTTCCACTCGACCGGCTTGCAGGGCTCGAGGCGATCGCAGGCGAGGTCGGCCATCGCGTCGAGATACGAACCCCCCGCCACCACGCCGAACTTCGACCCGTCGTCGACCCACTCGCACGCGTTGCCGAAGAGGTCGTGCAGCCCGAGCGCGTCGGCCTTCTTCGAGCCGATCGGATGGGTCTTCTCCTTCGAGTTCTCCTTCGTCCACGCGTGGTCGCCGCAGTTCTTCGGGTCGATGCCGGACTGGGCGCACAGCGCCTTCCATTCATCCGGATTCGGCAGCCGGTAGCTGCGCCCGGTCTTCGCCGAGAGCCACTCGCAGAACTGCTTCACGCTGAGCATGCTCGGAGAGATCACGGGGTAGCCGACGTGACCGAACTCGCGGTCCATGCCGATGTACGGCTTGGTCGGCTTCGTGACGGCGTCGGACTTCTCGCTGCTCTTGCCGGCCTCCTTGTCGGAGCCGTAGACGAACACGTCGAACAGCTCCCACGGGATCTCGGTGGTCGAGACGAAGAGCTGCTCGCCCTTCGGGCCCTTGAACGGGACCATCTTGACCGCGAAGGTGCAGCCGTCCACCGCCTGCGTGAAGCCGGCGGAATCGCCCGCGGCACCGCTCGCGGTCGGCGCCGGAGGATCTCCCGCGGCGGCAGCAAGGCCAGTGGCGACCGCGAAGAGCAGAGAAAGGGCGGCGCACCTGCGTGCACCGCCCTTGGAGATCGCTGAACCTGGTTCGGAAACGGACTGGACCGGGTGCGCTCGCATCATGCGGATCATGCCGCCTTCCGATGCGAGCGTCAAGCGATCAGCCCCACGCGCCGAGCAGGAGCGCGAGATCCGATCCGTTCACGGTTCCATCGCCGTTGATGTCGCCGAGTCCGGTGCCGCCCCACGCGCCGAGCAGGATCGCGAGGTCGGCGCCGTTCACGACGCCGTCGCCGTTGAGATCGCCCGGAATCGACGCGGTGCAGTCGACATCGATGATCTTGAAGTCGTCGAGGCCGGCCTCGACGAGCGACCCGGTTCCGAGGTCGCGGGCGACGAAGCGCATGCGCACATTGGCGGTCGGCGTCACGTAGTTGCGGACCCGCCACGACTTCTTCACCCACGAGCCGGCGTTGGCGCTGTAGTTCTCGATCAGCGTCCACGAGGTGCCGCCGTTGTTCGAGATCTCGATGGGCATCGAGTCCTCGTTCGGAGCGCCGCCGAGGTTGTTCGAGTACCAGATCCAGGCCTCGACGGTCGGCTCGTCCATGGTCGACATGTTGAACACCGGCGAGAGCAGCGTCGTCGTGCCGCCGTCGACGTCGGCCGCGCCCGCAGCGCCGCCCACCGTTCCATTTCCGGTGATCCAGCAGAGGACGCCCGGCGCAACGGTGTGGTCGTCTTCCGGCTGCGCGGTCGTCGCGACGGGGTCGACACGCACCCACTGGCCGCTCGTCGCGGTGTCGCCCGCGACGCCGCCGGTCCAGGTGGAGGCCGACTCGAAGGTCTCATCGAGCGCGGTCGACACCGAGATCGCGGAGACCGCCGACCGGATCGAATCGGTGATCGACTCGCCGGCCGTGTTCGACACCTGGAACTGGTAGGAGACGTTCGAGGTGCACGCGGTCGCCGGGAACGTCGCACGGTAGTTGTTGCCACCGAGGGGCGACAGCGGGACGTTGGTGGTCGTGCCGGCGACGGTCACCTTCATGATCGCGCTCGACTGGTTGAGCGTCTGGCCCGCGCCCGGGGTGATCGTCACGTCGACGGTGGTGCCGCCGGCGGGATTGACCAAGGCGGGCGCGGTCGCGACGCCGAAGGTCGCCACCGGGCCACCGACGCGCCAGACGAACAGGCCGCGCTCGATGTCGCTGCCGATCACGGTGCCGCTCGGGAAGAACGGCCACACGTTCCAGAGGCCGTTGAAGTTCGCCGAGTCGGAGCCCGGGTAGGTGTCGAAGTAGGCGATCTCCGGCGGCGAGGTGCGGTTCACCGCGAGGTCGAAGATGCGCAGGCCCGAGCGGTAGTTCGCCTCGTAGAGCTTGGTGCCCTTCACGAAGCAGTTGTGGCCGATCGCCGTGTTGCCGTTGTTGAAGCTGTTGACATAGACCGGATTGCCGAGGTTCGCGATGTCGATCACGATCGTCGTGCAGAGCGAGACGGTGGCGCCCTCGTCGAGCTCGTCGTTGATGTAGATGTAGCGCGACTCCTCGTCGATCCAGCCCTGGTGGCAGTAGCGGCCGCCCGGATAGGGCGTGTAGCTCAGCTGCTGCGGATTGAGCTTGTTGGTCACGTCGACGATGTAGAGGCCCGTGCTGGCGTTGCCGCCGTTGAGCCCGCCGAAGCAGAATGCGATCTGCTTGCCCGCGTACGGACCCGAGGTGTAGGTCACGACCTGCGCCTCGTGGACGTAGATCGGGCTCCACGCGCCGACGTAGGCCGGCGCTGCCGGATTCGTGTGGATGTCGTAGAACCGCAGGCCGTTCGATCCGCCGCCGGCGCGGTACAGGTAGCCGCTGGCGGTGTCGATCGCGAGGGTGTGGGTCGCGGCCGTCGTCGTCGACGGAGCCGTCACCTCTCCGACCAGCGTCACCACGCCGAGATCGTCGAGGCGCGAGATGTTGAACACCTGGATGCCGCCGCCGCCTTCGGACGCCGCGTAGCAGTAACCGCCGTAGACGCGCATGTCGCGCCACTGGCTCGTCGGACCGGTCATGAACGCCTTCAGGGTCGCATTCACCGGATCGGTGATCTCGACGAACGCGGTGCCCGCGGTCGTTCCCATGATCGCGTACTCGCGGCCCGCGGGCGAGATGTAGCCCCAGCACGAGTTGCCGCCCGTCGACGAGGTCGACAGCGTGTTCAGCGGGAACCACGACTTGAGCTGGACGCCGCTCGACGTGAAGTCGCCTGCGACGGAGCCCATGCCCTCGCGCCAGATCTGGCCGAAGACGGGCTTCTGACGGTCGCGGACCTTGCCGTCGTCGTCGTGGGCGAGCGCCGCGGGAGCGACGGTGGCGAGGCTAGCGAGCGCGACGAGGGCGGAACGGAACAGGTGAGACATGGATTCGTCCGGGATGCGATGCGCGGGCCGTGGCCCGCGTGGAACAGATCAGCCTTGAGAGAGTAACCGGGCCCGGGCGGCTTCCAAGCCGGACCGGACGGATCGGGCAGAGAACGGCTTGAGTTACCGAGCCTGCGGCGGCCCGGTCCGCACCACCGCCCGGTTCGGTTCCGCCGACCACACCGGATCGGGCGACTTTCCGGTCAGGCTGCGGAGAAAGGCGACCAGGTCGGACCGCCCCCGCTCGCCGAGTTCGAGCGGGACGAGCACCTGCTCCCCGTGATGCCCGCCCGGAGCGGCCCCTTCGAGGGTGTCGTAGAACCGGACGACGTCTTCGAGGGTCGCGAATCGGCCGTCGTGCATGTACGGAGCGGTCTCGGCGACGCCACGGAGGGGCGGTGTCCGGAATTGTCCGAAGAGCTCCGGAGACCGCCGCAGCGCGCTCGAGAGCTTCGCCTTCGGCGAGTCGGGCGCGTCGCTGAACCGACCGGCCGCGTTGAAGGGGTTGCCGCGCAGGAAGTCCACCGCCGCGAGCCTCGCGGGGTCGTCGGGAACGCGTCCGTTCTCGCCGACGAGGCCGAGCGCGTGGAACTCCTCGTCGGTGAAGCTCGGCCCGCGGTGGCACTGGAAGCAGCCGCCGTTTGAGACGAAGATCGCGAGCCCGCGCCGCGCTGGGGGCGAAAGCGCCTCGAAGTCGCCGCCCGGCCTGCCCTCGAGCGCATCGACGAATCGGTCGATCGGCGCCGGGCCGGAGACGAGCCGCGCCTGGTACGCGCCGAGCGCCTTCAGGAGATCCGCGGTGGTCGAATCGAGGTCGGCATCGTCCGCGAGCGACCCGAAGACGCGCTCGTAGCGCTCGCGGAGTCGATCGTCGCGGCGCACGAGATCCACGAGCGCCGAGCGCGAAGAGCCCATCTCGACCGGGTTCTCGATCGGCGAGAGCGCCTGCGACCAAAGCGAGTCGAACTTGCCGTCCCAACCGACCCAGCGGCGGCGCGCGGCGTCGACGACCGTGGGCGAGTTGCGCCGCGCGGTCTCGATCCCCTGCGCGAGCGGACGGCCGTCGGTGAAATGGCGCGCAGGCTCGTGGCAGGTCGCGCAGGAGACGCCCGCCGGCGAGATCCTCCGGTCGAAAAAGAGTCGATGGCCGAGTTCCGCGGCTCCGAGATCGCCCCAGAAGCGGTTGGTCGGATCGGGCGCGACGGGCGGCATCGGCGACATGCGCCGGACGCGGGCCAGTTCCTCGTCGGTGAGGTGCGCGAGTTCAGGCGGCAACGCCCGCGGTGCCCCCGGCACGCCCGTCCGCTCGGCGCGGACGACGCCGCCGGCGATCGCGCCTGCGACGAGCAACACGATCCAGAAGGGCGCCCTGCTACTCGACGTCGACATTCCACTGCGCCCTTTCGAGGAGACCGCCCTCGACCACGTCGACCGCAATCACCCAGCGTCCCGGCATGTGCAGGAGCACGCCGCCGACGGTGAAGACGCCGTGCGTCACGCCTCGGGCGCAAGTCGGCACGAGGTTCATGCCGTGGCCGTGGTGCGGCATCTCTGCGTCGAAGGCGATGGCTGCGTCGGGTGCGAGGGCCCCTTGGTCGACGCGCGCCACCGCGACCCGCACGTCGAAGGGTTCGGCCTCGGGAATCGAGCCGCCCACCGGCTGCCACGCGACGAGGTAGGTGCCATCGGCGGATCGTGCGAACTTCGCGTCGCCGTCGAAGCCCGCCGACCATGCGAAGCGGAGCCCCGGAGGCGCATCGGAAGGCGGCTGCGAGGCGACGGGATTCGTTGGCGGGGTCGTTGGCGGGGTCGCGGGCGGCACGACGCCGGCCTTCGCTTCGGTCGCGGGCTCGCTTCCGCCGCACGCGGCGAGCGCGAGCGTCGCGGCGAACGCGCCGAGACGCAGGATCGATGCGCCGGTCATGAGTCGGCCTCCTTCTTCTGCGGCGCGTCCTCGAGCGGCTGCGCGCCCGGCGAGCCGCGGCGCTTGCGGTCGTAGTAGCGGCCGAGCGTGCCGGTGAGGTTCCACGACACGCCGTCGGTGAAGCGCTCGTAGCGATGGTTGCCGCGATCGATCACGATCAGGCCGAGCGGCGAATGCGCGATTCCCTGCGGATCCCAGAACTGCTCGTCGAGCCCGCCCCGCTCGCCAATCGCACGCGCCGTCCCATCGGGCTCTCGCACGAGGATCTGATCGCGCGCGGAGTCGCTCACGACGAGCCGAGGCTCGGCGCTGCCCGCGACCGCAACGAACGCGACGCCGGACGGACGGACGAACCGCTCGGAGCCGAGCGCATCGAGCCGCGTCCACGCGCCGTCGCCCGCGACGATGAAGACGCTGCGCGACGCGGGATCCGCGACCGCGATCCGGTCGCGGAAGAGCGCCATCTCCTCGGCGTCGACGAGCTCAGGCGGCAGCATGAGCTGCGACGGGTTGCGCAGGCGGGAGTCGGTGGTGTAAATCAGCCGATTCGCCGCATCGAGAAGCACGACGCCGCCGGACGGGTCGAACTCGATGTCGGTGATCTCCGGCGGCTGCGCGGCACGCGCCGGCGCGATCGCATTCGCCTGACGCTCGAACGCCACGAGGTTCATGGAGCGGGCGAGACGCGGAAGGAACTGGTCGAACAGCGGCGGCTTGGAACGGTCCCAGTCGAGCCGCAGGACATCGATGCGGCGATTCGCCCGATCGGCGACCCAGATGTCGCCGGCACCGATCGGCGAGCCCGTCGGCGCGATCGCGATCGCCGAGATTTCGCCGAAGCGGTGCGGCAGCGCACCCCCGCCGCCGATCACGCACATGTGGATCGGCGGCGTCGTGCGCGCGTCGCACACGGCGATCGCCTCGATCTCCCGATCGACGACGGCGAGCAGGTCGTCGCCGCAGCCGACATCGGAGCCGAAGTGGCTCGAGATGAACTCGCCTCCGAACGCGGAGGGGTCCACGGGATCCGCCTGCGGCTTCAGCCGCAGCAGCTGGATGCGGTCCTCGAACGCCTCCGCGACCGCGAGCGTCACGCCGTCCGGCGCGACCGCGAGCGAGGTCGGATAGTGGATCTTCCCCTCGCCCATGCGAGGCACGAGCGCGTGCATTCCGAAGAACCCGACGAACGCGCCGTCCCGCGCGAGCACTTGGATCCGGTGGTTCAGCTCGTCGGCGACCAGCAGATGTTCGCCCGCATCGGTGCGGACGACCGCGACGTCGCGCGGCGCGCTGAACTGGCCCGGGTTCGAACCGGACTCGCCGAGCCGCACCGGTGGCGTCACGAAGCCGGCGTCCGAACTCCAGTCGAACCGCCACAGGCAGTCCGCGAGCCGGTCGGCCACCACGATCGCGCCATCCGCGAGCACATCGATTCCCGCGGGCTCCCGCAGCGCCCCCGCTCCGAGCCGATGCAGCGTCGAGCCGTCGTCGCCGAAGACGACGACCTCGCCTCGGCGCGCGTCCGACACCGCGATTCCACGACCGACGAAGCAGACGCCGCTCGGCCGGGCGAGAACGCCGGCTCCGAATGTTCGCCACTCGCCCGCCCCGCCTGCCGCGCGGACCTGCACCACGCCGCCGGCGTCCGCAATCGCGATCGCGCCGTCCTTCGACGCCGCGACGTCGACGGCCATGCGGAGCTTCGACTCGATCGCGGCCGCAGGCGCGAACGGCGCGAGCATCGAGACGCCGTCGGCCTCGACGGCGGCGCGAATCTGCTCGGCCGGCGCGTTCGCCTCGACCGATTCCGGGCAGCTCGCAACCAGCGCGCCATCGACCCACGCCACGGCGCACGCGCCGCGCGCATCATCGATGGTCCGGACGTAGTCCGCGCCGCGCGGAGGGTCTCCGACGGCGGCGGCAAGCGCGGTACCGAGGATGAACGCGATCTGAACCGACATCGCGGCGAGTGTATCCGCGCCGTTCCCGACCGTTCGAACCCGCTACCTTTCCCGCCATGCATTCGACCCACGGCGGCCCTGACGCGCGCGCACAGAACCGGCTCCCGCAGCGGCTCGTTCGCGCGTTCGTCGTGGTGGCGACCCTTGCGATCGCGCTCCTCCTCTTCATCGCGCCGCACGCGGCGCCGGACGCATCGGCTCCGGAGCTTCCGTCCGCGTGGTGGATCGGCGTCGCGCCGTTCGCGCTGCTTCTCGGCGCGATCGCGGCGTTTCCCCTGATTCCCGCGCTCGCGCACTGGTGGCATTCGAACCTGAACCGCTACCTCGTCTCGATCGTCGTCTCGATCCTCGCGCTCGCGTTCCTCGGCGCGACCCGCGGCGCGGAGGGCGTCGGGACCGCGCTGCATCACGCGATCCCGGGCGAGTACGTGCCGTTCATGTCGCTCCTCTTCGCGCTGTACGTGATCGCGGGCGGCCTCCGCATCGGAACTCCGTTCGACGGGAAGCCGCACGAGAACCTCTCGATCCTGCTCGTCGGCGCGCTCGTCGCGAGCTTCATCGGCACCACGGGCGCGGCGATGGTGCTGGTGCGTCCGCTCCTCGAGTCGATCCGCCGCCGGAAGTACCGGGCGCACTCGGTGGTCTTCTTCATCTTCATCGTCTGCAACTGCGGCGGCTGCCTCCTGCCGATCGGCGACCCGCCGCTCTTCATGGGCTACCTGCGCGGAATTCCGTTCTTCTGGACGCTCGGGCTCTGGAAGGAGTGGGCGCTCGTGAACGGGCTGCTGCTGGTCGCCTACTTCGCGATCGATGCCGCGCTCTTCCGGAAGGAGCGCCGCGAGATCCAGGCCGCGGACGACCACCGGACCTTCTTCGTGCAGGGCGTAGCCAACATCCCGCTGCTCGCGGCCGCGATCGCCGCCGTCGCGGTGCTCGTTCCCGGAAAGACCGTTCCCGGCACCGATTTCGTCGCGCCGAACTTCCTTCGCGAGGGCGTGCTGCTCGCGCTCGCCGGCGCGAGCTGGGCGCTGACCGCCCGCAAGGTGCGCAACGACAACCGCTTCGAGTTCGGAGCCATCATCGAGGTCGCCGCAATCTTCCTCGGGATCTTCATCTCGATGCAGATGCCGCTCGAGGTCCTGAAGGCCGCCGGTCCTTCGCTCGGCGTCGAGAGCCCGATCGCGTTCTACTGGATCACCGGCGCGCTCTCGAGCTTCCTCGACAACGCCCCGACCTACGTGGTGTTCCTCGAGATCGCGAAGACCCTCCCCTTCGCGGACGGCGAAACCTACGTCGCGCTCGCGAGCGGACAGGTGCGCGAAGACCTGCTCGTCGCGATCTCGCTCGGCGCGGTCTTCATGGGCGCGAACACCTACATCGGCAACGGCCCGAACTTCATGGTGAAGGCGATCGCCGAGAACGAAGGCGTCGCGATGCCGAGCTTCTTCGGCTACATGGCCTGGTCGGTCGGGATCCTGATCCCGCTGCTCGCGCTCGCGGAGATCTTCTTTCCGTGAGTCAAGCCGCGCAGCTCTGACATCGTGACCACCTCGAGCCCCGCGCGATTCGCGTGATCAAG
>Ga0315906_10009690_pt1 | contig 11412 bp, 8 predicted proteins | sample LakEriMetagenome_4_FD_203526 | JGI IMG/M metagenome (GOLD analysis project Ga0315906, IMG submission 203526) | Freshwater fungal communities from buoy surface, Lake Erie, Ohio, United States - Buoy 2 MA122 | ecosystem: Environmental > Aquatic > Freshwater > Lake > Lake biofilm | place: USA: Lake... | reverse complement strand
AAATGATTTTCTCGGAATCCCATGTTCCGTGCAGACTAGTGTAAGAAAATGCTCCGCCAACAAAGGAATATCGCTTTTTCTATCGTTTAAAGAAGGGACATGAATCAGAATAACAGCCAATCGGTGATATAGATCTTCTCGGAAGCGGCCTTCTTCGATTTCTTTTCGCAAATCCTTGTTCGTTGCGGCCAAAACCCGACAATCTACCTTGATATCTTTTTCACCACCCACACGCTGGATCACATTCTCCTGCAAAGCACGCAATACTTTTGCCTGAGCACTTGCTGACATATCCCCAATCTCATCCAAAAAAAGCGTGCCGCCAGATGCCAACTCAAACTTTCCTTTCTTATCCTTTACAGCTGATGTGAACGCTCCTTTTTCATGCCCGAACAATTCACTTTCAATCAATTCCGATGGAATAGCCGCACAGTTGACCTCAATAAAAGGCATTTTATTCCGATTGGACTGATCATGTAAAGAACGAGCGACCAGCTCCTTTCCTGTACCATTCCCACCCGTGATCAATACACGCGCATCAGACGGCGCAACTTTTTCAATCATTTCTTTAATCTGCTCAATTTCTTTTGACTCTCCTATGATTGAGCTACCTTTAATTCGTTTTACGGTCGTTTTCAATTGTTTAGTCTCCTCAACAAGTACTGTCCGGTCTTTAGCATTTCGTAGCGTGACCAATATCCGATTGAGATCGAGAGGTTTCTCAATAAAATCAAAAGCGCCTGATTTTATTGCCTGAACAGCTGTATCGATATTTCCATGTCCACTGATCATAATCACAGGGGCATCCACTTTTGCAGAATTCAAAGCGGCCAAGACCTCCATACCATCCATTTGAGGCATTTTTATATCGCAAAAGATTACATCATAGAGCTTATTCGTTGCTTTCTCAACACCTTCCTTACCCTGTTCTGCTTCATCTACTTCAAACCCTTCAAATTCAAGAATCTCTCTCAATGCCCGACGAATTGCTCGCTCATCATCAATTATCAGTATTCTGGCCATATTTTTTTTGTACTTTGGGTAAAGATAACCAACCTGAATTAATTGATTCCTGTCGGCAAAGACATTATGCTTTTGTTAACAAAACTCAGCGCAAAAAATAGAAAATCATACGGATCCACAACTTTTAAAAAGAGTAGTTTTATTTCGTAATTTCTAAAGAATGTTGGAAATAAAGGGAATATCGAAGTCATTTAACCGAAATGTCGCCTTGGAAGACATCTCGTTTCAGGTTTCCGAAGGAGAAATCCTTGGTCTACTGGGTCCGAATGGTGCAGGAAAAACGACTCTAATTCGTGCCATCAACCGCATTATCGAACCCGATAGGGGAACGATTCGTCTCAATGGTGAGCTGTTATCTGAGCGTCATCTGAATTCAATGGGGTATCTTCCAGAAGAACGTGGCCTTTACAAAACGATGACGGTGTATCAACATGCAGCTCTGTTAGGCCGTCTTCGAGGCATGACTAAAACTCAAGTGGACGAAAAAATAAATTTTTGGCTTGAAAAATTTGAAATTATAGAATGGAGAAATAAACGAATCGAAGAACTCTCAAAAGGCATGGCGCAAAAGGTTCAGTTTATCTGTACTGTATTGCACGATCCGAACCTACTTATCATGGATGAACCATTGAGTGGGTTTGATCCTGTCAACGTTGAGCTCATCATTCATGAATTAAAAGAACTTCGGAATCAAGGAAAAACCATTCTGCTTTCAACACATAACATGAAAAGTGTAGAAGAAATCTGCGATCGGGCTGTACTTATTCATCGATCTAAAAAGATCCTTGAAGGTCGTGTATCCGAGATCCAATATGCTCATAAAAAAGGAGTGTACGGTGTACGATTTAAAGGAAATATGATTGCTTTTGTAAACGCCTTATGGACCGGATTTGAACTTGTAGAAAAAGAAATTTTGAGTGATGACCGTTTTGAAGTGCGCTTGCTCATGCGTGGTGACAACACATTTGACGATCTGCTTAAAGTTCTTATTGGTCACGTGACCATTGAAGCTGCTTGGGAAGTATTACCATCTATGCAGGATATTTTCGTTGAACTTGTTACAGATAGAAAGGAGGCAATGAATGACTAAGATCTGGCTACTCGCAAGACGAGAATTAATCGAACGAATTGGATCAGGTGGATTTCTTTTCTTAAGTATCGCTGGGCCGATATTAATTCTTTTGTTCGGCTATCTATTATTTACTTACGGAGGCGAGGGAAAGCAACACTGGAACGTTCTCATCGCAGACCCTACAGGCATTATGGACAATAAAATTCTCGCCAAAGAGGATATGCGTATTTCATATTCATTTGCAGATGGCTATATCGAGATGGAAGAGTTCCGCGATGCGAAACAATTCCAAAATTTTGATGCATTGGTTGAAATCAATGAAAAAGTGCTTTCGAATAAAACCGCTTTTGTGTTTTTCAGATCAAAGCCATCTGTTCGAATGCAAACCTCCCTTCAATTTCAGGTTGAGCGACGAATCGAAGAAGTAATGATCAAGCGTTTTACAAAACTCTCCGTGCGAGAATTCAGAAAAATAAAACAGCCCTTGAACGTAGCCTTCAGGGATGTAAATGATCCCTTTGACGAAGCATCAGATATGCGTGGCTGGGCAGGATTTTTCTTCGGACTTGTCATTTTCATCTTCATCTTACTATTTGGGATGACCATTCTCCGCAGTATATCGTCCGAAAAAAGCAACCGGATCGTTGAAGTGCTTCTTTCAACGGTAAATCCCCGTGAATTGCTGGCAGCTAAAATTATAGGCATCGGACTATCTGCGTTCATTCAATTCGCTATTTGGATAGGCATAACAGGATTGGGTCTTTATTTCATGCGGGCATTTGTGGTACCAGACATGTTCGATCCTTCTAATAGTCTTCTTCTGAGAGAATCTGGCAGCCTCGTTGAATACAATGAATATATTGACCTTGTTTTCAATCGTCTACAACCGGAAATCATTTTACCATTCTTCCTGCTTTTCTTCGTAGGTGGATATCTTTTCTACGGCGCTTTATTCGCAGCTGTGGGCGCATCGACGGGATCAGAAAATGACGGACAGCAATTTGTAATTCCCATTATTTTATTTTTGAGCTCATCTGTAGTCGCAGCCTATTTCTGTCTTTCGAATCCAGAAAGTCAACTGTCAACCTGGGCGCATTACCTTCCCTTTACCTCTCCCGCCTCTGTAATGGTAAGATTGTTTCAAGGCTACGCTCCCGGAGAAGGATACAAAATTTGGGTCTCCCTTTTAATTCTTTATTGCTCTGCCATGCTTGCACTTCTCCTTGCTGCAAGAATTTACAAAAATGGGATTCTTCAATTCGGACACCGCCTCAAATTTTCACACATTACGAAATGGTTCTCCCGTTCTTAAAATGGTCAAGGCAATCATAGATCTCGGTACGAATACATTCAACCTTCTTATAGCCGAAGTATACGACTCGAAATTTCGCATTCTACATTCTTCCAAAATAGGTGTAGCCTTGGGAATGGGCGGGATCTTAAAGAAGCAAATTTCCGATGATGCCTTCATGAGAGGGTACAATGCTTTAGCGGAATTCAAAGCTATTTGCAATGAATTTGATGTTCAAGAACTGCGAGCGCTGGGTACATCTGCTTTGAGAGATGCTAAGAATACGCCTCAATTCACTCAAAAAGTCAAGAACGAGCTTGATTTGAATATTGAAGTAATTGACGGTATAAAAGAAGCTGAATTAATTTACTCCGGAGTTAAGCTTACCTTTTCCTTTGATCGTCCAGCCATGATCATGGACATAGGAGGCGGAAGTACTGAGTTTATATATGCAAATAAGAATGGAATTGAGTATTTGACGAGTTTAAACATTGGCGTTTCCCGCTTGTATCAAGAGATACATACGTCAGATCCACTTACAAAGGAAGACATTAAGCAAATAGAATTCTGGTTGCAAGAACGCGCCGGTGATTTTTTCACAAACCGTGAGGCAGAACTATTGATTGGTGCCTCCGGAACCTTTGAGACATTCTATGAGCTGATATTCGATACCATTTTTGATCCGACACAGGAAAATATAGCATTGTCGCGTGATCAGCTTGAAGATTGTCTCGAAAAGATTATCAGCTCAACACAAAAACAGAGGGATTTGAACGATCGAATTATCCCAATCAGAAAAAAAATGGCACCCATATCTGCCGTAAAAACAAGGTGGGTATTGGAACAATTAAACACAAGGGAAATTTTAATTTCCCCGTATTCACTTAAAGAGGGGGCATTGTTTTCCTTCTAACGCCACTTCCAGGAATAAATCTTACCAAAGAGAAACAAAATCAATGGTTGAATAAGAAGTATCGTGACAATACTGTCCCAACCAAAGCTTGGTGGTGTGGTATCCAGGAATATTGCATCTGTTTGAAATGCTTGCCAATTGTTCGTTACAATGAGGGCAGAAAAAATATTATTTGCCGCATGGTATCCCATACTTAATTCCAGCCCATTGTCCTTCCAGGCCATGACTCCAAGAAAAATACCAGTTAAAATGTAATAACTCATTGCAATCCAGCCTAAAGCCTTTATTTCCGGATTTGAACCATGCACCAAGCCAAAAAGAATACCTGACATGAGCACTGCTTGCCACGGGCTTCGAGTCAATCTATTCAATCCTCTTGGTAGATAATTCCTGAAAATTAGCTCCTCACATGTCGTCTGGATTGGGATAATGAAAATACAGAGTAAGAGTAAAACGAGAAAAGTAGACGCATTAAAATTCCAACGCAAGTTATCTGAAGAAAAATAGGTGATACCTAAAAAAAATGCAAGTATCCCGAACCAAATCCCGAACGAAGTAAAGAACCTACGAACGTCAAAAGTCGTATCAGAAGTAAATATGCTTAAAACCGACCACTTGTGTATTTTGGGCAGTGCAATAATTAGGATTATAAATGTTAGAATAAATGGACACAATAGAAAAAAAAGCAAGCTATTCTCCCCCATGAAATTGGCCATTCCATGCAAGTTACCGGATTCAATCAATGAAAGAATTTGCGGGTTACCGGACGCATAAATCATCAATGGCAGCTGTCCTAAAATCCCATATGCTAAAAGAACAAGGACGAAGGTAAGCAAATAGGAAGACCATCGTTGATCTCCCCCGGGTTCCTCGAGAAATCCGGAACGGGAGGTGTTATCCATTGAACATATCTTTCATTCTGCTGAAAAAATTCTTGTCCTTTTTATCCGGATTAGGCTTGAAATTTTCGCTTTCTTTTAACTTTTCTAAAAGCTCTCTTTCTTCCTTTGATATTTTTTGGGGTGTCCAAACATTAATATGTACAAACAAATCACCCTGCCCATATCTTTGAACATTCGGCAAACCCTTCCCCTTTAAACGAAGAACCTTCCCACTTTGTGTACCGGGATCAATTTTAATTTTGACTTTACCTGTTACGGTCGGCACCTCAATTGATTCTCCTAAAACAGCATCTACAAAATTCACAAAAGCCTCATAATGTAAATTCTCACCGTCTCTTTTCAATTCAGGATGTTCTTCCTCCTCGATCTGAATAATCAAATCTCCCGGAATTCCATTGAACGGACCTGCATTTCCTTTGCCGCTCATGCTCAGTTGCATTCCATCTTCAACACCCGCCGGAATATCAATCTCTATTACTTCTTCTTGACGTTTAAGACCATTGGCATCTGCATCTGCGGGTTTTGAATCAATCATTTTACCGGCTCCCTGACAACTGTGACAGGTCGTTTGAGTCTGCATTGCTCCAATGAAGGTTTGTTGAACCCTAGTAATTCTACCAGTGCCATTACACGTCTGACAGTTTTTAAATGTGACGCCCGTGGCATTGACCATTTTATTGACCTTGATCTTCTTTTTAACACCTTCGGCAACCTCTTCAAGATTGAGCTTGATCCTCACTCGAAGATTTGTTCCTCTCGCTGCTCTGGCACCTCCTCTGCTTCCTCCAAAAGAACCTCCACCAAAAGCGCTTCCGAAAATATCACCGAACTGGGAAAAGATATCATCCATGTTCATACCTCCTCCAAAACCGCCCTGTCCCATCCCTGCGTGACCAAATCGGTCATACTGCGCACGCTTGTCTGAATTACTTAAAACCTCATAGGCCTCAGCTGCCTCTTTGAATTTTTCTTCCGCTGTAGCATCGTCAGGATTTTTGTCCGGATGGTACTTCAATGCAAGTTTTCGGTAAGCTTTTTTTATCTCTCCGTCATCCGCATTTTTGGAGACACCCAAAACCTCATAATAATCTCTCTTCTGACTCATCTGTTCCTTTTGATTGAATTATTGTCCCACCACCACTTTTGCAAAGCGAATTACCTTGTCGTTCAAATAGTATCCTTTTTCCACATCATCGATTACCTTGCCCTTCTCCTCGTCAGTAGGCGCGGGAACATTTGCTATTGCCTCATGCAATTCTGAATCAAACGCCTCTCCTTTCGAATTCATGACCTGTAAGCCTTTGTTTTCCAAAACTCTTTTAAGTTGCTGATAGATAAGCTGAAACCCTTCTTTAATCGTCTGAATATCCTCCGCATTTTCATTATTCTGAATAGCACGTTCGAAGTTATCTACCACAGAAAGTAAATCTTTGATCACATCAGAGCTTGCACTGTTTATGAGATCAATTCTCTCTTTATTAGTTCTTTTTCTGAAATTATCAAACTCAGCATACAGCCTGATAAACCGATCATTTAGTTCAGCAAATTTCTCTTCACATGTTGGCTCAGAAGTCGGCGGTTCGCCGGATGAAACACCTTCAACCGTTTCTTCTGACTTTTCTTCATTTATCGTAGTATCTTTCAAATCCTCAGCACCCGTCTCTGCCTGATCTTTGTCCTCTGTCATAGTTCTGATTTTTTTGCGCTTTGAGACAAAGATACTGCCAACTTGAAAAATAAGACAGTATGTCAGAAATTTGAACAAACGAAGGACAATCATGACATTTTGGACCTGTCGAAAATATAGATTTGCTGCTCTCCTCGGTTAGCATTAACTTTGCGCTCATTTTTTACTATTGAAAGAACTACGTCCTTTTCATGTTTTATTGTTTGTTTTGGGTACGCTAATACTGCTACTCCCAGCTGTATATTTTATACCCAAGGACGGACTGAAACTCTTTGGAATGCCCATTAGATTTTTACCAAAAGAAAATCTATGGACACCATTCAAACAAGAGAAAAAAGATATTTCAAAAATAGTTGCCAAGGTAGATACCTCATCTATTGAACAAAAACCCGGTTTGAAGCACACCAATAAGGACGGAGAAATGGGCGCGCCGACGGGAGGTAATCTTTCAGAAGAAAGTGAAACCGAAATCCAACTAAATGAAGCTGGACGGGCAAGCCTGTTTAAATTTTTTGAGCTTTTAGAATCCGCAGCAGACAGCAGAAAAAAAATTCATATTCTTCATTATGGGGATTCGCAAATTGAGGGCGATCGGATGACAGCGTATATACGACAACGTATTCAAAATCAATTTGGAGGAAATGGACCAGGACTGATACCGGCAACCAATGTGTACAATACTATTACCTTTCAGCAAAGCTACTCCTCAAATTTTAAACGTTACACCTGTTTTGGAGGTTCAAAATTGAAAAACCGAAAATATGGTGCCCTCGGTACGGCTGCACGTTTTACGCCTGAAATGGACAGCGCAGCGATGTACTCAAAGACAAGCACGGAAGAGGCGTGGATCGAAATTTCTCCAGGAAAATCAGCTTATTCAAGGGCCAAAGAATACAACAATGTGAAGATGTATTACAATTCCTGTTTCCGACCGTGTGGTTTGAAAGTGTACCAAAACGGGAAATTAATTCACGAAGATAGTCTGGTCGATGATGGAAAACCTCATGCTGTTGAGCTCTCTTTCGAATCCACTCCGGGAAAATTAAAATATGTTTTCAACTCAACCGTAAGCCCGACCATCATGGGATTTTCATTAGAGGGAAATTACGGAATACAGGTCAGTAACATAGGAATGCGAGGTTCAAGTGGAACAATCTTTGGTTCGATGGATCAAAATTTACTTGGAAGAATGTACAGTGAATTAAACACGCAACTTATCATACTTCAATTTGGAGGAAACTCAGTTCCTGCGTTTAAAGACAGTAGCTCTGTGCGTTATTACGTGAAGTACATAAAAGGACAAATAAATACACTGAAAAAGCTCCGACCATCAGCTGCCATCTTGTTTATTGGTCCTAGTGACATGTCCAGACTAGACAATGGGGTTTTTCAAACTTATCCGCTTCTTCCCTATTGTGTCTCTCTACTCAAAAAAACTGTCATGGAGTGCGGGGCAGGTTATTGGGACCTGTTTGCGGCTATGGGAGGTGTAAATTCTATGCCTTCATGGGTAGAAAAAGGATATGCAGGAAAAGATTATGTTCACTTCAGTAACCGTGGAGCCAGTATTGCTTCAGAGCTATTTTATGAGGCTTTCGGCGCTGAGTATGCCCGTTGGAAAAAAGGAATAAACCCGAGTAACTCCAAACCATGAAAATGATTTTTCCTATGTTCATGGTCATGACCCTCGCCTTCGGTCAAAAGGACACAACATATCCTACACTTACCAACTACATTCATCCTTCTAACTTTTTAATCGACACCACTGAAACTAAAAATTATCCATTTATAGACCTTTCAAAAAATCGTTTTCAATTCTTTTCCGACGATTCACCCAATTGGAAATACTTTTTCCGGGAATTTGACGGCATGACCTCAAATAAAGACCGCAAATTAAATTTCTACCATCTGGGAGGTTCACATCTGCAAGCTGACATCTACACACATGTCGTAAGGACTTACCTTCAAGGATATTGGGAAGAGTTGTGCGGAGAACGCGGACATGTTTTTCCGTTTTCACTCGCAGGAACAAACAACCCTTCGAATTACAAATTCAAATCTTCTAATGCGTGGAAAGGATACCGCAGCGTTACGAACAGACCTGACGGCATTGAATATGGGTTGAGTGGAATAGTTGCATCTTGCTCAGATTCAATCATTAAATTAAATTTTCATTACGACAAAACAACCGTGCGACCTGAATTCAACTCTTTTCGCATCCTACACAACAAAGGGGCTATGCCATATGATATTTTTTTGTTGAATTCAGGAGTAGGAATTTCGGAAGTATATACGAATGAGACCTACGGATACACAGAGTTCATTCTAAAAAACGATATTGACTCGCTCGCGCTTCAATTTGAGCGAAAGGGCAAAGGCAAGGATCCGCTGATGATTTATGGAATAACTTTCATGAATAATGAACCAGGCATCTCTTATTCTTCAATTGGTGTGAACGGTGCCTCCTTATCTACCTATTTAAAAAACAAAAACTTCGAAGAGCAACTGTGTCTGTATCCTCCTGATTTTTTTGCATTTTCGGTTGGAACAAATGATGCAAATGTTCCCAACGGTCAATTTGATTCACTGTATTACAGGGACAATCTGGAGCAGATGATTTTAACAGTATATCGATGCAATCCAAATTGTGCCATTCTGCTAACAGTACCCAATGATGCATATTACAATAGAAAATATCCGAATGGAAATCTGGAAGCATTAAGAAATATGGTTTTTGAACTTGCCCGGAAATATAAGCTTGCCGTTTGGGATTTTTACGGAATAATGGGGGAATCCGGCTCTTCTAAAAGATGGCTACAAAGTGGTTTAATGCAATCGGATCTGGTGCATTTTACATACCAGGGGTATCAGTTGAAAGGAAAATTATTTTTTGATGCCTTCCTCAAGTTTCTTGATCAGATGAGGAATACCGAAAAAATGAAATAGTTTTGCAGCGAAATTTGGAAAGAATCTACGACATATTCAGTTTTGCGCCCACGGACAGGATGGTGTTCAACAGATTGGATTTCTGGCTTTTCTTCCTTGCCTTCATGATTCTGTTTTCTGCACTGCACAAAAGACAGCTGGTAAGGAGCATCTTTATTACGGTTGTAAGCTTGTTCTTATACTACAAAACATCCGGACTGTTTGTACTCTTATTGGGCGTATCGATTATCGTCAACTTCTTCCTTGGAAAATGGGTATTCAAGGCGGCTGAAGAAAAATCAAAAAAATGGATTATTGCTTTGACGGCAATTTTCAACCTTTTCTTTCTGGGATTCTTCAAATACGCATACTTTTTTACTGACTCATTTAATACGCTCTTCCAAACCAACTATGAAGCATTCAATTGGTTTGCTCAAATGGGAAATGGTTTTTTCGGGGAAGGATTCTTTGAAACAAAGATCTTGCTTCCAGCCGGTGTAAGCTTTTTTACATTTCAATCTATTTCCTATGTCGTTGACATCAACCGAAAGGAAATTCAACCCGTAAAAAACATCTTCGATTACGCTTTTTATGTCACCTATTTCCCACATGTGATTATGGGGCCTATTGTTCGGGCAAGAGATTTCATCCCTCAGATCTATCAGCCTTATTCGTTAAACAAAGATCAATTTTCAAATTCTATACTTTTGATAGTCAAAGGATTGATTAAGAAGATTGTCCTCGCTGATTATATCGCTGTTCACTTTATCGATAAGGTTGTTGACGCACCGGAGGCATATCCAGGATTTGTAAGTGTCATGGCGATGTGGGGATATTCACTTCAGATTTATGGTGATTTCTCAGGTTATACGGACATTGCCATCGGAATTTCACGTCTTATGGGGTTTGAATTATTGCCCAACTTTAATTCACCTTACAAGGCGAACAGTGTGGCTGATTTCTGGCGACGTTGGCATAAATCTCTGGGCGCCTGGTTACGTGATTACCTCTATATTCCGCTAGGAGGCAATCGCCGTGGCGGATGGGGAACGTACATCGCAACCACTGTTATCTTCGTGTTTCTATTCTTTATTCTCCGTTGGTATGAGCTGATTTGGGTTTATGCTGCCATGATGCTCATATACGTGATAGGAGTGCTCATAGTGCCATCCTTCAAAACATTTGTTCACCGCGACCTCAATCTTCTCATTACCATGGTTGTGGGAGGACTCTGGCATGGAGCCAGTCAGAATTTTGTAATCTGGGGAGCCATGAACGGTTTGGCATTGGTAATCTACAATTACTGGAGAAAAATCAGTCCCTACGAAGAAAAATCCTGGTGGATTGTGCATTTCTGGAAAATATTCATCACATTCAACTTTATCACGTTCACCAGAATCTGGTTTAGATTAGATCAACCAGGTGAACCAGGTCAAATGCTTTACCACATTTGGAATCATTTCGATTTTTCTTGGACTGTCTTTGTGAAAGTTTTGCAAACATATGCTTCCGTTTTCTGGGTAATACTCTTTGGATTCACTGTTCACTGGCTACCTGATAAGTGGAAGCTTCGTGCAGAAAAGAGATTTGCAGGATTCC
>Ga0315906_10009689_pt1 | contig 11413 bp, 9 predicted proteins | sample LakEriMetagenome_4_FD_203526 | JGI IMG/M metagenome (GOLD analysis project Ga0315906, IMG submission 203526) | Freshwater fungal communities from buoy surface, Lake Erie, Ohio, United States - Buoy 2 MA122 | ecosystem: Environmental > Aquatic > Freshwater > Lake > Lake biofilm | place: USA: Lake... | reverse complement strand
AAGAATTGAGTGTTTAGTTACCTTTAAGGTAAATAACACGAAAATAAGAATTGAACTGTGTAATCATAGTTTAATTACATGTGTCCTATTCTTAAAAATTTGGCTGTAACAAAAAAAGATAAAAAAAATTTGATTAAAGATTACGATGATGGTATCTAAAAAATATGGTAAAGTAAAAAGATATATGAAAGTTTTAGTTGATAAATTAAAATCCGAATTAATCGAAAAATAAATATGTAGTTCTCAATTTCATATAAATTATAATATTAATTTATATGATAATTATTGACGATTACCAATACTTTGTATCAATTCAACTAATTTCTTTTCTAATGCGTTCATATCCGCACCTGTCATAACAGATTCAAATTGACCATTCACATAAAATTGAAAAGTTGGAATCACTTGAACATTTGGTGATAAACCAAGTTCAACATTTTCTTTTGCAAGACCAACAACACCTGCTAAATTATAGTTTTTAAATAAATTAGCAAATATAGGGGCTGTTAATTTACAGGGTCCACACCATTCTGCATAAACATCAATTAAACAGATTCTAAATGAATTAATCATATTTTTCTTTTCGTCTGATGTTTTTATTTCAGGAACTAATATTTCAAATTTTTCTTTAATAGAATTTCCGATAGTCGATAATTTTTTATATGACATTTTATTTATTGTAATCTTTTTTTAAATAAAAAAATTATTCTTCATAAAATTCTTCTTCTTCTTCTATTTCATCATCGACTTCATATTCATATTCTTCTTCTAAATCTTCTTCTAACTCAACATCATCATCTAATTCATCAACTTTAACATCAAGAATATTAATTTTTTTATCCAAATTATTCGGAATTAAATAAGAAAATTTATACTTATTACATAAATCTATGTCTTCTGATGACAATTCATCAATATTTCCATCTTGATTTTGTTTTCCGTATACTTTTTGTGTTTTAGAATCAAAAATAAATGATGTTTCTTTATGTTCATAATTACCAAACGCATTTTTTTTTATCTCAAGTTTCGGAATCTTTTCCACTAATTTTTTAATCACTGTTTGTTGTTCTAATGTTTTAACTTGTTGTTGTTTATTTTGTGTTTCATTTAAAATGATTCTATTTATCAAATCATTTTTTGAACCGGAAACTTTTAGTTTTTTACTTTTACACATTTCTATTAATTCTGGTTTCGACAATTTTTCAAGTTCTTGGTTTTGAGAAGTTGTTTGACTAATTTCACTATTTCCTGACCATATTTCATATAACTCATTTTCTTTAATATTATATTTTTTAGATATGATAGATATATAATTGTTTACAGTAGAATTTATACTCGACATGATAGTATCCTTGAAAGACATTATGTATTTATTATCCTGATTAATATTCTTTTAAATCATTTTTTTTTTATATTCTTCTTTTGAAGATAATTTTACATTATTTTTAGGAATTTTATCAGTTATTATACGTTTACCAGTTGTTATATCTTTGAAATTTTTTATATTAACGACGATAAATCCATCATTAATTACTAAAACTTTTCCATAATGTCCTTTATATTTACCTTCTTTGATAAAAACATAATCATTTTGTTTTATTTCTTCTTTTTTTTCATGTTCACTTTTTTCTTCATCATTTTCTTCATCATTTTCTTCATCATTTTCTTCTTCTTTATGTTCTTCTTTATGTTCTTCTTTCATGTCAGCTGGTTTTCCATTTATATATTCTTCTTTTGAACATAATTTTACATTATTTTTACGTATTTTATTTTTTATAGGTTTACCATCTTTAAAATTTTTTATATTAACTATAATTTCATAATTTTCAATTCTTAAAACTTTTCCATAATGTCCTTCATATTCACCTTCTTTGATAAAAACATAATCATTTAACTTTATTTCCTCTTCTTCTTCATTTTCTTCATCTTCTTCTTCATTTTCTTCTTCATTTTCTTCTTCATTTTCTTCTTGTTCTTCTTGATTTTCTTCTTCGTTTTCTTCCCCTTCTTCTTTTATATTATAAGCTGGTTTTCCATTTATATATTGATTTTTTACTATATTTTTATGTAATATTTCTTCATCTATGTTTCCTTCCGACAATTTACGCCCCATACAATTATCAGCTTCTTTAATTTTTCTTATTATTTCTTTATTCAATGAATCTTCATTTTCATAAGTATATCTTTTAGTTAAATATTGCTTCCATATATGTATTTCGGAAGAACAATCATAACAATGATCTATTCCTTCCATTACAATATTATGTTCATATCTAGCAACTCTAGATATTGAATTAAAATAAAACATTTGTTCTTCATATTCAGTATTATCATAATCTTTTTTATCTTGTCCTTCAACTATCAATCTACTTTCCGTTGTTGTTGCTCGCCCCCATACAGGTAAATATATGATTCCATCAAGATAATTTGTAATACCTTTTTCCCAAGAAAGACGAAATTTGAGCATACTTGCTTTTGGTTTTATAATTTCATGCCATTTCATTTGGTCAATCATATCTTGTCTAATCTGTTGATCATTTTCATCTCTGCGTATATCACATATAAATAAACAATTTTTTTTATTTTCAAACTTTTTTGCTTCTTCATTTTCAAAAAGAGTTTGGTTTATTATTATTTTTTGTATAGAATTTAATTTTAGATTAAAATTCGCGGGATCATATAAATAAAATGTAATATTAGGAAATAATTCAGAAAGAAGAGTTATATGTGTTCCGGGTGCAGCTCCTGCGTATACAACTATTTGTTCTACATTAGGTTCAGTATATAAATTAAAAAATTCAATTTCACTCATTAATAATTTTCTTTGACCATAATGAATAACTGTTTTTTCATAATTTTTTCCTCTTTCTTTATACTTTAATCTAGGATAATTTAAATTTAAAGTACGTGTAAAAAGAATATTACTTAAAGAACCTTTATATTTCCAATCTGAACCATTAATATATGTTTGTTCACAATGGGGATTCATTTCGCGTATTTTATTTTCAGATAATGTATCAACATTAATATTTTGTAAATTATAATAATTATATCTGCTTCGTTTTATTATGCTTGATAAATTATAATTTTTTACTATATCAATTATTTTCATTATCGCATAAGGATCAATTATTATATTATTTTTTTTAAAATAATCAGATAAAATTAAAAGTTTCTTTCTGTTTACTTTAAATTTTTTATTAGATTCACCCTCTTCTTCTTCATAAATATCTTCGTATTGTTTTAATATTTTATCAATATCAAATGGTATTTCATTTTTATTTATATTCGAATTATTATTATCATTATGATTATCATTATCATTATCTTTATTTAATCTATCATTATTTAATCTATCATTATTTAATGTATCTTTATTTAATCTATCTTTATTTAATCTATCTTTATTGAACAAAGCATATTCATAATGACTTTCGGAATCATTAATTAAATATAATGTATCATCGTCTGATACTTTTAATTTATCTATATCTTTTACTATTTTTAGTTTAATATCACAGTTTTCTAATAATTTTTGTATATATTCAACTTCTAATTGATCAACCCATGAACCCATTGTTTCTATATTTTTTTTAATATTTTTTATAAAATTTTCTTTTGTTTTGTTTTCTTCTTCATTATCTTTTTCAAAGTAATTTTTAATTATTTTTTTTTTATCAGAAGTAAAACTTTTAATGACTGCATTCATTGTTTTCTCTTTTTCTAATAATTTTATTAATTCATCTATGGTATTATCATCATCAATTTTATATTTTTCGGATAATTTATCTTTATATAAATTATATATTTCATCTGTCAAAGGTTCATTATTTTTTTTTAAATTATTTAATTGACTAATATATTGATATAAATATTTTTCATTTTCATATATTTCATTAATATTATCAAAAAAAACATTTAAATCTACATTTTCACTTACAATTATTCTTATGTCTCTAATAAAATTTTCTTCTTCATCATATTCAATTTTATATTTTTGAGATTGAAGACAATTCACAAATTTTTTTAACAATTTTGAATCTTTTAATGATCTATATATAGAACTAAAAAAACAATTTCCATCTGTAAGTGATTTATATATTGTAAAAAGTTTAGAACCATCATAATTTCCATCTTCGTGATCTTCGTCATCTTCGTCATCTTCGTCATCTTCGTCATCTTCGTCATCTTCGTCATCGTCATCTTCATATTCATCTTCGTCATCTTCTTCGTGATCTTCTTCATCTTCATTTTCTTCATCTTCATAATTTCCATCTTCATGATCTTCTTCATCTTCATCATCTTCATCTTCATCTTCTTCATCAACTTCTTCATCAACTTCTTCATCAACTAAATTTCCAGCTTCTTTCAATTTCTTTTCTTCTTTTCTTATATATGGTACTGAATTTTCTTTTTTTAATAAAATACCAGTTATACATTTTATCTCTCTTTCACCAATTTTAGATAAGATACATATTTGATTTAATTTATTAATTATCTGAAATATAGACCTCATAATACAATCATCCTCGATAGAAATTATATCATCAGAATAACATTTGTATTTTAAAGATAATATTAATTGTAATTTATATATAGCATATTTAATTTCACTTATATTTACATTTTCAGTATTATTATTTAATATTAAAATATTATGCATTATATGTTTCCAAATCAATTTCATTATAATATTAATTTCATTAGATTTAAAATTAGCAAATTTATTTCCGTGAACTCTAATCAACTTTACAAAAAAATCAGGCAATATTAATTTTTCATCAACATTTATATCTAAATCTTTATTATAAAAAATATTTAATATATTATTTATATCCCTAATACCATAAATAATTTTATTATTTTGAACTTTAGTTAAATATGATATAATATTGAAAACAATAGAACAAATATATTGTGTTTGCATTGTTAACCATTTATTCATAAATAGATCATTCTCGATAGATTCTCTTAAAGTTATAGAATCTCCAAAATTTATATTTAAATTTTTATTCTTTTCTGATAAATAGCGACCAAGCCAGTTTTTACCATGATTTTTACTATGAGTTCCGATGTCATTATCTTTATCAATAAATAAAATTGTTTTATTTTTACATGCCGATAATATATGTAATAAACTATATGTGTCGTTTACAACTTTTACATTTTCATTTGTAAATGTAAACGGAATATTAAATTTACATTCGACTGCTTTTTTAAATAATTCATATTTAATAATTTCATAGTCTTTACCATTATTTATTTGAGGTAGAAAAGAATGAATTTTAATACTTTCTTTAACATAATCAGATATAGTATTATATTTATTATATATTTTAATTTCTTTATTATCATCTGATATTACGTGATTTATTGATAATTCGTCATTATCATCAAATATGTAAAAATCATTATCATTAGTATATTTTTTATCTTTACAATCTTTAAGTATATCAATATTTTCAAAATATTCAACATCTTGCATTGATAAAGTTTCAATATCTTTAATAGATTTATCAATATCTTCGTATAATTCTTCGTCTAATAATTGACGAAGATATAAATCTATTATAGTATTTTTAATATTATTTAATTTGACATATAGAAAATTATTTTTTAAAATTATTTTTTGTTCTTCCGTGTAATTTTTTTTTGATAATAAATAAGATACATATTTATCAAAAATAATATCATTTATTTTATTATTTTTTTTATCGTATAGTTTTCTTATATATGAAACACCGTTAACTTTTAATTGTAAAAAATATTGTTTTAAAAGAACCGGATTATCAAAACAACATTTTAATATTCTATTCAAATCAACTCTTTTTTTATCAATACAAAATTCTTGATGATTTAATAATGATTTTGTTTGTAGTCCACAGCCATAACATGTATAACCATCTTTATTTTGAATAGGAAAATCATTTTCTCTGTATAAAGATACATAATCAACTGGTAGTTTACTTTTTATTTTTTCTTTACCGTATTTCTCGATAATTTCATCAAATGTTATTTTATCTTTTATTAAATTAAAATATTCACTTAATATATTTTCATCTTCTTGTGTAAAAACATCTTGAAGAATACATAAGACAGCGAAAGGTTCATATAAAATATCTTCTTCATATTGTTTTCTTATTTTAAATCTTAAATTTTCTAATATTTTTCCTAACATATTAGTTTCTTGCATAAAAATGATAGAACTATCTTTTTTTGATATATTTATGTTGAAATCATTTTTTTCGAACATACCTATAAATTTATCTTTCAATTTATTTTTGTGATTTTCTAAGAAAGTATCTTTAAATTTATCATCCGACGGAGATGTATTCAATTTATCATCCGACGGAGATTGAAATAAAGATTTTATTTGTTCTATTTTAAGGGGTAAAAATTCAAATTTATTTTCTTTGGTTTTTTCATTTAATATAATATTATCTTCATCATTTTTTCTGAAAGTGATACCAGGAATACATCCAATCATATAATGTTTTATTGATTTAGTACCAAGAAATTCTTCAGTTGGATTATTATATATTAATCTTGAATTTCCAGTATTCAATAATATATTTTTATATTTAGGAATACTAAATTTCTGTTTAATTCCTTGTTCTAACAATTTAATAATTTCTTCATGATAAATAATGTTCGATAAATTTATAAAATTAGTGTATAAAAATTTATGATTTTTAACACGTAATAAATCGTTTCTATAACTTTCATATTCGTATGGTATAAGATTTACGTAAATATATTGTGATACACTTTCCCATTCTTGTTTATCAATTATAATTGGATGTTTATAATGGTTGCTTAACAAACCGAATGGTAATTCATCTGCGGATGATATTTTTATAATAGATGACATTTTATTGTAAGCGAAGAAAATTTTTAGATTACAAATAAAATCTCTTTTTTTTTAATTTAAATAAACATAATTAGTAAAATAAATATGTCAGGACTTTTATTTTTATCAAATGACGATTTTGTTTTGTCAAAAGGTACTAAGGGAACCATTTTATGTACTTCTATTCCAGGTTTTTCATTAATATTATTTTATTCAACACAATGTCCTCATTGTCAACATCTTATACCTATTTTTAAAAAATTACCCGGTACTATCGGTGGATGTCAATTTGGAATGGTTAATGTTAGTACAAACAAAAATTGTATTAGAATGTCTAAAGATACGATTGCACCAATAACATACGTTCCTTATGTTGTATTATATGTCAATGGAAGACCATTTATGCGATACGGTGGTCCAGCGGAACTCTCTGAGATTAAACGGTTTGTTATAGATGTCGCACAGAAAATTGAAACCAAGCAAAAGTTTTCAAACGAAAACGTAAGAGAAGACCCACGAGGAAGAATACCAGCATATACCATAGGAATTCCAAAATGTGAAGGAGATGAATGCTATTTCCCTTTTAACGAAGCATATACGAAAGTTAATCAAAACTAATTAATGTATTATTTTATATAAAATAATACCTATAAATTATAATAGAATTTTATATCTTATAATACAAATAAAAAAATTAATTATAAATTATTTATGAAAAATTTATAATTATACTTCAAATATCAATTACTTATTTATTAACGAATCGAAAGAAACTGGATTGTACTTAATTGATTTTAATATTTTACTTGTACTTTCATTATAAACGACATAATATTTTCCATCTGGACTTAATCTATAAGTAGGAGAATCATAACGTGTATCAGTTTTATAATATTCGACAGTTGCAATAGCTTCTTTTTTATTCTTACAAAGTTTACTCATATTTGATTTATGAACAAGGTCGAAAGCTTCATCTCCATTAATTCCGAAACAAGTGAAAGCTCCATATACGACGTACAATATATCACTAAGAGCGTCAATTGTCTCTTTAAAATCTTTTTTTTCGATTGCATCCTTTAATTCCTCCACCTCTTCTTTAATTAAATCAAGTCTATAACTAACCAAAGAAGGATTCTCATCAAAAATATTCAATTGGGGTGTTAAATTATTAGTTACACCAAAAGATTTATTAAATTCATCTTTAACTTTATCAAAGTTTGACATTATTATATATATATATATTACAAATTTTTAAATTGAATTCAATTTTTTATTTTAAAGTTAAAGGATTTTTTATAACTAAAAAATTGAATATCAATTTATAAATATATTATAAAATACAAAATGCTAAACGTTATTGATTTATTTTGTGGTTGTGGTGGAATGAGTAAAGGATTAAATGATGCTGGTTTGAATATAATTGCTGGTATTGATATATGGGATAAAGCAATAGACAATTATAAAAAAAATTTTCATCATCAAGCGATATGTGAAGATTTAACAAAATTATCACCTGATAATTTTAACTTATTATATAATAAGTCTAATAAAGTTATTGATTTAATAGTAGGAGGACCACCATGTCAAGGTTTTAGTATTGCAGGTAAACGTGATTCTAAAGATCCTAGAAATTCATTATTTATGGAATATGTAAAATATTTAAAATATTTTAATCCAAAAGCTTTTATATTGGAAAATGTAATTGGAATATTATCTATGAAAACTGAAAATAATGAGAAAGTTATCGATATTATTTTACATGAATTAAGTATTAATTACAATTATATAGTTATGAAATTATACGCTTCTGATTTTGAAGTTCCTCAGAATAGGAGAAGAGTTATTATACTTGGTATACGAAAAGATTTACATATAATACCAATTGAAATAAAACCATTATTAACCATAAAAAATAGAATTCCTGTTAAAAATGTATTATTATCTAGAGAAGAAATTGATAAAAAATACTATTTAAGCGAAAAAGCAATTTTAGGAATAGAAAATAAGAAGAAAAAATCAAAAGAAAACGGTACAGGTTTTGGAGCTCAATTTTTAGATTTAAATAAACCATCTTATACTATTCCAGCTCGATATTGGAAAGATGGTTACGATGCTCTTGTAAAATATAGCGACACGGAAATTAGAAGATTAACTATTTTAGAATTAAAAAGAATTCAAAGTTTTCCGGACGATTACATCATAGAAGGAACTAATAAAGATATTATAATGCAAATAGGTAATGCGGTTGCATGTAGATTTGCATATCATATCGGTAAATATATAATTGATATTTTATCTTAAAAATGATTTATTATTTTTAACCATAATTGGTTAAAAATATTAATATTTTTCAATTATTAATTTGTTCCAAAAGTTATGTCCAGAACTCCTAAAATGTGAATAATTTCTCGAATTTCCTTTATACATTCCACTATCAAATATAATATTTTTATCTTTTATGTTTTCGACAAAATATTCGTAATTAAAAGTTTTACCAAACCATATATTTTCATATATGTTTTTATTATTTTTTTTACATATAAAAAATCCTTTTTTATTAAATTTATTATTTATATGATTTCTTAATTTATCACTTTTCCATATTGCAATAAGAATAGTATTTTTCAAAAATAACGGAAATGTATGTTTAATTTCACGTTTATCTTTTTCGAAAGAATATGAAATACATAGATCTAATTTATCATTAAAATGTAGAATTTGACCATAAACATTGTAATTTCCATATGTTGGTACACATGATCCTGACCAAGAATATCTATTATTTTTTAACGGGTTTTTTGAACCAAAATATTTTATAAATTCATCTCTTGATACTACATTTTCATTTTTTATCCAATCATTTATTTTTTCAATCATTGTTTTATTTTTTGAAAATAAATATTCACTGGCGCTAAAATCTCCAAATGTTATTTTTTTAGAATCTTTTTTCATTTCATACCCTAAAATATCAGGTTCATTTTTACAATTTCTTTGTATTCTCATCTGTGATTCTAACCAATGTCCTTCTTTACCACAATGATTTCCAATTGAATCTATTTTTTTATTTTTTACATTAGACTTAAATAAATTTATAATTTTTTGTTTATCAAAGTTTGACATTATTATAATATGTATTATAATATAAATTGATTTTCAATTTTTTTTTAAAATTGATTTAACTATTTAAAAATATAGTTTATAAATAAAATGAGTAATTTCCCTCTTTATGATACTTTATCTAACGATATAATAGATAACCCCGGAGATTTATCTACAAAAGAAAAAGATGATTTCTTAAAAATGGTTAAAAAATTAGATTCAAATGGTTACGAAATTATTTATGTTCTTATACGTGTATATCAATTAGAAAATACTGAAGATAAAAGTACATTTAAATTACCATTTGGTGGTAAATTTATCAAAGATGATATTAAATTTGATTATGATGAACTACCAAATAAATTAAAACATATTTTATATAAATTTATACATATGCATAATAAAACTTTATCAGAAGAAATAATTTAAAGTAATTACAATTATAATTAAAATATGACAAATTTTAATTATTTACCTTTTAATAAAACATGTGTTTACGAAGAATTTTCATTAGAGAACATTTGTTCTTATTCTAGAACAGGAACGATCGATACAAATAAAATTTTAAGTTTTATTAATGCTGTATTAAATGCTTGTTCTAAAAAATTTTTAACAACACGCGATGAAGACATCAAAATTAAACAAATTAATGATTTTGAGAAATTTATCATAGATAATATAAAAACATCAAGTTCTTTTGTTGAATATAAAAATAAAACAAAGGAATTGTTTTTAGATATTCTTAAAAGTATTTATAATTATATTGAAAATGATGTTGATACCGAAGACTATAAAGATGTTTTGGATGAAATAAAAGTAAATTTAGAAATTAATAAAATTATATGTGATATAATACCTATTGACAAACATAAAAAAATAATTGATAGGGTTATGAATAGATGGAATGATAATAAAAATAACACCTTTATAACTAATTTAATTTCTGAAATAATGTTATATATCGAATATGAAGAAATATTAGATGATATTGAAATAGAAAAAGTAGAATATATTAAAAAACATATTAGTGTTTTCAATGATATTGTAAACGATAAACTTAAAACAATTATAAATGAACCAGAAGAAATAAATAATGATGTTAATAATTTATTAATAAAACATATATCTGAACATTTTAATTGTAATATATATATTATTGATTTTAATAAAAATATACCATTAAATTTTTATAATTATGAAAAAGATAATTATATTGTAATTATTTCTTTTGATGATGTACATTATGAAATTTTAGGAAAGTGTTTACCAAATAATAAAATACAGAGAGAATTTGCACGTAATGATAGTATTATAAAAAGTTTAGAAAAAATCATGTAACTTTAAACACTATATGTTCAAACGATTTACTGAAAAAAAGAATAAACGAGTTCGTTTTGAACGCAAATAAAATTATGTTTGAATCATATTGCCTTGCTAATTTACATATAATTAAACTTGTCAACC
>Ga0315906_10009688_pt1 | contig 11413 bp, 7 predicted proteins | sample LakEriMetagenome_4_FD_203526 | JGI IMG/M metagenome (GOLD analysis project Ga0315906, IMG submission 203526) | Freshwater fungal communities from buoy surface, Lake Erie, Ohio, United States - Buoy 2 MA122 | ecosystem: Environmental > Aquatic > Freshwater > Lake > Lake biofilm | place: USA: Lake... | reverse complement strand
AACGCGCGGCCAGACGCCTCGGCCTCAACCTCACGCATACGCCCATCGACCGGCTGGCGGGGATCATCAGCCGGGCCAAGAACGACCTGCGCACGCCGGAGACCTTCCAGCCGCGCTGGGGAAGGCCTGCCGACGAAGTGGCCCTGAGACTGTGGCCGCTCTACCAGCAGATGCTCCTCGACTGCAACGCGGTCGACTTCGACGACCTTCTCGTGCACGTCGCCAGGATGATCGTGGACAACCCGGAGTTGAGGGCCCGTCTCGACGCCCGCCACCGCTGGATCCTCGTCGACGAGTACCAGGACACGAACGCCGCCCAGTATGCGATCCTCCGCGGCCTGTCCATCGATCATCCGAACCTCTCGGTCACCGGCGATCCCGATCAGGCGATCTACGGCTGGCGCGGTGCGAGCATCAGGAACATCCTCGAGTTCGAACGCGACTATCCGGCGGCGACCGTGGTGACACTCGAACGGAATTACCGCAGCACCGCCAACATCCTCGGCACCGCCGATCGGCTCATCGCCAACAACGCGAAGCGGAAGCCGAAACGCCTGCTCACCGACGCCTCGCCCGGGGCGCCGGTGCGCATCGTCCTCGACCCGTCGGGCCACGAGGAGGCGGAGCGGATCGCCGACGAGATCGCCGTGTCGATCATGCGCGGGGCGAGGTCGCCGCGGGACGTCGCCATTCTCTTCCGCACCAACGCCCTCTCCCGCTCCCTCGAGGTCGCGCTCCGTTCCCGGGGCATTCCCTACCAATTGCTCCGCGGGGTGGAGTTCTTCAAGCGACGCGAGATCCGTGACGTCGTCTCCTGGCTCCGGCTGCTGCGCAATCCCCGGGACGACGAGGCACTCCTCCGCGTGATCAACGTTCCGGCGAGGGGCATCGGCCGACAGTCCCTCGACCTGCTCTCCTCGTGGGCGGCCGACCATCACGTCTCGTTGCTCGAGGCCTGCCGGAATGCCGACAGGATACCCGGGCTCACGGCCCGGTCGGCGACCTCGATCGGTCGCTTCGTGTCACTCCACGACGCCCTGGGACGGGTCGCCGCGGCCGAGGGATCGGTGGCGGTCGTGCTGGAGGCGGTCCTCGAGCGCATCGGCTACCGGGAGATGCTCGCCGAGGAGGAGGAGGAGGAGGGAGACGACCGGCTGGCGAACGTCGAGGAACTCGTGACCGCCGCACGCCAGTTCGACGCCGAACGCGGGCTCTCCCCTCCGACAACCGACGACGAGACGTCGCTGGGCGCTTTCCTCGACACCACGGCCCTCGTCGCCGACACCGACGTCTGGGATCCATCGGCGGAACGGGTCTGCCTGATGACGTTCCATGCCGCGAAGGGCCTCGAGTTCCCCGTGGTCTATCTGGTGGCGATGGAGGACGGCATCCTTCCCCATCAGCGCAGCCTCGACCATCCCGATCAACTCGAGGAGGAGCGGCGGCTGGTGTTCGTCGGCATCACGAGGGGCATGCACGAGGTTCACGCCAGCTGCGCCAGGGTCCGGGACTACAGGGGCACGCGCCGGATCGGGGCGCCGAGCCTTTTTCTCGCGGAGATGTCCGGGTGTGAGACCGAGGTCACCGGAGCCGAGGCGCGGGGAGACGACCTTCGCTCGGCCGGGGGACGTGTCGTCGACGAATACTGCCAACTCGAGGAGGCTGCTCAGGACCGATCGGGCCGGCATGACTCCCGGACCGGTCAGGACCGGACTTCGCGCGACGACGGACTGGTCCTCGAGTCGGAGGAGGACGCCCCTCCCAGCGTCACGCGGGGGGCCGGAACGAGGACGCCCCCACGGGGCGCTCCACGCCTCGAGACCGCGGCGGAACTCGATCGCCGCTCCGGCCTGGCGTCCCGGAACACCCCCACGCTCGCCTCCGGCGAGCGTGTCCGTCACGCCGAATATGGCGAGGGCACGGTCGCCGGCGTCAGCGGGATGGGGCCACGCCAGGTGGCGACGGTGACGTTCGACGGCGCGGCTGGCGTGCGCCGATTCATCGTGTCCCACGGGGCCCTGGAGCGGATCTGACCCGCGTGGACCGGCACCGACACGGGTGCGGCGACGCCACAAACGGGCATCCCCGGGCCGACCGACCGAGAGGGTTCGAGCCCCTGCAGCGTTCCTCCGGTCGATCCGGAGCGATCAGGAGTCGTTCTTTCTCGTCGACTCCGAGGTGGCGGCGCTTGCCTCCGAATCGACCACCACACCGTCGTCCTCGAAGACCACGCGGTCGAACTCGGGGATCAGATCAGCGAGGAACTGCACGCCGGTCCTCGTCCCCTCGCCACGCGTCATCGCGGTCTCGTTGATCAGGGCGTAGATCTTGTACACGGAGGCGAAGTTCGCCAATTCGATACGGGCGATCTGCGGTGCCATCCAACGAATCCGGGCCGACGGGTCGGCGTCGACAGGCTGTTCGGTGTCCTCCGCGGCGTATGTCCAGAGGATGCGCAGTTGCTCACCCGGCTTTCGGAAGGCACCGGAGAACGCCTCCGCCTTCGCCCCCTCCGCGAGCGGGATCATCTCCCGGTGCTCCTGCTCCGACGCCTCGAAGCCGGCGTTCGGGTAGCAGCGGTCGGGCGTATGACCGGAGGCATCGCTCGGGGTGGCACAGACGACGAATACGCCGACGCGCACACCGGTGTCCACGTGCCGATACTCGCGGGAGATGTGACCCACCGCTCCGGCCGCCTTGAGCTGGATCGGATCGGCCTCGGTCTCGACGTCGAGCCGCCAGGGTCCGAACTCACGCGGAAAAGCCGCCTCGAGACGGGCCGCATCCCGCTTCAGTTGCTCGGTGACGTTCTTGCCGGTCCAGCGGTCGGTCAACTTGCCCTGGTACCAGGTCACGCCGAGCACCGCCGCGACACCGATGGCGATCATTCCCCAGTGCAGGATCGAAGAGGATTTCATGGTCCACCGTCTCTCCCTTGCCAGAAAACAGAATCATCCGTCGCCCGACGAACCGCCGTCACCCGGCGAGCCTCCGCGAGCGCCGCCCACTCTTCTCGCGGGTGCCGCACACGACACATCCCATCACCCGCACGCCGGCCGACTGCAGCCGGTCCACAGTCTCGGTGATCGCCGGCACGACGCTCACGTCCCTCATGGTCGAGATCACCGCCGCGTCGGACTGCTGGCCGATGATCAGGGCGTCGGCGTGGGCCAGCGAAGGGCCGGCGTCGATGACGATGTGGTCGAACGTCTCGCGGTACTCGCGGACGATCCGCTGCAGCTCCGATCGCGACAGGGCGTTGATCGCGGCGTAGTCGCAGTTTCCGGCGGTCACGGCGAAGAGCCCGTCGATCACCGTGGGCTGCACCACCTCGTTGTTCGTCGCCTCTCCGCGGAGCAGTTCCGAGAAGCCGGGCTGCGTCGGGTCGAGTTGCAGCGCCACGTGGACGGAGGGATTCCGCAGGCTGCCGTCGAGGAGCAGCGTCCTCTTGTCGGCACGCGCGATGCTCGCGGCGAGATTCGCCGCCAGCGAGGATTTGCCCTCTCTCTCCCCGGGGCTGGTGATCATGATCACCTTGGGGGCATCCCGGCCACCGCCGAGGATGAGCGTGCGGATGGCATCGACGCATTCGGCGACACGGTATTCGCTCTGCTTGGCGCGCTTCGACTTGCCGACCCAGGGCAGCGTCCCGATCACCCGGAGACCGACGCGCTGCGAGATCTCCTCGGGTGAGCTGAGACGGTTCCGCAGGTACTCGACGAGGAGCACGGTGCCGGCGCCGACGGTCATCGCCAGCAGGCCGGCGATGGTGGAGAGAATCGCTCGCACGATGAAATCGCTGCTGGTCGGGACGGTGGCCTCCTCGAGCTGGGTCACGCGCGGCGGGGCGGTGAGGTCGAGCGACGAGCTCTCCAGCTGCAGGCCGATCTGGTCCGTCACCCGCTGGAGTTGCTCGATCTCACCCCGACGCACCTCGAGATCGGCGTTCGCCGCGCCCAGGACCATGACTTCCTTCGTGACCTTCTCGAGTTCCTTCGAGGTCTCCTCGATCGTCCTCACGAGCGCATCGCGGCGCACCTTCAGCGTCGCGGGCGACAGCGCTACCTCCCGCCGCGACCCGGCGCCGGCCACGATGCCGCGGCTCAGCGACTGCCTGACCTCCGGGCGGAGCATCTTCTTCAGCGATTCCAGATCGGCCTTCAATTGCTCCCGCTGCGCGAGCATCCGCTTCACTGCCGGTGCGTTGCGGCCACGAGCGCTCCGATCGGCCTGGGAGAGGATCGAGTCGTCGATCGCGGCGATCTGGGCCTCCAATTCCCGCACTTCCGGCTCCCGCGACAGCGCGAACTCGAGCCGCTGGTTCATCTCCTCGCCAGACTCCTGCTCCTCGTCGTTCTCGTTCTGCTGCTCCTCTTCTGCCCGCTCGGAGTCCCTCATCGCCAACTCCACGTCGAGCGTGGCGAGGTCGGTCTCCGAGAGACGGAGCGTCTGCCGGAGTGCCGAGAGGTGGTCCATGAGGAGGGCGCGCTGCGTCGCCACCTCGGTGCTGTCCCGGGTACCGAGCGTGCGGGCGAGCTCGTTGAAGGTCTCTTTGCGGCTGCGCAGCTCGGTCTGGTTCTCCTTGTACTTCTTCTCCAGCGAATCGCGGCGGGTGAGGCGATCCTGGCGATCCTTGTTGACGATGTCGTCCAGGTAGCACTGCGTGACGGCGTTGAGGATCTTCTGGGCATCCTCCGCGACCGGAGCCCGCAACTTGATCTGAAGCACCTCCGACTGGGCGTTCACGACCGGCTGGATCGAACTGCTCAACCAAGTCACCGGATCGTCCTCGTCGGTGATCGTCCGCAGCGAGGAGATCCCGGGACGGCGGAGGGCCGCGTTGAGCACCACCGGGCTGCGGAGCAGCTGCAATTGGGTTTTGCGGTAGGCCTCGTACTCGTTCTGGTTGGCGGCACCGTCGAGAAGGCCGCCGGTGCCGCGGATCCGGAGCCAGACCACCGCCTCGTAGCCACGGGGCATGAAGAGGAACACCGGCAAGGCGGCCAAGGGAGCCAGCGCCGCGCCCACCATCACCGCCCGCAGCCAACGCCGCCGCAGCGCGTGGAGCAGCCGTCGTGTGTCGATGCCCGACTGCAACGGTTGCTCGCCGCCCCCCCCGGGGAACACCATCGTGGGCGGGGAGGGGATCGACGGGAGATTGTCGCGAACGATCAGGGTGCCGACGGACGGCACCGACACCTGATCGTCGGCGGGGGCACCGGGCATTGCTGAATCACTCATGGCGTAGGACACCCCACGATCAGACCGCACCAATAGCTGTGAACCGAACCTGTCGCCGACATCCGCAACGCTCCGTCGGCAACCCGCGAACCACCCGCGTGGTCCTCGATCCCGACCGACCCGACCGCGACGCCCGCTCGACTTCCGCCGCACCTCGACCGACCAACCATCCGCTCATCCGAACCACCATCCGCTCGCACGCGACCCGCCACCGCGGAGCCCGACGCCGGCGACGACCCACCGTCGCACCGACGTCCGAGCCGACTGCCCATCGGTCCGCGGCACGACGAACCAATCGGGCGCTCAACTCCTCCCGAACGGGAAAACGACGACGTTCGCATCCGGTCCCGTCCTCGGACGGGGGGCGCCGCCGGCCTTCGCGCTGCCAGCGTCCGCGCCCACGATCGGCGCGTCGGACACGGGCTTTCCCGCCGGCAGCGGCTTGGACGCCCCGGGAACGGCGCCTTCTCCACCGGGGACCAACGCGAGCGTGTCGGACTCGGGAAGGAAGATGTTCGCCAGCAGGTATTGCTCGAAATAGAGCATCGCCATGGCTATCGGCATCATCACCATGCCGGCCCAATCGTGGAACACCCGCTCCGCGAACTCGGAATCGGCCACCTGGAACAGCAATCCGGTGATCGTGATGCGGATGGAGTTGACGATCAGGGCGATGGGGATGGCGCTGGCGAGGATGATCCCGTTCTCCCACCACGACCGCTGGCCGACCATCACCAGACCGACCGCGAGCGCGCAGAAGATCGTGAGCATTCGCAGGCCGCTGCAGGCGTCGACGACGCCGAGATGCATCTCCCCGAGAGTGATCTGATTGCCCTCGCGGAAGGCCTCGAGGCCCAGCGTCTGCAGCGCGAATGTGCTGACGATCGTGGCGATCGTCTGCAGTGGACCGAGCAGGTATCGCGTGGCTTCGTCGGGGAGGGGGAACATGAAGATGAGGAACAGGAGCGGCGCCCAGGCCCACCGCAGCATGCTCCACCCGCCGGCGAGCAGGAAGATGCCCACCATCGCCGGGACGAAGGTGTACATGTCGATCGTGACGATGCGGTAACTGGCGACGAGCAGACGGAGCCCGAAGCTGGCCGCGAGGAGGGCGAGCCCGACCGCTCGCGCCGAAATGGGCACGGGCACCTTGGCCGGCTCGCGCCACCAGAACAGGATCGCGCCCGAGAACAACGGCACGATCCACCCGTGCGCGTACTGGGCGTTGCTCCAGGCGATGGACGCCAGACGCAGAGCCGGAAGATAGCTGTAGAGGAGCAGTCCGACGAGGACGGCGATCGTCAGCAGGACCGATCGCTGTTCGGGCCGCGCGAGATCGGCCACCAGCGCCGACCAGCGCCGCTTCAAGCCGACGAGGAACTCCTCGTCCTCGGCGCCGGCGTGGATCGATTGGCGGCCTTCGCCGTTCCCCAGCGAGCTGCCCCGCTGCGGGATTCCCAGCACCGACGGCGCCGCCCGGGAGGCGGATGACGGCGCGACGACCACCTGCCCGACTGGAGCCGCCACCAGAGCGGGCCCAGCACCGCCGTCACCGGGCTTTCGCGTCGCGCTTCGAGCGCCTTCGGCCCCGAACCCAAACACGACAGGTTTCATGGAATCACCACAGCGATGCGAGGCCCCTGAACGGCACGGCAGTATACACCATCGCCCCCCTGTTTTCCCGGGTAGACCCGTTCCCGGATCCAGCCAGGGAAGTTTTTTTTCCATCTTTCACGGCCGTTTCGCTGCGATCCGTACAGTTTCCCCCGGAGTCACGGCCACAGTCCCACCCAGGCACGCCACAGGATCAGGTGCAGCGCGGCGGCCACGACCAGATCTCCCTCCCCCCGCCGTCCGGAAAAAGTCCGCAGGGACTCCTGCGACAGTCGGGTCAGGGGGGCGATCGGCGGCCCGACCGCCGCCTCCGGAGCACGGGTGGTGGCGGCCGCGGGTACCGGGCCGTCGGGTGCCGGGTCATGGGTCGGTTCCCGGTTCGGCCCGTCGGCCGCCTCCTCGCCGACAGGCGCCGGTCCGGGCTCGGGCGGCGGGTCGGGGACCGAAGGGACACCCGGCAGGAACGCGCCCGCCGCCAGCCGGCATCGGCGCAGGAGCGGCGCCAGGAGCGCCACCACGGCCACCCCCTGCCAGCCGAGGGCAGCGCCCGCGAGCACGAGCCCGTCGCGGTACGCCTGCGGCGACGTGGCTCCCACGACGGCCCCGGCGAGGGCACCGGCCGCCGCGATCGAAAGCCCGCGCAGCACCGAGCCCGGCCCCCGGGCGGCCGCCGCTGCGTCGACATCCCCGAGGATCCCGACGGGGACGAACCAATCGCAGAACGAGACCAGCAGCACCGTCACGACGAGCGCCGCGCCCCTCCAGCGCCGCGGCAGGGCCTTTCCGTCCGCGCTGACAGCCGCCCCCAGCATCAGGTTGAAGAGCAGCCAGGCGTGGAACGACGCGAGGAGGATGAGGCGGAGATCGGGGCGCAGGAGCAGGTTGTCGGACCCCGCCCGACCACCCTGGAACGACATCCCGGGGAAGGTTCCCCCTCCCGACAGCAACTCCGCGGCGGCGACACCGCCGAGGACGATCGCCGCGGCGGCTTCCATGAGCGGATAGCCCGGCGCGATCTCCGCCCCGCAGTCGCGGCACCGGCCCCGGAGGAGCAGCCAGCCGATCACCGGCACGTTGTCGTGCCAGCGGATCGCCCTGCCGCAGGCGGGACAGCGTGAGCCACCCGTCACCACCGACTCCCCCCGGGGGAGACGGTACACGACGACGTTGAGGAAACTCCCCAGATTCCCGCCGACGAGCAGCAGCACCAGCGTCACGCAGGCGTCGGTCAGCGGTAGGACCCACTCGAGCATCGTGCCCCCCGGAGGATTCCCGGTCCCGACAGGAGGCGGTCGCTCCACCGGCGCGGCTCGTTTTCACCGGGTGCCGCCGGGGGATAGATTAACCGACCCTCTTGGTCGCTCGGGCGATGCCGCCGGCCGGACTCCACCACGCACATTCAGTCGATGCACGATCCAAAGCCCCGTCCGGCCGCGCCCGACCCCGCCCCGGCGGACACGGCCCCCGGCGCCGCCGCGGAGACCGGGCCGCGGCCACGCGGTGGATTCCGCCGTCTGGCCCCGCTCGTCCGTCTCCTCGGCACCGTCGGCTTGATGGCGCTCGCCCTGCGCGGCGTCGAATGGCCGCAGTTGTGGGCGGTTCTCCGCGGCGCCGACTGGCGCTGGTGGGGGGCAGGGCTCGCGCTCATGCTGGCGGTGCAGGCGGTCGCCGCGGTGCGTTGGGCGATGCTCGCCAGACCGGTCGGATTCGACCTTCCGCTCGTCCTCTTCGTACGGCGTTTTTTTGAGGGGCTGTTCTTCAACCTGTTCCTGCCGACGTCGATCGGGGGAGACGTCGTCAAGGCCTACCGGCTCGCCGACACCACCGGGGGACGCGTCCTCGCCGCCTGCACCGTGCTCGCCGATCGTCTCGCCGGCCTCACCGCGCTGGGCGTCATCGGTACGACGGCCCTGGTCGCCCACCAGCGCTCGCTCGCGGCGACCTCGTCGTTGGCCGTCGGGGTGGCCATCGCCGGCGGCGTCATGCTCGTCGCCAGGACGGTCGTCGCCAACCTCGAACGCCTCGTGGCGATCCTGCCCCGGAACCGGGCGGTCGATCTGCTCGCCGCCCGCCTGCTCCCCTACCAGCGACGACCGTCTCTGATCACGTCGGCCATCGGCTGGGGGCTCGTCGTGCAGATCGGCGGCGTGCTCAGCACGGCGTGCGTGGCCCGCTCGCTCGGCGTCGCCATCCCGCTGCCGACGTGGTTCATGGTGGTGCCGCTGGTGAGCCTGATGACGGTCCTGCCGATCAGCATCGGCGGGATGGGTGTCCGCGAGGGGATGATGACGGTGATGCTCGCCCCGTTGGGGGTGCGGAAGGAGACGGCGGTGGCGATCGGGCTGCTCGCGTTCCTGACCAGCGTCGCCTGCGGGTTCGTCGGCGGGCTCGTGTTCCTCGCCGAAGGGCGGGCTCCCGACCCGTCGCGGGATCGGCGGTGACGGCGGGGAGTCAGTCCCGCCGCCGGCGGCGGGCGTCGACGAGCAGCAGACCGGCGATCGTCTTCGCATCCTCGATCGTGCCGTCGAGGCACATGCCGATCGCCTCGCGCCACGGCACGACGCGGGTGCGGATCTGCTCCCCCGGCTCCAGTTGCTGGCGCCCCACGACGAGCCCCTCGGCGACGAACAGATGCATGCGCTCGCGGAGGATGCCGGGCGACATCCAGAACATCGCGGCCGGCTCGATCCGCGCGGCCCGGTAGCCGGTCTCCTCCGCGAGCTCGCGGGCAGCCGCGGCCGCGGTCGATTCGACACGGTCGAGCGTGCCGGCCGGCAACTCGAGGAGTGTCTCCCCGACCGCGACGCGCACCACCTCGACGAGGCAGACCTCGTCGGCGGAGACCATCGGCACCACCACCACACTCCCGGGATGCTCGACGACCTCGCGCACGCGCGTGCCGCCGGGATGGTGCTCGAGCCTCCGCACCACGCGGAAGCGCCCGGCGCGCAGCAGTTCGGCGCCGTCCGCCGACGGTTCATCTTTCATCCTCGCCCTTCCCCCCCGCCAACGTCGAGCCGCGCGACGGCCTCGCCCGCCACGTGCCAATCCCCATCCCGGCCCAGCGCCGCCATCCGCACCATCGCCATCCCCAGCCAGCCGCCGTGCCGGGGCGACGGCGCCGTGGAACTGATCGTGCCCACCGCCTCGGCATCCCCGCGGGCCTCGACGCGCATGCCCGGCGCGAGGCGCGTGCGGCGCGAGAGGACCACCACGAGGCGACGGTTGACGTGCCCGAGCGAATCGAGCCGGGCCACCGTCTCCTGCCCGAGGTAGCAGCCTTTGTCGAACGCGATCGCCTCCCGGTCGCGTCCCACCTCCTGGGGCAGCGTCCGGGGAGGAAAGTCGGCCGGACCGGGCCGTCCCGCCTCCAGCCGTGCCGACTCGAGGGCGGCGGGCGCGGCGACTGGGACACCGTCGTCACGGAGACGATCGACGAGCCGCGCCCGTTCCACCGCCGGAACGACGACGAGGAACGATCCGGCGCCGGCCCACGAGCCGCGCACGATCGCCGCGGGCACCCCGGCGCACGTGCCGGGGAAGTCGCCGGCGGCGAAGGCCTCCATCCGATCGACGGTGTGCCCGATCGGGGACGCCGCGGGCAGCGTCGCCCCGGCCGCCCCGAGCCATGCCGCGGCCGACGGCCCCGCGACGAGCAGCCACGCCGACGCGGCGGCCGTGTCGACCACCTGCAGGCGCTCCCGGATGTGGTAGCGATCGAGGTGCGCCGCCAGGCAGCGGGCCTCCCCCTCCGGTTCGGCGGGCGGCACCCCCGCGTCGATCCACACGCCGTCGCCGGCCCGGAGGGCGGTGCCCCAGAGCAGCACCTGGCCGCGGGAGTCGAGAAAGAAGGCCTCGCCGCCGGCCCCGGGAGCGATACGGCCGACCGCCGCCGTGCAGAACCCGTCGACGAATCGGACGGCGTCCGCGCCCGCGACGACCACCGACACCCGGGGGGAGACGTCGGCCCAGGCCACGGCCTCGGCGAGTTCCCGGTATCCGTCCGGGATCGGCAGCGCGTCGTCGGGGAGGGAGTCTGGCACGGACCGGCTCCGGAGCGGTGACGGGACCGTGGTACGGTGCAACCGCCGCGGCGCGTGTGTCAACGATCGGGAAAAAAATTTTTCCCGCCGGGCGAACGAGCCCGGTCCGATCTCCGTAGTGTCTGCTGTCGCGTCCGACGAGGACGAGGCCGGCCGCGGGGGCCCGAGCCCTTGCCGCCGTGAATAGAGTTCTCCGGCCGGACCCGTTGGCAAGGCGGGGTCCGGATCTGACGAGCGCCGTCCGCGTCATTGTGCCCCGTCTCGCGCTTCCCCGTTTCGATGGTCCGCGCTCCCGGTGCGCCCGCACCCGGGATCCCGGAGCCAAAAAGGAGTTCCCCGTATGGCCACGGTCCAGTGTGAAACCGGCTCGCTCGACGGCTTCGACGACGGCGGGCAGCGCGGACGGCACCCTTTCGCGGTCGCCGACGCCGGCATCTCCGACGTGGTGCGGGCCGAGCGCGACTACCTCCCCGAGCTGGCCGGCGCGGCACGGCCGCGGCGGCCGCGGCGGGACC
>Ga0315906_10009684_pt1 | contig 11415 bp, 13 predicted proteins | sample LakEriMetagenome_4_FD_203526 | JGI IMG/M metagenome (GOLD analysis project Ga0315906, IMG submission 203526) | Freshwater fungal communities from buoy surface, Lake Erie, Ohio, United States - Buoy 2 MA122 | ecosystem: Environmental > Aquatic > Freshwater > Lake > Lake biofilm | place: USA... | reverse complement strand
GCCCTGCGGGCTCAAACATCTGAACTTCTTGATCCGTCTTGCCCTGCGCTGCTCGACGCCTCCCACGGGGACCCCAAGAGCGAACACCAGCGGACGGCTCGTTTGGCTGCGCCAAACATCGCGGCGTTCTATGCACTCTCGTTTCACTCCACCGCGGCGATGCGAAGCGAGCCGTGGTGTATTGGCTCTTGGGCCCCCTTGAGACGAGCTGAGCAGCGCAGCGGGGGGCGGAAAAGGAAGCGCAGATGTTTGAGCCCGAAGGGCGAGTTCTGCGCTTCCCGCCTCCCGCGAGCAGCGCAAGGCAGCCCCGGTACCCCGGGGCCTCGGAACCGGGGTCGCCTTTTCTTTGCTTACTTTCTTTTGGCGAAGCAAAAGAAAGTGAGTGCGCTGTCGGGCGCACATCCCGACGCGGTGCTACGAACACCAAACACCCTCAAACACAATCAACCCAAAAAGCCGCCAGCCGCCAGCCGCCAGCCGCCAGCCGCCAGCCGGCGGCCACCGGCTACCATTCGCCCCCATGTCCCTTGCCCAAGCCGTCGGCCTCCTGTTGTCATCTTTGGCTCGCCTGATCACAGGTGCACAAGGTCATTGGTATGGTTGCCCGCCTAAAGCCGAACAGCGCATTTATTTCGCCAACCACCAAAGCCACTTTGACTGGGTGCTGATCTGGGCGGCATTGCCGCGTGAGTTGCGCAACACCACGCGGCCGATTGCGGCGCGGGACTATTGGACCTCGTCCAAACTCAAACACTGGATCACCCGCGAGGTGTTTAACGCGGTGTACGTCAGCCGCGAACGCAGTGCCGACGAAGACCCGCTGGAGCCACTGATGGAGGCGCTGCGTAACGGTGACTCTTTGGTCATCTTTCCCGAGGGTACTCGTGGCAACAAGGCTGACCCGGCCACGTTCAAAGCCGGGCTCTTTCATTTGGCCGAGGCGTTTCCTGAGGTGCAACTGATTCCTGCTTGGATCGACAACGTCCAGCGTGTCATGCCCAAGGGCGAGGTGGTGCCTGTACCGCTGCTGTGTTCGGTGACATTTGGCGCACCCATTCGCGTCGAGCCCGGCGAGGACAAACGCGTTTTTTTGGCTCGGGCTCGTGAGGCTGTCATGGCCTTGCGTGAGGTGCACTGATGGGCGCACTGCGGGATCTCACGGTGTCGCAGCAAGTCGCTTTGCTGTTTGTCTCCCTTTTCGGCGTTCTGGTGTTGTCGACCTTTGCGCTTTTTTGGCGCAGCCTGAGGCTTGAAACACAGGAGCAGCGTGAGTCACACGCAGCAATTAAACGTGATCTGCGTGCGGTTTGGGTCGGTGCCGGTTTGTTTTGGGTGGCCTGGGTCTTGGGCGGTGTGGTGGCGACCTTGTTGTTTGCCGTGGTGTCTTTTTTGGCGTTTCGGGAATTCATCACCTTGAGCCACACCCGCCGCGCCGACCACCGCAGTTTGCTGCTGGCTTTTTTCGTGGTGCTGCCCGCGCAGTTTGTATTGGTTGGCAATAGAAACTTCGACCTCTTCACCGTGTTCATTCCCGTGTATGTGTTCTTGGCCATCCCGGTGGTGAGCGCCTTTGGCAACGACCCGCAGCGTTTTTTGGAGCGCACAGCCAAGATTCAGTGGGGCATCATGGTGTGCATCTATGGCATGAGCCATGCCCCCGCACTGCTGCTGTTGAATTTGCCGAAATACAGCGACCGAGGCGCTTTTCTGGTGTTCTACCTGGTCATCGTGGTGGCCGTGGCCCAACTGGTGCAAGAGTTGGCCACGCGCTTGTTGCGCCGCCGGCCTGCGGCCAGGGCCATCAGCCGTTCGTTCTCTTGGCGCGCCTGGTGGGCCGGTGCTCTCGCCGCCGCGGTGGTGGGGGCAGCGCTTTATTGGGCCACGCCGTTCAAACCGATTCCGGCCCTGGTGATGGGTTTCATCGCCGGTGGCTGCGGCACCCTGGGTGAGTTTGTAATGAAGGCGCTGAAACGCGACGCCGGGGTGCGCAACTGGGGCGGCAAGGCTTCGGTCACTGGCGCAGTGGGTTTGCTCGACCGTGTGGCGCCCCTGTGTTTTGCGGCACCCGTGTTCTTTCATGCGGTGCGCTGGTACTTCGGGGTTTGAACATGGCCCCAAGCGTGCAGCGCATTCTCGGCATCGACCCCGGCCTCGTCTGCACCGGTTTTGGTGTGATTGAAGCCCATGGATCCAAGCTGCACTACGTGGCCAGCGGCACCATCAAAACCAACAGCGCCAGTTTGGGTGAACTGCCGAGTCGTTTGAAGATTATTTTTGACGGCGTGCGAGAAGTTTGCAGCCGTTATGCGCCCACATGCGCCGCTGTGGAGATCGTTTTTGTGAACGTCAATCCGCAGTCCACTTTGCTGTTGGGGCAAGCACGCGGTGCGGCCATCACGGCACTGGTATCGGGCGATTTGGCGGTGTCGGAATACACCGCTTTGCAAATGAAAAAAGCCATCGTGGGCCACGGGCATGCCCGCAAAGAACAGGTGCAAGAGATGGTGAAGCGGCTGCTGCAACTGCCCGGCCTGCCCGGCAAAGACGCTGCCGATGCCCTCGGCCTTGCGATTTGCCACGCCCACGCCGGGGCCTCGTTTGCCGCCATGGGCAAAGCCGCCACCCTGGAGCGACGCACGCATGCGCAGTTCAAAGGTGGGCGCACTTACTGAGCTGGCGCAGACACGGTTTCAGCGTGACAACTGCGTGTAAGTCTCTCTTGCCAATCCCATCATCGTTGCGGGCGGTAAAGCACCACTGAGTGCATACCCGAACCGCCCTTCAACCCAATAAAAAGACTCCACCGCGCCTTCTTTGCTGGACCGAAATGCCGTTTCTGCGGGTTGACGGTCCGCGGGGAAGTGGGTCAGGTATAGCGTGAGGCGACGCCCCTCGCCGTCCTCGTACATGAACTGCGCCGTCGGCCCCGTGTCTGCGGGCAACAACCGCCCGCCCAAGAGGCGAAAGCCGTGTGCTTGCAGCGAAGGCACACGCAGCGGCGCACCCAAGCGGCGGCTGAGCCACTGCACCAAATGGGCTTCTTCAGCCACCCCCACCTCCACGGGATGGCGCACTTCAGGCACATACACCGTGTGCGCCACCATCGCCTCACGTACGAAGGGCAGGGTGGACGCTTCCAGCATTGGCGTTGGGCGTGAGGCCGCCACCCACCACCCACCTGTTGTGCCCACGACCAGCAGCATGGTGGCCACAAGCGCCAGGGTCCAACCCGGCCAGTGCTTGCGCTGGGTGGCTAACACCGGGCGTGTCAATGCAGCGGAGGCCTCGCTGAGCGTCAGGTTGTCATGGAGTTCTTTGAGTTGTGCTGCTTGCGCCCGCCACGCTTGAACACGCTGGGCATCTTCGGGATGGTGGGCCAACCAATGCCAAACGGCCTGCAGTTGGTCCGCCGGGAGCTGGCCGTCCACATAGGCATGCAAGGTGGCATCCATCATGGTGCCCTGGGGTGGGGACGGAGGGGTGCTCACTTTTTCACTAACAACAAGTGGGGCGCCGACGCTGACGCAGCTGGTTGCAATACGGATCGCAATTGCTCGCGGGCGCGGTGCAGGCGTGACATCACGGTGCCGATGGGAATGTCCAGTATCTGCGCCGCCTCGGCGTAGCTGTTTTCCTCGACGGTGATCAGGAGTAATACGGCCCGAGACGCTGGCGTGAGTGTGAGCAACGCCTGTTGCATGTCGAGTCGTTCGCCGACCTGGGTCCAGGGCTCGTAACCGGCCTCGGGGGCTTCATCCATTGGGACACTGGCATCGTGCCACCTCGAATCACGGCATTGGTTGAGATAAAGGTTGTGCATCACACTGAGCAACCAAGCACGCAAATTGGAACCTGGCTGCCACAGCGACCACTTCAGCATGGCGCGCTCGAGCGTGTCTTGGACCAGGTCGTCAGCGCGTGTGGCGTCACCCGTTAGCAGGCGCGCATAGCGCCGCAGGGCCGGCAAGTGGGCGAGGGTGTCTTCAACGCCCATGGGCCGACTGTGCAGCGCCAACTCAAGGCTTGGCCAGGCGCCACACGTTGTTCACGCCATCGCCGGTGCGGTCACCGGCTTTTTGGTCTTTGACCCAGAAATAAAGGGGTTTGCCTTTGTAGGCCCATTGCTGGCTGCCGTCGTCGCGGGTGACCACAGCCCAGTCGCCGCTGTTTTTTGCGCCAGCCGCCGCCATCAAGGGGGGCCAGTTTTGCGCGCAGGGGCCATTACAAACGCTTTTGCCTGAGCCTGCGGCGTCGCGGTCAAAGGTGTAGAGCGTCATGCCGTTGCTGCCGACAAAAACGCCGTCGCTGACTTTGGCAGGGGCTGCAGGCTCCATGGTGGAACAACCGGTTGCCAAGAGGGCGGCCAAGGCCCAGGCGGTGAGGAAACGTGTGCGCATGATGAATCTCCGTTGAAAGTGGTTGGATTGCATCACGGTAAACACCGCTGCGACAGGTTTTATTCCATCGCTTGGAACAAAGTGGGGCGATTTTTCGCAGCCTATGCGGAGCGGCGGCCTCGGTTGAAACCTTATCCGTGCACCAACCTCACATGCGCTGGAGTGCTACCAGGTTGTTGCTGAGCAGCATGGCTGGCCAATCGGGCATCGAAGGTCAGGGCGTCGAGGGCTGGGGCGAACAAGAAGCCTTGGTATTGCCCGCAGCCCAGGGACTGCAGGAAGACACGTTGCGCTTCGGTCTCTACACCCTCCGCCACGATCTGCATGTGCAGGGCGTGGCCGAGGTTGACGATGGCGTTGACAATGCCTGCGTCACTTTCGTCGCCGGGCAGGCCGCGCACAAAACTGCGGTCTATCTTCAGGCGGCCAATGGGGAAACGTTTCAGGTAGCCCAGGCTGGAATAACCCGTGCCAAAGTCGTCGATGGCCAGTTTGACCCCCAAGGCGGCGAGCTGGCTCAGACGCTGCAAGGCTTCTTCCGCGTTTTGAATCAGGATGGATTCGGTCAGCTCCAGCTCCAAATACTCGGCTGCAAGTTGGTGTTTGGCCAGCGCTTTGGCCACTTCCTCAACGAACTCGGGTTGTTGAAACTGCAGAGCAGACACGTTCACACTGATGTTGATGCGGTTGCCTTCGCTGTGCCAGCGGGCTGCTTGATGTATGGCCTCGCGCATCACCCAGTCGCCGATGGCCACGATGAAACCGGTTTCTTCCGCGACGGGAATGAAGTCGGCTGGCGAGACCGGCCCCAGTTCGGGATCGGTCCAGCGGATCAGGGCCTCCGCGCCCACCACGTTTCCCGTGTCCATGTCGATTTGGGGTTGGTAGTGCAAACGGAAGCGGCCCAGGGCCAAAGCCTGGCGCATGGCGTGGTCCAGGCGCAAACGGGTGAGGCGCTGGCCATCTTCACCTTGCGGTTGGTGGCGGTGGAAGCGGAAGTTGCCGCGGCCGGCGGCCTTGGCTTCGTGCATGGAGGCATCGGCGTGGCGCAGCAATTCGTCCATGCTGGTACCGTCGTTCGGGTAGAGCGAGATGCCAATGCTGCAAGTCACGTTGAAACGCAGACCGTCCAAGGTGAAAGGTTCTTGCATGGCCTCGATGGCACGGCGTGCAGCCACCGCCGCACCGCCCGCATCGGCCTGGTGCACTAAGAGCACAAACTCGTCGCCGCCCAAACGTGCCACGGTGTCGACTTGACGCAGGCAGCCCTTGAGGCGCTCGGCCGCCTGTGACAACACCCGGTCGCCAAATCCGTGGCCCAGGGTTTCGTTTACATGGTTGAAGCGGTCGAGGTTCACAAAGAGCAACGCAAATGGGGTGCCATCGCGCTGGGCCATGGCCAAGGCAAACTCAACCCGGTCGCCCAGTACGCGCAAATTGGGCAGCCCGGTGAGTGCATCGGTCTGAGACAGGGTGTCGATTCGGCGTGTGGCCTCGACATGTTCGGTGATGTCGCGGAAGGAAAACACCCTGCCAATCGGTCGGCCACGTGAGCACTGCGGCAAGGTCATCCGCTCCAAAACCCGACCGTCATTGAGGTTGAGGATGTCGCTGGCTTGAAGTCCCACGTCTTCGCAGATGGTAGTGAGCCGCCTGACGTAGCTGTGGGGCTCGGCGACGCAGCGGCGCATCCAGTCGAGGATGGCTTCGTCGTCGCGGCGGGAAAGTAGTTCGCCCGGCACATTCCAAAGTTGCGAAAACTTTTGGTTGAAGTTGCGGATTCGCCCATGCAAGTCCAGCACCAAAATGCCATCGGCGGTCGATTCGAGCGTCGCGGCAAGTTCCGCAATGCGCAGCTCCAGCTCTTCTTCAATTCGGGTCTGGGCACTGCGGTCGCGCACCACCACCAGGTAGTAGGAGGACGCACCGTCGCAAGTTAACAAGGATATCTGGCGTGTCACGGGAATGGTTTCTGGGCCCTGCCCGTCGTCACCACGGTGGGCGCGGCGCAACCAGGTGTCGGACACCACCTGGCCGTCTGTGCCAAGACGGGGGCCTTGCAACGCCGCGTCCCAGAAACAAACATCCTCAGGGGTACAGGCCAGATCCGTCATGTGCACGCCCAACAATTCGGCGGCGCTGGCACCTAACATCTCGGCAGCGGCGGCGTTCACCACCACGATTTGCAGTGTCTTGGCATCCACCAGCCACACTGCATCTTGCAAGCGGTCCACAATCTCCAGCGCCATCGCGGGCGCAGTGGTGGTGGGTGGGTGCTGTGCGACAAAACGCGCTTCAGAGAGATCGCTCACGCAGCCTCCTTCAGTGGGTTGTCTGCAGGTGCCAACTCACGCAGCGGTTCAAAGAAGTAAGCGACGCGCTGGCGCGGTGACAGATAAATCAAGGCTTCCGGTGGCAAGCCCACCGGTTTGAGGCTGCGGCGTATGCTGACATCGCCGAGTTGCTGCAAGTCCACGATCAGGGCTTCGTCGCGTGGCACTTTACGTTCGTAAGCCAGGACACAAGGCTTCAACGGGCGGCTGGAGTTGACCGACACCACCATCGCAAAACGCTCGTCGCTGAGTTGCACCAAAGAGCCCGGCGGGTAAACACCCATCATTTTGATGAAGGCATTGAGCATCGCCGTGTCGAACTTCGCCTGGCCCTGGGCGTACATCAAAGCCATGGCCTCATGCGGGGTCAGCGCGTGCGACGGCATGTGCGGGTTGCACAGGTTGTCGTAGCGGTTGACGATGGCCACCAGACGAGCGGCCAGACTCAGTCGATCGCCGCCCGTGCGGCTTGGAAAGCCGCCGCCGTCCATCATTTCGTGGTGTTGCGCAATCACGGTCAGCGCTGTTGCCGACAAGCCCATGCTGCGTCCCAACTGCACGCCATGGGCCACATGGTCTTGGTAGTGGGCCAGGTCGGCCGGAGAGAAATGGTCCTGCCGCGCACGCACGCGCTCGGGAATTTTCAGCTTGCCCACATCGTGGGTCAGTGCGCCCACGCCCAGCTCCAGGAGATCGGCGTCGTTCCAACCCAGGGCACGTCCCAACAACAAGGACAACAAGCCCACGCTGACTGCGTGCGCTGACGACTTGTCGCCAGCTGCATCGCTGAGTAAACGAATCGACATTTCTTGCGCACCAGCCATCTTGTCCAGCAGGGCACGCGACAAAGCTAGCGCTCGCTCACCGGCCTGGGCTGGGTCGGAGGGCACGATCTCGTTCATCCGCCTGCATTCACGGGCGGCCTCGGTGAATTGTTTTTCGCACAAAGCGAGTGAGGCGCGTTGTGCCGTCAGGGCGTTCTTTCGTCGCTGCTCCGCAGTCAAGGCCGGGGCAGCCACGTTGGGCGATGTGGGGTTGCTGCTGTCCGCACCGTTTGGTTCTTGTGATCCCTGCGGCGCGCTGGTTAAGCCCGGCAACGCGCCGGCGTCGTCCGACCCGCTTTGCGCCGGGCACCACCGCACTTGTTTCAAACCCAAGCCCTGGATGGTTTTGATTTGATCCAGGGTGGCAATTTTGAAATGCGACAGTGGGAATGGATGTGACATCCACCCCAGCTCTAAATACACGTACATGCCCACTTGCAATGCAGCGACATCAACCAGCGGCAGGGATTGGGTGTCTTTCATGGTGCGGGCAAAGGCGTCGGTATCTCGTTATCGGCCGGCAAAGTGCTTCACTTGAGCCCGGCGAGCAGGCTTAAAGCGAGACTTTCTTGGAACTCCAGTCAGATATCGGCCGCGTCTTGGATGAATCAAGGAGTTTTTTTGTCTTAAAACAATTAATTTGATGAAATTGACCAGTCCGTGCCGCTCAGGGCCGAAGTCCAGCTGATGGGGGACCACCGGGTTATGCTGTAGTCATGTTTGCAGTGTTCAGTGTTTCGGGTCGTGTGGTCAGTGGCACGCTGGACCAACTGCGTGATGTGGCCCCCGTGCGCGCGCCGAGCCGTGTGCGCGGCCTCTCGGCCATCGGGTCGCAGCAAGAAACCGCCGACCAGACACGGTCTCAAGACGAGAGTGACTTTGTTCATTTCGCGCAGGGAGCTGCCCGCGACCGGTCTAGAGGATTCGGTGTGGACGCAGGCTCTGCGCAACTGGCGCTGGCCGCCTATGCCGACCTGAGCGCTCAAAAACAAGCCGTGCAGGCCAGCAAACGTCCGCTCACCCGGGTCGCTGACGTGATGAGTACCCGCGTGATCACCGTGCAGGACGACACGCCTTTGGCCGATGCCTGGCAGCACCTGGCCCAAAGTGGCGTTAAACAGGCACCAGTGCTCAATGCCCAGAACCGATTGGTGGGTTTGCTGCTTCAGGCCGACATGATGCAAGGCGCGGCGCTGCCTCACCCTGCCTCGGCCCCTGCTGCTTGGCTGGCGTTGTGGCGGCAAGCCGTCGCCGAGTTCATGTGGACACCCGTGCCCAGTGTGGGCTTAGAGGCCGACCTGCGCCGCGTGGCCGAGGCCCTTTTAAGCTGGCACTTGCCCGGGTTACCTGTGGCCGATGACGAGGGCACCGTCATCGGTTTTATCGCACGAAGCGACATTTTGCGTGCGGTTGTGACGGATCCCCCCCTGGATTTGTGGGGCTGACACCGCCCCCCCGCTGCGCCGGGTCGGGAGACAATAGCGCCCTCCCATTCCAACGAGTCCGTCCATGATTCTTGAGCACGCCGACATCCGCATCCACCCAGGCCAGCAGGCGGCTTTTGAGGCGGCCATCGCCCACGGCGCCAACACCGTCATTGCGCAAGCCCAGGGATTTCACGGCTTCAAGGTGAATAAAAGTGTCGAATCGCCGGAGCGTTATGTCTTGATGATCTATTGGGAAACCCTGGAGAACCACACCGTGGACTTCCGCCAAGGCCCTCTTTTTGCACAGTGGCGCGCCATCGTCGGGCCGTTTTTCGCCGCGCCTCCAGTGGTTGAGCACTTTGAGCTCGTGAGCAAATCGGCATAGATCTCATGAGCCTGATCCTCCCCCAACGCGCCCTGGTTCTTTTTTCTGGTGGCCAAGACTCCACTGCCTGTTTGGCCTGGGCGCTGAACCGCTATGAGTATGTCGAAACCATAGGCTTCAACTACGGCCAGCGCCATGCGGTGGAGCTGGCATGCAGACCTGTTGTGCGCGCTGAATTGCGCCAGCGCTTTCAAACCTGGTCGAACCGGCTCGGCCCCGACCACGAACTCGATCTGTCCTTGCTCGGGCAAATCTCAGACACCGCCTTGACCCAGGAACGCGCCATTGAAATGCGCGACAACGGCCTGCCCAACACCTTTGTGCCGGGGCGCAATCTGCTCTTCATGGGTTTTGCCGCCACCGTGGCCTACCGCCGCTCCTTGAGTGTGCTGGTGGGCGGGATGTGCGAAACCGATTTCTCGGGTTACCCCGATTGCCGCGACAACTCCCTCAAGGCCCTTCAAGTGGCCCTGAGTTTGGGTCTGGATACGCGGCTTACCATTGAAACGCCATTGATGTGGCTGGACAAATCGCAGACCTGGGCCCTGACCCACGCGCTGGGTGGTGATCCACTCAACGAACTCATCGTGGAACACACCCACACCTGCTACCTCGGCGACCGCAGCCAGCGTCATGATTGGGGCTACGGCTGCGGCCACTGCCCCGCATGCGACCTGCGCGCCAAGGGCTACGACAGTTTCAAGAAACGTCCCCAGGTGTGGGGCCACACCGACCCGCTTACCCTCGGTTAACCAGCGTCTTGTTGTGTACAGCGTCAAAGAAATTTTCTACACCCTGCAAGGTGAAGGCGGCCAGGCCGGACGTGCTGCCGTGTTCTGCCGCTTCGCAGGTTGTAATTTATGGAGCGGCCGCGAGGCCGATCGCGCAAGTAGCATTTGCCGCTTTTGCGACACCGACTTTGTCGGCACCGATGGCACGGGCGGTGGCAAGTTTGAGCAAGCGGCCGCGTTGGCGCAGGCGATTGCATCGCTTTGGCCAAACTCCAGCCTCAGCCTCTCCCAGCAGCGCCGTTTTGTGGTGCTGACGGGGGGCGAGCCTTTGTTGCAAGTGGACAGCGAACTGCTCAATGCCTTGCACGCTCAAGGGTTTGAAGTGGCGGTGGAAACCAATGGCACCGTGGCAGCGCCCACTGGCATCGACTGGTTGTGCGTCAGCCCCAAAGCCGGTGCCCCTGTGGTGCAGCGGCACGGGCAGGAACTGAAGTTGGTTTTCCCGCAAAACGGCATTGATCCCAACGAGTTGTTGGCCTGGGACTTTCAGCACTTTTTTCTGCAGCCCATGGACGGTCCCAATCAGCGGGACAATACCCAAGCTGCAATCGCCTACTGCCAAAGCCACCCCGAGTGGCGTTTGAGTGTGCAAACCCACAAGGTCATAGGCATTCGTTAAATATCCCCACAGGACAGGCCAGATGCGCTGCGAGTTGAGTCAACGTTTTTATTTTGAATCCGCCCATACCCTGCGGCGCAAGGTCGAGGCTGAAGGCAGCCGGCGTATCCATGGCCACACTTACCATGCCGAGGTTTTCCTGCGGGGCGAAGTCAACCCTGACACCGGCATGTTGGTCGACCTGGCCGAAGTACGCGCCGCCATTGCCCAAGTCCGGGACCAGCTCGACCACCATTTTTTGGATGAAGTGCCCGGCTTGGGTCCCGCCACACTCGAAAACCTTTGCCACTTCATTTACCGCCAGCTGTCCACCACCGTGCCGCTGTTGAGCGCCGTGACGGTGGAGCGGCCTGCCAGCGGCGACAAATGCCGCTACGGCGGCTGATGTCAGAAGGCCTGCTCAGGGCTTTTTGGCTTGGGGGTAGATCCAAAAAGTCAAACGGCGTGTGATCACCGGCATCAGCCAGTAGGTCATCAACACCACCTCGATCGCAATCGTGACCAGCAGACGGGCCGGCCGCGGCACCACCCAGGCGGTCTGAGCAGCCAGCGCATCAAACCCTGCGTTCACCAAGGCTCCGATTGACAGCACCAAGATAAACACCACCGCTGTCATCAAAAGCACCATGCGTGGCCGCG
>Ga0315906_10009683_pt1 | contig 11416 bp, 6 predicted proteins | sample LakEriMetagenome_4_FD_203526 | JGI IMG/M metagenome (GOLD analysis project Ga0315906, IMG submission 203526) | Freshwater fungal communities from buoy surface, Lake Erie, Ohio, United States - Buoy 2 MA122 | ecosystem: Environmental > Aquatic > Freshwater > Lake > Lake biofilm | place: USA: Lake... | reverse complement strand
TACTGCGCAGCATACGCTGAAGCTAAAGGATTTATCAGTTCCATTGCTTTTCAGGTGATTTTGAGATCATCCATAATCCGAAAAAAGTAATCAAGCCGTTGATCAGCAATATTTCGATTCCAATAGCATATCCGTGAAACCACAAGGGCGCATTTGATTGAAGAAAATAGCAAAGCAATGGCGATAATAGGGCAATAAGGGCAACCAGCATACTATCAGGCAATCTCCGATTAGTAAAAATGCCAAATGCAAACAAACCTAATAAGGGGCCATAAGTATAGCCTGCAAGCTCTAAAATCTTATCTATGATAGATCTGCTTCCGATCTCACGAAATAACAGGATACAGAAAAAGAAAACTACTGTCATGGTAAGATGCACTATGGAACGTATTCGCTTTTTTTCCTTTTCAGGACTATCGGGCTTGTTGTTTATACCCAGCAAATCGATGCAAATAGAAGAAGTGAGCGCCGTCAGCGCACCATCAGCGCTGGGAAACAAAGCGGATATCAAAGCGATAATGAATACGAGGCTGATGACTGAGGGAATGGCTCCGAGATAACCCAATGCCACCGAAGGAAACAAATTATCCCCTGTTATATTATTACCATCATGCATTAAGCCCCAGATCGTCCCTCCATTAATATTGCTCAACCCAAATCCGGCACCATGATTATAGGCATAGAGATATAACAAACCTCCGAGTAAAAGAAATAACATGTTCACCAATACCAGTATGAAACTGAATGTGATCATGTTCTTCTGTGAATCCTTAAGCGTTCTGACGCTGATATTCTTTTGCATCATCTCCTGGTCAAGCCCTGTCATAGCAATAGTGATGAACATTCCGCCAATGATCTGCTTCAGGAAGAACCCTTTGGAATTGATATCAAAATTGAAAATTCCGGTAAGCTGTTTTGACTGCATGCTATTGAGCGCATCGGCAGCTGTAAGATCCATCTCATTGAGCATGTATATTACACAGATGACCAGTCCGAGTATCATGAGTGTGGTCTGCAATGTATCTGTATAAACAATAGTTTTAACACCCCCCTTGAAGGTATAGAGCAAGATCATCAACAGAATCACCGCGGCTGAAATCCAGAAAGGAATACTAAGTTTAGACAAAACGAAAATATGCAGGATATTGATAACAAGATAAAGTCTGGCCGTAGCCCCTGCTGTTCGGGACAGGATGAAAAAAGAGGCTCCTGTCTTGTAGGACCAGTTGCCGAAACGTTGCTGCAGGTAATGATAAATAGAGGTCAGGTTATACCTATAATAAAGGGGAAGCAGGATATATGCAATTACAAAATATCCCAGCAGGTAACCTATCACCACCTGAAAATAACCCAAAGCGGATGGCAAAGCACCGGCTGCAGCAATATTACCTACTCCTCCGGGAACACTTACAAATGTAACCCCACTCAGAGAGGTACCGATCATTCCAAAAGCCACCAGCTTCCAGTTTGAATTCCTATTCCCGATGAAAAAGGATTCGCTATTGGCGTTTCGACTGGTGTACCAGGCCACCCAATATAATAATCCGAAATATCCCAGAACGAAGATCAAAAGAAGTTGTGGTGACATGAATGTGGTTTATGTAAAAATAGCTTTAAACGGCAGTAATTCACAATGCAGATTTACCTCCTGTTCTTTCTCCCTTGAAAAATAGGGATAGTGACGCCTGCCCTGTAAATGGGAAAACTTCTTAAGATATATCCTCCTTGTAAGTCCGGAATTCGATCAAGATACGGCGATGTTGAATCTCTGCCTATATCCCAAAGGACAGAAAAATAATAATATACTCCCCCTGTACCGCGGCCTCCGCAATAACCTCCACCAAAAAGAAAACTATTCGCCTGCTGTGAGGATTTCTCCTCTACGAATCCCGAACCGGCCATGGGAATATAACGCTGACGGATAAAGCTATGTTCATATTGAGCATGAGCAAACAGGAACTTGAGTGGAAATAACCTCACGAACATTCCGGGGGCAAAAATGGATTGCCTTAGTTTGTCTCCACTAACAATATTGTCTCTTTGGGAAGCGTAGATGTAATTGAAGGAGGCTGCTACATCGACAAAGCGACCCAGGCTATAACCAAAATGCGGATTGACACCTAAAACGGTATTATTGTTGCTGAAGTTAAGCGTGAGTCCTCCGCCGGTGAAAAGATTTTCCTTCTTGAAAAACCCTTCCCCTTCATCTTGTGCAAGCACCGCCGTAAAAATGAAGAGTAGTAAAAATAAAGATTGAAAATATTTCATCTTGAATCTGATTAAATGATTTTACCCGGATTGATGATATTCTTAGGATCAAATACCTTTTTAATATTTCTCATCAGTTCCAGCCCCTCCTTTTCAAACAGGATGTCCATGAATCCTTTTTGAATAAGGCCTATTCCATGCTCTCCGCTAATGGTACCTCCGAGGGTTTTCACCAGCAAGAACAACTCCCGCAAAGCAGGAAGTATCATAGGATTGTTCAGACTGAATACGGCACCTTCTTTTTTGATTCTAATATGCAAATTACCGTCACCCGCATGACCGTAACAAACCACCTTGAAATCATGCTTCAGGGAGAGTTCTCTGACCCCTCTAATAAGTCTGGGGAGCTCGGCTCTTGGAACCACGGTATCCTCTTCAATGGTATACCCTGCAGACTTCACCGCTTCTGCCACTCTTCTTCTCAATTTCCAAAGTTCCTCCTTCTGCACACTATCCTCCGCAAAATAGATCTCTCCGGAACCATATCTTGAAAGAATTTCTGATATTGACTCCATTTCCTTCATAAGTACATCCTTGTCATTTCCATCCACTTCGATAATGAGATGTGCTTCTGTTCCTTCCGTCACGGGAATCACACTGCTGTCGACCAACCTGCTGACAATTTTCAGAGCTTCTATTTCGACCAGTTCAAGCGCACTGGGGGTGAACCCGGCCCTAAAAACCTCGCTGACTGCCTCTCCTGCCTTTTCGAGCGAATTAAAAGGAACCAACATCAGAAGGTCATATGGAGGAAATGGGATAAGCTTTAGGACAATTTTTGTAACGAGGCAGAGGGTCCCTTCGCTTCCTACAATCAGTTGTGTAAGGTTATATCCTGTGGCATTTTTTAGCACATTTGCGCCGGTCCACATGATGGTGCCGTCTGCCAAAACAATCTCAAGATTCAGCACATAGTCCTTCACTACTCCATACTTCACTGCTTTCGGACCACCACTGTTTTCCGCGATGTTACCCCCAATGAAGCAACTGCCTTTGCTGCTGGGATCAGGAGGATAAAACAATCCTTTCTCCTTGACGGCATCTTGTAATACCTGTGTAATCACTCCGGGCTCAACCGTAACCTGCAGATTTCGTTCATCAATCTCAAGTATGCGATTCATTCTTTCGAAACTGAGGACGATTCCTCCATGGGAGGCAAGTGCACCACCACTGAGACCCGTTCCTGCGCCCCTCGGAGTGACGATAATGTCATGAAGATGGCAAATTTTCATGATTCCGCTGACTTCTTCAACAGACGCGGGCTTAACAACAATTTCAGGAAAATAACAGAGGTCTTCAGTCTCATCCCTGCTATACTTGATCATGGCTTCATGATCGGAAAGAACATGCTCATCACCACAGATCTCCCTCAGGAATCCCAGTAACTCTTCCCTCCGATCATTCATATTTCCTAAACCTGCCATATTATAAGGGGTAAAAATCGTAAAAGATTTCCAATGCTAAAAACTTGGACACAACGCCTGCCTTCCCGGCGAAACGGGATAATCCGATTTTCTGATAATGCTGATCTCTGTAGCACCCTGTCTGCCATTGAAATTACTCAATCCCGAAATAGTGGCATCATAAGTAAGACAAATAGACGTGGTATTAAATTGTAATCCGAGGGATGGAATAACCGCATCTCCTACCCTTGTATAAAGGCCAGCCAGCAATTGAAGGCTGCCATCACCACTGAGATCACGATTGCACATTACCCCAAAAGAAAATTCGCGTGCTCCGGATTGCGAAGTGAAATAGGCAGAGGGAGAAAATATCCAGGAAGAATTCAATTTAAGAATGCCACTTGCAAATGCGATTTTGCGATCAGGTATTCTTGAATCAATTTCGCTGTTACTGAAAAAAGATTCCTTAGGCCGGTTGATATGATGAAGTGAAAATCCAAACTGAAAATAAATATCCTCTTTAGGGAAGTAGGCATAATTTATTCCGGCTTGCAAATCGAAATATTGAACAGAAGTATTGTCAAGCACAACCGATGTGGGCAGTTTGCCATCAAAAAAATTGCCGTCAAATTGATCCGGAAATTTCAGTTTGCTGACATCAATTCGTTTATCCGACCAACCCATATTAAAGCCTGCACCCAGAAGACTGCTGTTTCCCAACAGCTGATGATAGGCAACTGAACCATAAGCCTTGGCAGACCTCAATACACCCGAACCTGCCTCATCGCCCATGAACAAAGCTCCAACACCCAGCCAACCGTTTTCAAACTTATTTCGAAAAATCTGGCCATCTGCGAAAGCGCTGAAAGTTCGGTAAGGCTGCGCCATAAGGCTGCTCCATTGATTCCTGTATTGAATGCCCATTCGATAATCCGCATCCGGTAAAAATCCGGTATTTGCAGGATTCGCAGACAATGGGGAATGATAATATTGGGAGAAATGCAAATCCTGTCCCAATGCGCTGAAAACGCAAAAGAAATAAGCCATTACTCCTATTATGATCCTTACCGACATCATTTTATCTTATCAAAGTAATATCCCCGGTTTTCTTTATTTTATTACCGTCAGTCAATTGGGCATCGAGCACATACGTATATACTTCCATCGGCTGAGGCTTCCCTTTAAAAGTTCCGTCCCAACCACTCTTCGGACTATTTGATTCAAATACCAGCTGACCCCAGCGATTGTAAATTTGCCATTTCATCCGGCTAATGCCAAAGCCCTCCACCTTGACCTGACTATTTACCCCAAACTTGCCGGGTGTAAAAGCATTAGGCACATCCAGCAATGGTCTTATCTTAGCTTCAACTTCAACGTATGCAGTATCAGTGCATCCATCTGCATTGAAAGCTACCAGCATCACAATGCGCTTGCCTGAAGAATTAAATATGTATTCAGGATTTTCCAAAGTAGAGGTTTCTCCTTCACCGAAATCCCATAAATACCGTGTCGCACCGGAAGATCCATTGATGAATCTGACCGGCTTGTTTTCCTCAGGAACCTTTGGCAACCAGTCGAAGGCCGCTACCGGCGTATCGGAAACCACTATATACTGAAATTCTGATGTGTCAATGATATTGCAGGTATTGGAATCAATCGCAATCAGCCTAACTGCAAATGTCCCGGCTGTGATGTATTTATGAGAAACAAATTGTGAGGAACTGGAAGAGGTAGACCCATCGCCAAATTCCCATTTGAAGGTGACACCGCCGGTAGAAGTGTTTTCAAATACAACCTCCTCACCAAGACAAATACTGTCAGGCATTTTGAAGTCAGCATTGACCAGATCAATTACCTTGACGGTTTTCACGATCTCCAGGGGAACATTGCAAAAACTGGAATCATTCAGTCTTAAGGAAACTTCATATTCACCCGGCCCCGGGAAACTATGCACCACCGGCGCATTGAAGGAAGTTGTGACGGAGGGAGATCCGTCACCAAAATTCCAGGTGAACAGCACTCCGTTCATGCTCTGGAGATTTGAAAAAGAAAGATTGGTAAAATCAAATTTGAAATCCTTGCAGGGAGATAGTTTCTTGAAAATAAAATCCAGATAGGCTTCTATGATACCGACTTCAATGGTAATGTAGGAAGTGTCGCGTATGTTACAAGTGGAGGAATCTTCAGTAATAAGAGTGACCACATAAGTACCCGCCTGGGTATAAGTACCTGTATCTATGGGAACAGTTGTTACCCGTTGGATACCGTTTCCGTGATTCCAATAGTATTTAACACCCTTAGCCAATGTATCCCCGAAAGTAACAAACAACGGAGCACAACCTTTGGTATTACCCTTTACCTTGTTGATGGTGGATTGGAGACCGGACTGGATTCCCGCAAAATTCATTTGAATCTTAACGGCGGCCAGATTGCAGTTATCAGATCGGTTAATGGGTGACCAAACAGCAGGAGTTGTGGGGAAGGTGCCTCTGCTGGCTGGACTGCCACAATTTGCACACATGGCCTGATAAATAATCCCATTTTCATCAAAACGGCTGGTTCCCCCGTCTACATGTTCACCTGCTCCACCTACTTGTCCAAAATGAGAACCGAAAAGCTGACTCTTTGCATCACGTTCCAGAACAAACAAATAAAAATCACTACCATCATCAGGTGCGAAGGAGGTAGGCAGAGGATTTACCTTTGGTAAGCCCCTGGTATCGCTGGAAGAATAACCGTCATCATTATTGATCTGACCTCCCCAACCTGATACATATACATTCTGACATCTGTCTACAAGAAAAGCAACAGGAGAAATGTTCTGTCCCGGAGAAGCTCCACTACCGAAAACAGTAGAATAAACGAAATTTGAAAAATCAGGCTGAAGTTTAGCAATGAACTGCCGGCTTCCGGGATTGCTGTATGTTGCTTTGATAACAGGCCAGTTACCCAAAGTGGTACCCATCACGTATGGAAATCCGGCTTGATCAAATTTCAAACCATACAACATATCAAGTCCTGAGGTGCCGAGATACACCGTATTAAGAATACCTGATCCGTCCGGCCTGACCTGAGTAACATAGCCATCTGTAATGCCCCCCTGAAAAGCATTCCCAGTGGACATGACCGTAGAGAAATTACCCGGAAGGTCATTACTCATGGTGGATCCGCCTATATAAATCATACCCGTTGCAGGATGAATACTGGCTACAAAGCAGGCATCATTGCTAGTACCGCCAAAATAGGAGCTAAAAAATTGAGCAGAAAGATCCTGATTGAATTTCAATACTACCCCGTCCTGATCACCTCCCCCATATCCCCCGCCGGGATTCAGATTGGATGATTTAAGCGGAAAATCACGTGACTGGGTACACGAAGCAAGTATGATATTACCCGCATTATCGAGTATCACTTCTGAGCGTGCATCATCACCGTAATTTCTTCGCAAACCGGTAGGACCCGGGTTGAAATAATTTCTGTATGTGTTTACGCCGTCATTTGCGCTTCCACCAATTTGAACAGAACCAAGAAGCGCGGTTCCGGCACCGTTGAATTTGGAAATGATGATATCATATTGTCCTCCGGGACCGATGTTTTTCAAGGGGCCCTCAAGCGGAAAATTACTGGAATTGCTCCTTCCCGCTACTACCAGATTGCCGTTATTATCAACGATCATACTGTGAGGCTGCTCGTTTCCTGAACCACCCAGATAGGTAGCATAAAGCCTGTTTTGACCATCAGCGGAAAACTTGAATATACCTATGTCATAACCATTCCCCAATTCATTGGAGGCTCCGCCTCTGAAGGTGCTCTGGAATGCCCCCAAAGAAACTGGATAGCCGGTTCCAAAAACAATACCTCCCGAATAGAAACTCCCATCCTCTCCCGGAGTGGCAGTAAATCCCCAATTATCGGAGGTAGAGCCTGTGAAGGTGCTGAAAATAACAGTTGGATCAATGATCAGAATCTTTTTCGGATCATAATTCTCCAAATGAAACCCAACCACATTATCACGTACAGAAAATTCGGCTTTCACTGTTTTTCTACCCTCCTCTGACGGCTGGTAAGAATATGGATAAAGTTCCTTTACCTCTCCCAGACTGGTACCGATAATGAGATTACCATCCCTGACACCAAGGGAAGACGGACCCTCATAATTCAATTGGATCTTGCCGGCATCAGCACCGGGATAGATGATAAAATCATATTTCAAATTGCCGGCATCACTGTAATACCTCATATCAATACCCGGATATACATCCTTGTACAAAACAGCCTCATGTATGCTACAGTTGGATGCCCATTTACGGGAATCACTTCCCAGATAATAATTATTGTAGTTTTTCTGGAGCTTTTCAGGCTGCAATTTTATTTCAGGATTCGCCCCTTCAAGGCTAACCTTATAGGCAAAAGATCTTACAACAATTTCCTCATCGGGATTGACTGCTTCTTTGAATGGACCATGAAATCTTGCATGTAATTTTTGCAGGTCTTCGGCATTTTGTAATAAAACCGTAAAGCCTGTTTTACCAAGATAAAAAGCCCCTGCAGCAATATCCGCTTTGAAATCTACTACATCCGGCCATTGTCCCTTATTTTGAATGAATTGCAGCTGAGGGTAGGCTGAAAAGTGAAAACAAATGATAACAAGTAGGAGAATGATATGTTTGAAATCCTTCATGCAGGCCTCATTTCGGTTTAAAGTTACTGATTATAGAGGGTCTTAGTCTCTTAAATGCTGCAGGATTTCGGAATTATTAACAACTCTGTCAGGATATTTTGCTCCAGACAGATTTGGAGGGCTGGGATTGAAGAAAATTGCGTAACCGCTGGTTTTCAGCTGTTTCAAGAGCGGGGTCATGGTGCAGCATACTTTCTGCCATGTGCCTTGCCGCTTCCAGCATGGGTTTATCCTCTACCAGGCTAGCCAACTTGAATTGAAGGGCACCGCTTTGCCGGGTACCTTCCAGTTCCCCGGGACCGCGCAATTCCAGATCTTTTTCGGCAATCTTAAACCCATCATTCGTGGCAACCATGATATTGATTCTTTCTCTGGCATCCCTGCTGATTGCCGGCCCGGTCATTAAAATACAATAACTCTGCTCTGCCCCTCTTCCTACCCTGCCCCTTAATTGATGCAATTGCGATAGCCCGAATTTTTCAGCACTTTCAATCAGCATAACACTCGCGTTGGGCACATCAACCCCTACTTCTATCACGGTAGTAGATACCATGATCTGCGTATCATGCTCTTTGAACCGCAACATATTGGTTTCTTTTTCCTGTGATGATTGTCTTCCATGTACCATGCTGATACGGAAACGTTCTTCGGGAAAATAAGATTTCACTTCCTCATACCCACGCATAAGATTCTCATAGTCAAGTTTGCTGCTTTCCTCGATAAGTGGATAAATGATATAAGCCTGTCGGCCTAAGGAAATTTGCTCCCGAATGAAATCCATAACGGAGGAACGCGCATACTCATATCTGTGAGTCGTGGTGATCGGCTTCCTGCCCGGAGGCAATTCATCAATAACGCTGTAATCTAAGTCTCCATATGCCGTAAGGGCAAGGGTCCTTGGTATAGGTGTGGCTGTCATTACCAGCACATGGGGCGGGATGAGATTCTTTTTCCATAGCATCGCCCGTTGTGCCACTCCGAATTTATGCTGCTCATCCACGACGGCCAGACCCAGATCTTTGAATTTGACCTTATCCTCAATCACTGCATGGGTACCGATCAAAATACGAATCGCGCCCTGCTCACATGCTTCCAGCAAGACCTTTCGATCCTTCGCCGGTGTGGATCCCGTTAGCAAGGCTACTCTAACAGGAAGGCTCCCAAGCATCTTGCTGATCGTATTGAAATGTTGATGCGCCAATATCTCAGTTGGAGCCATAAAGACACTCTGGTAACCGTTGTCAGACGCCAATAACATGCTAAGTAGCGCCACCATGGTCTTACCGCTTCCCACATCTCCCTGAAGCAACCTGTTCATCTGCCTTCCTGAACCCACATCTTTTCTGATTTCCCGCAACACGCGCTTTTGAGCCTCTGTCAATTTAAACGGGAGGTGATGATGGAAAAAATCATTGAACAGCTCCCCCACCTTATCGAATAAGACGCCTTTACTAGCCCGGTGTCTTGCAGAGCGGATCATTTGGATCCTGATCTGAGCTATGAACAGTTCCTCAAATTTCAACCTTCGCAAGGCAACCTGGTATTGCTGCAGACCTGAAGGGAAGTGAATCTGCCTGAAGGCCTGATAGCGTTCGCATAACTTGTACTTTTCCAGCCACTCGACAGGCAGGATTTCCGGAATTTCCTTTTCACTCAACCGACGAAAAAGTTCGGCAGTAAATTTTCCGATCGACCTTCCATCCAGGCCTTTAGCTTTCAGTTTTTCCGTAGACGGATAAACAGGTTCAAGAAAACTCTTTCCCTTGTAATGTTCCCTGAATAATGACATTTCCGGATGTGCGATCTGAGGCCTGCCCATGAAAAAACTCAGTCGGCCAAAAACAACATAGGCTTTTCCCGGAGCGAGACTTTTCTGCACCCATGGTATGCCCTGAAACCAAACCAGCTCAATGACTCCCGTATCATCCTTTAAATGCCCTACCAACCTCCGCCCTCTTTTTTCACCCTGGATCTCAAGATCGGTTAGCATTCCCACTATCTGAGCATGTTCCGTTCCCGGCTTAAGTTGTCCAATCCTGTCTATCTGGGTCTTGTCAATGTGACGCAGCGGATAATGCTCCAGCAGGTCCCTGAATGTTGAGATATTCAACTCCTTGCGAAGCAACTCCCCCTTGACCTGGCTGACGCCTGTCAGGTATTCAATGGGCGATTGCAATATGTCCGCTATGTTACTGATGAGATTGTTTTAGACAAAGATATTTCATGCAACTGTTTACTTGAGGGACCTGGCATGAAGCTTAAAAAAAATTATTTCAAGAATGTAGAACATTTATCGTTTTTTTGAACGATGATTCAAGTCGGCAAGTTCAATGAAATGGAAGTGATCCGGATGGCGGTACCCGGCGCGTATCTGGATGACGGGAAGGAAGGCATACTGCTGCCTAACAGATTCGTACCGGCCGGCTGTAAAACAGGTGATACATTAAAGGTATTCCTATATCATGATAGTGAGGACAGGCTTATCGCAACGACGCAGGATCCAAAACTTCTGCTGGATGAAATCGGCGCCCTGGAAGTAAAGAGCATTACAGCCTACGGAGCCTTTCTGGACTGGGGCCTGATGAAGGACCTGTTCGTTCCTAAATCGCAACAGCACCGTCCCATGCGACCCGGAGGTCGCTATGTGATTAAAGTTTACATGGATGAGCAAACGGGCAGACTGGCAGGAACGGAAAAATTCGAGTCCTCGCTGAGCAATGAAAAACTGACCGTAAAGGAGAAGGAGGCTGTTCATCTAACTGCCCTTCGCAGAACAGACATTGGCTACCTCATGATCATCAACCACTGCCATACGGGAGTGTTACATTTCAATGAAATTTACAGGTCCATCAGTGAGGGAGACAGTTTTCAGGGATTTATCAAGAAAATTTATGCTGACAACAGGATTGATGTTGTGGCAGGACAAATGGGCTTCAAACGGGTTGAAACGGAATCAGAAAAAATACTGCGACTACTGCAAGAGAACAATGGCTACCTACCCTACTATGATAAATCCGACCCTGATGAGATCTATGATTTCTTTGGCATGAGTAAAAAAACATTA
>Ga0315906_10009680_pt1 | contig 11417 bp, 9 predicted proteins | sample LakEriMetagenome_4_FD_203526 | JGI IMG/M metagenome (GOLD analysis project Ga0315906, IMG submission 203526) | Freshwater fungal communities from buoy surface, Lake Erie, Ohio, United States - Buoy 2 MA122 | ecosystem: Environmental > Aquatic > Freshwater > Lake > Lake biofilm | place: USA: Lake... | reverse complement strand
GCCAAAAAAAATCCTGTCACCTAACGATGACAGGATTTTCTGTTTATTAAAGAATGTGGATTATTTTACCAGCATCACACGCTGAGCAGATTCACCTTTCGCGGAAATAACTTTCACGAAATAAAAACCGTTGTGGTATTGTGCAATATCAAACTGATATACTGAACCGAAATCGCCAAGATCCACACGACGTAATTCTTTACCCAGAATGTCAGTAACCACTACGGTTACTTCTTTCAGATTGCTGTTACGCAGATCAACATTAATTACTCCTTTGGATGGGTTAGGATAAACTTCGAAAGAGAATTTACTTTCTACTTTACGAATTCCGGTAGTTGAAGCACAACCAGTATTGGTATTTACGTTGGCATAACCCGGAGTAGCACAAACACGGTTGAAATCTGCAGAATTATTGTTGCTGTCAGCTCCATCAGGAAAACGAGCAATGCTCAGGTATTTGCCGGCGATACTATCTGATTGTAATGTATCACTTTGTGCCAGAGGAACACCGGTTCCTTCTACCCATGGAGCACTACAATCACCTTCATAACTTACCACATCTACCAGGGCAGATGTTGCCACTTCCTGAATAGCGATGGCATCGGGAGAACCATTTTGAATCGTACCACTGTTTACCAGATCCACATTGCTGACGCCCATCATTCCGATTACAAAATAATCGCCTGCGGCTAATGATTGCGGAGGAAGATTCAGGGTATCGTAAGGTAAATTGCTGGTTGCATTACCATTGAATAATACTACCTGGTAATCAGCAAGGTTTACAGCAGATGATCCGGCATTGTAAAGTTCAAGAAACTCAGCAGCATCGGCTCCCGGCTGGTCATAATCCACTTCATTAATAACCAACTGGGCATTTGCCTGAACAGCCATCAGAAGTATAGTAAACAGAGTAAAGATTTTTTTCATGCGATTGTTTGTATTTGGGAGTGTAAAGGTAACAAGAATTAAGCAACCAGTTTCAGACCCTAGCCTCCCCTTCTTACTGGTCCTTCTACCAACCAATTCAAAAACTTGTGCCCTCTACCCTTCTGACCCTCTGTCACACTGACCCTCTGTCACTCTTTTTCGTATTTTCGCCTCCTTTGCCAAACCTCATTTAAATGAAGCGTTATCAATTCATTAACAACCTCTGCGGCTGGATCGTTTTCGCCATCGCGGCTTTTGTTTACATCTCTTCCATCGAGCCAACCGGCAGCTTCTGGGACTGTGGAGAGTTCATCGCTGCCTCTTACAAGCTGCAGGTAGGTCACCCGCCCGGTGCCCCGCTCTTCCTGATGCTGGGTCGCATGTTTAGCCTTTTGGCGGGCAGTGACGTGAAGATGGTCCCCATCATGATCAACATTATGTCGGCCCTCATGAGCGCCTTCACGATTTTGTTCTTGTTCTGGACAATTACTCTTCTGGCTCGTAAAGTGGTTATCAAAACTGCGGAAGCGACTTCAGGTCAATTGTTTACAGTAATGGGTGCCGGCCTTGTCGGAGCCCTGGCCTACACTTTCTCCGATTCCTTCTGGTTCTCGGCCGTTGAAGGTGAGGTATACGCAAGCTCTTCTTTCTTCACCGCCATCGTTGTATGGGCCATGTTTAAATGGGATGCAGTAGCCGAAGAGCGCCATGCCAACCGCTGGATCATCCTGATTGCTTACCTCATGGGTTTAAGTATCGGAATTCACTTACTGAACCTGCTTACCATTCCGGCACTGGCCTTCATTTATTATTTCCGCAAGTATAAAGTCACCACCTGGGGCGTAATCAAAACTGCCGCCGCCGGAGTATTAATTCTCGGAGTGGTGCAGTATGGCATTATCTCCGGATTGATGAGCCTTGCTTCGAAATTCGACCTATTGTTCGTGAATACTTTCGGACTTCCCTTCTGGTCGGGATTCTTCTTCTTCCTCATCGCCATTTCCGCTGCAGTAGTTTACGGATTACGCCGCACTGAACGCGAAGGCCGTCCGATCCTCAACCTGATGATCCTCTGCTTCACATTCATCATGGTGGGTTATTCTTCCTATGCAATGATTGTGGTGCGTTCTGCTGCCAATCCACCCATGGATGAAAACGATCCGGAACAGGTATTCAGCCTTCTCAGCTACATCAACCGTGAGCAATATGGCGACCGTCCTTTGTTCTACGGACAATACTACAATGCCCGCCAGGTTGATCTGGAAGAAGGGGCCATGCAGTACACCCGCAACGAAGAAAAATATGTACCTACCGGACCAAAAATTTCTCCGGTATATGAACCCTCTGCCAGCACCATTTTCCCACGGATGCACAGTGCACAGGACAATCATATTTCTGCGTACAAGGAATGGGCAGGTATTAAAGGGGATCAAACTCCCACCTTCTCACAAAACCTGAAGTTCTTCTGGAACTATCAGGTGATTCATATGTACTGGCGCTACTTCATGTGGAACTTCGCCGGACGCCAAAATGATATTCAGGGACATGGTGGCATCACCAAAGGAAACTGGATTAGCGGTCTGGAAGGAGTCGATGCTATGCGACTGGGTCCTCAGAATAAGCTGAGCAATACCATGAAGGAGAATAAAGCACGCAACAAATTTTATTTCCTTCCGCTCATTCTGGGTATTATCGGAATGTACTGGCATTATAAACGGGATAAGAATGATGCGTGGACAGTCATGTTGTTATTCTTTTTCACCGGACTAGCCATCGTACTTTATTTGAACCAGACTCCTTACCAACCCCGTGAGCGAGATTACGCTTACACCGGATCCTTCTATGCTTTTGCAATGTGGATAGGACTTGGAGTAGTGGCGTTGGTTGAATGGCTGCGCAAGAAAATGGCAGAGCCCCTGGCCGCAGGTGTTAGCACCTTACTATGCGCAATGGCGGTTCCGGCAGTAATGGCTGCAGAAGGCTGGGATGATCACAATCGTTCACATCGTTATACTTCGCGCGATATTGCCTGGGATTACTTACAAAGTTGTGCGCCCAATGCGATCATCTTTACGAATGGTGATAACGACACATTCCCGCTGTGGTATGCACAGGAAGTGGAAGGTGTTCGTACCGATGTTCGTGTAGTGAATCTGAGTCTCCTCAACACCGACTGGTACATTGATCAGATGAAAACGAAAGCGTATGAAAGTGATCCGCTTCCTATTTCAATGACACATGACAAATACATTCAGGGAACGCGTGATTATGTTCCTTTCTATGATCGTCAGGTACCGGGATACACTTCCGTAAAAGATGTTATGAACTTCATTTCAAGTGATGCACCGGAAGCGAAAGTGCGTGCGCAGAGTGGAACTGAACTGAACTACTTCCCAACTAAAAAATTCTCATTGGTAGTAGATAAAGAAGCTGTTATCAAATCCGGAACCGTTAGCGCCGCTGATGCAGATAAGATTGCAGATACACTTTTCTGGGATCTGGAAAAATCTTATCTCATGAAAGCTGATCTTGTTATTCTTGATCTGATTGCCAACAACAACTGGAAGCGCCCGATTTATTTCGCGGTAACAGTTGGAAACGACAGCTACATGAATCTTGAACCATTCTTTCAGCTGGAAGGTCTGGCCTATCGCTTTGTTCCGATCCGCTCCTTGCCAGATGCTGGAGGACAAACCGGCAGAGTTGAACCAAAAATCATGTATGAGAACATGATGAATAAATTCCTGTTTGGTGGAATGAATCGTGAAGATGTTTATCTCGATCAGAACAACCTTAACATGGCCATGAATTTCCGCAATAACTATTCACGCCTTGCAGAAACACTGGTAACTAACGGAGAACGCGATTCTGCATTAAAGGTGCTGGATTACATGAATAACATGATGCCTGACAAAACGATTCCCTACAATGTCATGATGCTGCGCCCAATAGAACTTTACTACGCTGCTTCAAGAGAAGATGCTGGTATGGGAATGATGGATTCGACCCTCAACAGCAGCACTATTGAACTGCCCGAGCAACGTAAAAAGCAGGCTATTGAAACGGCAAATGCTATTACATTACGCATGGCCGATATCTATGAAAACGAACTTGAATATTACTACTCGCTGAAAGGCACCGAATACATCAAGTTTGTGGATCGCGATATGAATCAGGCACTCGCCATCTTCAATGAACTGATTCGCATGGCCAGAATGAATGGCCAGAATGAAGTGGTCAGCAAGCTTGAACCACGCTTCAAAAAGTTGGAATCACAATATCCCGGAGGAAGATAATTTCACTGAATACTAAAAAAAAGCCGTCCGTAATTGGACGGCTTTTTTTGTTGATGCCTGCTGCGTAATTGTTCTTCAAGTTAACTGCTGTTCCTGAGCTGATACAATAATTCTTCTTCGCAATTACCTGTTGCAAGTAAGCCCTGACTAAAGATCAGGGTCTAAAGGTATAAACCCATAAATGGGTTGTGCCTGAAAACAACCTCCATATCCTCTGAGTCCCTGAAGGGACTTTCACCTTTAGACCCTGACTTTCAGTCAGGGTTGGACATGAGGCACCTGCAAACAAAACATCTCTAAAATCCTCTTTTTTTACTCTGCGCCCTCCCTTGTCAACCCTAGCTAAAGCGACGGTTGATATGGTTAACTTTAATTAAGGACTAAGCTACTCTGTGTTTTTCTCTGTGCTACTCTGCATGCTCCCTTGTCAACCATAGCTAAAGCGAAGGTTGATGCGGTTCTTTTATCATTTTTGTAAGATGGTACGTCCGCCCGAATTTCTGCGCAGTTTTTTTCCTTCCGTCACCTGGAGAATTCCAACGCATCTTCATGAGGTGTATCTCACCTTTGATGACGGCCCGATTCCTGAAATAACTCCATGGGTTCTTGATTTACTGAAACAATACAATATAAAGGCAACTTTTTTCTGCATTGGGGATAACGTTATTAAACATCCTGAAATTTATAACCGGATCCTTGCAGAAGGCCATCGTACCGGAAATCATACACAACATCATTACAGCGCCTGGAAAGTAAATCGCGAAACCTATTTAAAAGATGTGGAAGACGCGGGCAACTTTATTGACTCCAATCTTTTTCGTCCCCCGTACGGAAAACTTACTCCCGCTATCATCAACCGACTGAAAAATCAATACCGGATCATTTTGTGGGATGTGATAACCTATGATTTTGATAATACCCTTAGTATTGAGCAGGTATATCAGAATGTAGTGGCAAATGTAAGACCCGGAAGTATCATTGTTTTTCATGACAGCTTAAAGGCAGCGGACCGTATGCAGCTGGCATTGAAAAAATCATTGGATTATCTGCTTGCTAGAGGCTATCAATTTTCACTGCTTCCGGCATAGGACATAAAAAACCCCGTAGCATATGCCACAGGGTTAAGACCAATCCGGTCAACGCTAAATGTGGGGATTGATATGGGGTAGATGCTTGAAAGCTCTAAAACGTTGCATGTACCGCCAAAAATAATTTCCTGCAGAGTGGACGTAAAGCAAAAAGGCCACCTTTTCAGATGGCCTTTTCCATATGTTAGCTTTATTATCCGTTCAGTGCTTCCGCTCCCGCAACGATCTCAAGGATCTCGTTGGTGATGGCTGCCTGACGGGCTTTGTTGTACGAAAGCTTCAGTTCCTTTATCAGTTCACCGGCATTATCCGTCGCCTTATTCATAGCGGTCATACGGGCACCATGCTCGGAAGCATTGGAGTCGAGAATCGCTTTATACAATTGCGTTTTAATGCTGCGAGGAATCAAATCCTGAAGGATGGCTTCCTTGCCCGGTTCAAAAATATAATCATGGTTAGCCGCTTTCACTCCTTCTTTCGGAGCAGGAGGCTGGATAGGTAACAGTTGCTCGGTTTGTACATATTGTACGGCCGCGTTCTTGAACTGGTTATACACCACCACCACACGATCATATTTACCGGCTGCAAAGTCCTGCATGAATTCTTCGCCGATGGTAGAAGCAGCGGCGAAATTCAGGTTCGCAAAAATCTCATTGTGATGTCCCACGAACAAATCCTTGTGTTTTGAAAAGAAATCACTTGCCTTCTTTCCGATACAAAGAATCTTCACGTTACCGGCAGCGCGTTGGGTCTTGTAATCATCGAGCAGCAATTTATTTACTGTACGAATAATGTTGGCGTTGAACGCGCCGGCAAGACCACGGTTGGAAGTAACCGGGATAATCAAAATGTTATTGGCAGGTCGCACTTTCGCGAATTGTCCGCCCGTGGATTCATCCATCGAGCTGCTCAGGTTTTCCAGAATATCACGCATCTTATTCGCATAAGGACGCAACTGCTGGATAGCCTGCTGGGCACGACGTAATTTCGCCGCACTCACCATTTTCATCGCTTTTGTAATCTGCTGCGTACTGCTTACAGATACTATACGAAGACGGACCTCTTTTAAATTTGCCATTGTTATTTTTTTAACCGGACCCGGCAGCGGAAGCTACCGTATCGAATTAAGAACCGTAATTTTTAGCGAGATCTTTACCTACTTTCTCAAGGGTATTGGTAACCTCATCATTGATCACTCCTTTAGCGAGGGATGCAAGGGTATCCTTATACTGAGAACGCAAGAGGTTGAGGAAGTCGGTTTCAAACTCACGCACACGTTTAACCGGTACGTTCTGCAATAAACCTTTTGTTCCAAGATAAATAATCGCTACCTGCTCCTCCACACGGAAAGGAGAGTATTGTCCCTGCTTCAGGATTTCCACGTTACGTGATCCTTTGTCAAGAACTGATTTAGTAGCAGCATCAAGATCGGAACCAAACTTGGAGAACGCCTCCAGTTCACGATACTGTGCCTGATCTAGCTTCAGGGTCCCCGCTACTTTCTTCATTGACTTAATCTGCGCGTTACCACCTACACGGGATACAGAGATACCCACGTTGATTGCAGGACGCACCCCGGCGTTGAAGAGGTTAGCCTCAAGGAAAATCTGTCCGTCAGTAATTGAAATTACGTTGGTAGGAATATACGCAGATACGTCACCTGCCTGTGTTTCAATAATCGGAAGTGCAGTTAATGAACCACCACCTTTCACTTTGCTTTTCAGCGTGTCAGGAAGATCGTTCATCTGCGCAGCGATCTTATCATCCTTGATGATTTTAGCAGCACGCTCGAGTAAACGACTGTGCAGATAGAATACATCACCAGGATATGCCTCACGGCCCGGAGGACGACGCAGCAGCAGAGATACCTCACGGTAAGCAACTGCCTGCTTGGATAAATCATCATAAACTACCAGTGCCGGACGACCTGTATCACGGAAAAATTCTCCGATTGCAGCACCTGCCATTGGCGCGTAGAATTGCATTGGAGCAGATTCAGATGCCGTAGCCGCAACAATCACAGTATAAGGTAATGCACCGCGCTCTTCCAGAATCTTCACTACGTTGGCTACAGTTGATCCTTTCTGACCAATCGCAACATAGATACAGAATACAGGTTCGCCGCGGTCATAAAATTCACGCTGGTTGATGATGGCATCAATCGCAACGGCTGACTTACCGGTTTGGCGGTCACCAATGATCAACTCACGCTGACCACGGCCGATAGGAATCATCGCGTCAATCGCTTTGATACCGGTTTGTAAAGGTTCGTTTACAGGCTGACGATAGATTACACCCGGAGCTTTGCGCTCAAGTGGCATCTCAAAGGTTTCTCCGGTAATAGGTCCTTTGCCGTCGATCGGATTTCCAAGTGCGTTTACTACACGGCCCAGCATGCCTTCACCCACGTGGATAGAAGCAATTTTACCGGTACGCTTAACAGTATCGCCTTCTTTAATGTCGTTAGAGGAACCTAACGTTACCGCACCTACGTTGTCTTCTTCAAGGTTAAGTACGATACCCTTCAGACCATTTTCAAATTCAATCAGCTCTCCTGACTGAACTTTTGTGAGTCCGTAAATACGGGCAATACCGTCACCTACCTGGAGTACAGTGCCAATTTCTTCGAGTTCCGTAGCGGTTTTGGTACCGGCGAGCTGCTGGCGCAGTATCGCTGAAACTTCGTCCGGTCTTACATCTGCCATTGTATTGGTTATTTAGTTTTTATTCTTTAATTATTTCTTCAGGATCAAACGGCCCTGCTGTATGCATTGGTAGTTAACTCACGGCTGATATCCGAGAGACGGCGACTTACACTTGAATCATATTGAACATCATCCATACGAAGAATAAATCCTCCGATGAGTTTTGCATCAATGTGCTCTATCAGTTCCACTTTATCACCACCGCTTTTGCGCACTATCTCCATCACTTTACTGCGTGTAGCCTCATCAAGTTTCACAGCACTGGTAACGTGTGCAATCCGAATACCGATCAGCTCTTTATACAACGCAATATATTCACGCGCAATATCTTCAATCAAACCAACACGACCTTTGCTGATCATCAGCATAAGGAAGCCCATGGTTATATCATTCACTTTGCCGGTAAATATCTGGCGCAGTACCGCTTCTTTTTTATAACTCTGAATGATCGGGTTGCGCATCAGCAGACCTAAATCACGGCTTGCCGCACATACCGAAGCTACCATCTGCATATCGGCATATACCTGCTCAGGCAGATTGTTTTCCTGCGCCAATCCCAACAGGGATTTAGCATAGCGTCTGGATACTTTTATTTCAGCCATTGTATAATGCGTGTTTCAGTCAACGTATGGGTTAACCTGTCGCTTAATTCATTTTAACATCTTTCAGCAGATCCTGAACCAGAGCCTTCTGCTTATCATCATTGGATAATTGCTGACGAATAACTTTTTCTGCAATCTCAATAGATAAAGTAGCAACCTGATTTTTAATCTCAGCGATTGCAGCGCGCTTCTCATTGTTGATAGATTCACGTGCAATGGTGAGCATACGATCGCCTTCGGTCTGAGCACGGGTACGTGCTTCATTCACAATCTGATCTTTTGCTTCACGGGCTTCTTTCAAAATCTTATCGCGTTCGTTGCGTGCTTCCTGCAGAATACGTTCGTTTTCCGCTTTCAGGTTCGCCACTTCTTCTTTTGCTTTCTTCGCCTGATTCAGCGCATCGGCAATAGAAGTTTCACGCTCTTTCAGTGAACTGAGAATTGGTCCCCATGCAAACTTGCGCATCAGAAACACAACAATCAGGAAGGAAACGGTCATCCAGAATACGAGACCAAAATCGGGTTTTACGAGTTCCATAATGGGGAAGGAATTATCGTGTTTGTTTTAAGGGCCGGAGCCTATATTGATTTATTGAAATTCATTGTAAAAACCGGCGTACTGCCAAGCGCGAGTCCGCCGGTTTTAAAGGTTGTTTGCTTCCGCTAATTACTTGGTGAGGATAGCAAGCAGGCCGATTACCATCGCGAAGAAGGCAGCACCTTCAACGAGAGCAGCAGCAAGAATCATGTTGCCGCGGATATCGCCTGCAACTTCCGGCTGACGTGCAATAGACTCAAGTGCAGAACCGCCGATACGGCCGATACCGATACCTGCGCCTACAGCAGCAAGACCTGCACCTACAGCAGCAAGACCATAACCGATACCAATGTTTGATACGGCTTCAGCTGCCTGGAGGAGAATGGTTGATAACATGTTGTATTTATTTAAGAGTGAGAATTAATTCTGATTAATGATGTGCATGCTCTTCATGGTGATGCTCTTCCACCGCCGCACCGATGTATACCGCCGATAACATGGTAAATACATACGCCTGCAGGAATGCTACCAGCAATTCCAGCGTAGTCATAAACACGGTGAAGATTAAGGACATTGGAGATACTGCCAGTCCAACCCCAACTCCGTTTTGACCGAAGATGAAAATCAGACAGAAGAAAGACAAAGCAATGATGTGTCCCGCCGTGATGTTCGCGAATAATCGGATCATCAATACAAAAGGACGAAGAAAGACACCGAGAATTTCAATCGGCGTTAACAATAACAGGATAGGCTTTGGAACACCCGGCATTGCAAATACGTGAATCCAGTAGTTCTTATTGGCACTAACCAGTACAATCGCGAACGTAAATAATGCCAGCGTCATCGCAATTGAAATATTGCCGGTAAGATTAGCACCACCCGGGAACACAGGAACCAGTCCAAGCAAATTGGCAATCCAGACAAAGAAAAATACCGTTAATAAGTAAGGAGTATACTTTTCATATTTCGGACCAATCGATGGCTTGATAACCTCATCACGCATAAACAGCACAATCGGCTCAATCGCATTCTGAATCCCCGTAGGAGCAAGCCCCTTGTTCTTGCGGGTATACATTCCCGCTACATTAATAAACACCAACATCATTAAGGCAATCGTAATGAACATGGTCATTACATTCTTGGTAATGGAGATATCATATAATGAAGCGGTAACCTCTTCATTAATGGTGGCAACATGCGCCGGAACAGTTTCAAGTTCGTGCACGGCCACTACTTTATTCCCCTCCAGCATATAACCGCGGTAGGTGGAATGTCCATGATCAAACTTGCTGCTGCTGAATGCATCCAGACCCCGCTCCGCACTGTAAACGATTACCGGTAATGGCAAGGAAGTATGTCCCCAAAGGTGCCATCCATGCGAATCAGCAATGTGCTCCATGATCACTTTACCGGCATTCAGCTTGCCTTCCTCTTCATGCGCGCCATGTGTTGCAGCAGCATGAGCAGCGGCATCGGTTTGGGTATGATCCTCCGGAGCAACCTCTGTGGCGACCGGCAACTGGCTGTGGGTAGAGTCCTCCGCATTGTTGCGAATGGAAAATACCAGCGAAAACGCCAGGAAAGTAAGAATTGTAATTAGAGTTAACTTGCTGATTCTCTGCATGATACAGTGACCTAAGGCCTTAACGGGCAGCAAAGGTAACAAAAAGGTGGTTATTTGATACAGGATTCCTTTGTTCAGGATAAATATATGTAGGGAGATAGTTTATAGTTCATTGAATATAAAGGGGTTAGGGTAATAGGGACGCAGAACCGCAGGGTTGCAGAGCCGCAAGGTTGCAGGGCCGCAGGGTTGCAGGGCCGCAGGGCCGCAGGGCCGCTGAGTAATGGGATTGCAACTATAGATACTCCAATGAAGGGCAATACTTCTATTTTAGAAGCCGGCATATTCACCTCATGCAACGCAAACTGATTCTATATATCACCATGAGCTGATAAAGAAACATATGTTATTACTTGCAGTCCAAGAAAAGCAACAGGTAATACCAGTTTTTATTTCGGAAATCTGATGGAACTAATTACCAGACTGAAATCCGAAAAAGGTTCAAAAATTTTTTGTGATGGCGGTGCTGAAATTGTAAATGCATTGCTAAAAGAAAATCTGTTCGATGAGTTGATCCTCTCCGTAATTCCAATTCTTCTCGGAAACGGAACCAGACTTTTTCAAAACCAATACCCAGAACAACTACTCGAACTTGTTTCAACAAAAACCTTTGATACCGGACTCGCGCAATTGCATT
>Ga0315906_10009678_pt1 | contig 11418 bp, 8 predicted proteins | sample LakEriMetagenome_4_FD_203526 | JGI IMG/M metagenome (GOLD analysis project Ga0315906, IMG submission 203526) | Freshwater fungal communities from buoy surface, Lake Erie, Ohio, United States - Buoy 2 MA122 | ecosystem: Environmental > Aquatic > Freshwater > Lake > Lake biofilm | place: USA: Lake... | reverse complement strand
AGTCGGCGCCGCAGCTCTCGCTCTTCACGGAGTACCTCGAGCATCCGGCGGTGGGTGAACTCCGCAAGGTCGACATGAACACGCTCACGCCGCTGGCGGCGTTCGACCTCTTGCGCCGCCTCTCCGAATCCACGCGCACCTGAAACGGTGCCTGGCACGTGCCGTGGAGTGCCTGGCACCTGCTGGCACGTACCTGACACGTGCCTGGCACCACAGAAACTCCTGCGGGAACTGAGCTTCCGACGACTCGTCCTCGTGCCTGGCACGTGCCGTGTGGTGCCTGGCACTCCACGGCACGTGCCAGGCACCGTTTCCTCAGTCGCGCACGAGGGCCACCACATGGGCAGCGCCTGCACGCAGGCGCGTCGGCACCCCCACTGCCCGACGAGCCCCGTCCACGACCGACGGAGGCGCATCTCCGAGCACGCCGACGCTGCCATCGGCATGCGCAATCACAAACCACTCAGCACCCACAGCTCCAGCGATCAGCATCGCCTGGCGCGAGGGTGCCGCGCCTGCACTCGCCTTGAGCTCTGCCCCGACGATTCGTACCGACCCGTCGACCAACACCAGACCAAGCGAGGACAGCGCCGAATCACGACCTGCGAAATCGAAGTCACGAACACGCACACCGGATCCGTTCGTCACCATCCCGGTCGCATCCGAGCCCCACGCAAGCACCTCCCCGGACTGGCACAACGCAGCAGCCGTCTTGTGCCCGACGCGAATGCGCGTGAACCGCGTCCCAGACGGAACCTCGACCATGCCACCGGGCGCAGGTCCATCGACTGCGAGCGAACCGTCGTCGCGCAACGCAAGCAGCGCCGTCCGACGGGCGTCGATCGCAACCACCCGGCGATTCGGCTCGCTTGGAAAAGCCGCGCGCCTTCCCCAGCACACGACCGACCCATCCTCGACAAGCGCCGCCGCACCATCCTCGCGAGCAGCCACATCGATCGCGCGCCGCGCGGGATTCTCGGAAAGCTGCCTCGGCACCGCGGTTGCACCATCCTCGTTTGAGCCAACTCCGATGACGCTCCCATCGCTCCGCACCGCAAGTGTGTAGGTCGATCCCGCCGCCACCGCGATGAACCGACCATCCGCCGCCAGCGCGCACCGCCCGTCCTCATCGGCACCCCATGCCCATGCGCGAAGCCCACTCGGCGGTACCGCCTCAAGCGCCATCGGCAGGCTGCCTCGCCCGCTATTCAAGATCAGGATCGCACCCACCGCAGCGAGTCCAGCCAGACCAGCCAGACCACGCATCGCTGGCAAACGCCGCCTCTCTCGCGAACGCGCCGACTCCGCGATGCGGCGCAACGTGGATCCGATCGCAGCCACATCGGCGCCGCGCGCAGCGGGCTCGCGGCTGCTCAGCGTTCGAAGCAATGCTGCGAGGTCCTCTCGCGTGCGCTGAGGTAGGTCATCCCACGATGGACGCGGCCTTGGCGGCAGCGCCGCCCTCCGCTCGGCACGCGCGACCTGTGCGAGCAACGTACGCACGGACTCAGGAGCTCCGTCACCGCGGTCGTAGGCGGCGCGACCTGTCCACAGCCGCTCCACCAGCAAGCCAATCGACCAAAGATCCGAAGGCGGCCCCGCCGAAGCGGCCGCGATTCCAGTCTGCTCCGGCGCCATCCACTCGGGGGTGCCAAGCGGCACGCCTTCGATCGTCAGCGCGCGATCCGCGGCCTCGAGCCGCGCGACGCCAAAGTCGAGCACCGTCACTCGGGCAGGTGCGACCGCGAACGACACCATGATGTTCGACGGCTTCAGATCACGATGCACGATGCCAGCACGATGGATCCGCGCCACGATGTCGCAGAGCTGCGCGATCAGCTCGAGCCGACCCGACATGGGCAGCGATCGCCGCTCGCACGCCTCGACAAGGGGCTCCCCCTCGATGAACTCCATGACGAGGTACGCGCGCCCATCGGGGGCAATCCCCGCGGAGATGAGGTTCGCCACCCCCTCGCCCGCCGTGCGCGCGACCGCGCTCCACTCGCGCCGGAACCGCTCGAGGTCGTCGCCGCTTCCTCGCCCTGCGTCCAGCACCTTGACCGCGACGTCGCGCGCGATCGGAGCCTGCTCGCGCGCCAGCCACACGGTCGCGCTGGCGCCACGGCCGAGCACGCGGACCGGCTCCAGCGCGGGAATCGTCGGAAACCCCCGCGGATCATCCGCCGAAACAGGCTTGAAGAAGGCTGCGCTTCCCTCGGTCATCCGCGCGCCCCACGCGCCACCGCCGACTCAAGGAACGACGCAAATGGCTCGCCGAGCACCCCCGCCAGCTCGGCAAGCATCACATCGATCTCCCCCCGCGGCTGCGACGAGAGCAGCACGCCATGGTGCACGAGCCCGACCGCGACGACGAACGCATAGGCCACCAGCGCCGCGTTCCGCTCCTCGACCCTCGCCGCACCACCAAACGCCATCGTCGCGGCATGCCGCATGCGGTCGAGCTCCTCGCGCGGGGCGCCCTCGGCGATCAAGCGCCGCGGCGCAGCGAATCCGACCACCTTCACGACGGCCCGCTCGAGCCACGCCTCCCGGTCGTTCGCCCGGCGGAGTTCCTCCACCGCAAAGTCGACGGGCTTGATGCCCCCCGTCACCACGATCGCGCTGATCGAGTGAACAGCTGGACCGCTGAGCGGCGTCACTCCCTCAGACTGATTCGACTCCTGTTTCATGGACGCAGCGCCTCCTCCATGCGAGCCAGCTCGGCCTCGAGCGACTCATCCTCGACTCCCTCGCGCACAAGTTCCGCTCGGATCGCCCCACGCAGCTCAGCAGTCACCCCACGGACGGCCGCGTTCAGCTCGCGAATGGGCATTCCAGTCTCCGCAGCGATCGCCGCGTAGGTCAGACCATCGACGCTCCGCCGCCAGAACACCTCCCAGTGCCGAGTGAGACCGCGCGCGGCAAGCGACTGCTGCACCGAACGCGCGCACGCATCGATCACCTGGCTCGCCAGTTCCCGCTCGAAGGCGCGCTCCGCCTCGTTCCATCCGTTCGTCAGTGCCTCCGACAGCGCATCGGGCTCCGCTTCATGCCTTGCAATGGCGCGGACACGCACCTTTCGCCGCTCCCGCGCGCAGAAGTGCAGCCCATTCATCAGCCAGCGGCGGAAAGGCAGCCCGCTCGCCCGCCACCGCTCGAAGAAATCGTCGCGCGCAAGTCGGGTTGCGAAATAGGCGTGCACGAGTTCCTCCGCATCCTCAAGCGTTCGCAGCGACGAACCCCGCACGTAGGCGAGGAGCGGCTCGCGGTAGCGGTCCATGATGAACGCACGCGCGCGCGACATCCCGGCCGGACCGTCCGAAGCCGTTGCCATCATGGAGGTTGCGTGCGTGCTAGGAAAGTGGTCGCGCTGCATCCGTGCTCCTGCGACGGGGGAGAGAGTCCCAACGCGGTCGGCTGCGCGGCATTCTGCGCGATCAGCGGCAGATTTTCAGCGCACGGGCACTCTCCTCGCCTTTCTCTTTGCCGCCTCCCTTCCCCGCGGCTGAATCTGAACACAGGAGAACCTGCTCATGAAGCACATCGTTGCCTGCATCGCCGTCATGGCGTCTGCTGCCCTCGCGTCGGCCTTCGCGTGCGCCCAGTCCGGCTGCCCCGGCGACCTGACCGGCGACGGCAAGGTCGATGGCGTCGACCTTGCAGAGGTGCTCACCAATTGGGGAACATGCAGTGCAGGCTCATCGATCACCGGCGTCTTCCCGCCGACCGCATCGACTTCAGGCAGAACTGCGGTGGCTCTCGTGGGGGTCAACCTCGGCTCCACTGCAGCGATCTCGATCGATGGCATCGCCGTCACCACGTTCCAGGTCGTCTCGCCGACGACCGTCACCTTCGTCGCACCCACTGGAACGGCAGGGTCCAAGTCGATCGTTCTACGAAACTCGCAGAGCCAGCCGCTCGCATCGGCTTCGATCGCCTACGCACCGCTACCTCCATCGTGGGCGGAAGTCCTCGAGTACTGTCCCAATCCGAGTGTCGTCACCAACGACTCCATGCGAGCGGCGATTACTGCGACCGGACTTCCGTGGCGTGTCCGTGATCGCGCGACGCAGATCGAGATGCTCCTCGTGCCGCCAGGCACGTTTGACATGGGATGCTCGGCGTCGAATCTCTCTGCCTGCGACCAGTTCGAGTCACCACAGCATTCGGTCACGATCACGCGCGCCTTCTATCTCGGGCGATACGAGGTGACCCAGGCGCAGTGGTCCGCTCGAATGGGATCGAATCCGAGCTTCTTCCAAGGGCCAAACTACCCGAGTTCTTCGAATCGCCCCGTTGATGGCGTGAGTTGGATGGCGATCCAAGGCTTCCTCGCCGCCACATCCATGCGCCTCCCGACCGAGGCGGAGTGGGAGTTCTCATGCCGAGCGGGAACGCCAACGGCCTTCTACAACGGCACATCCGACGACAGCTTGGTGGGCGATCTGGCGTGGTACCTGCCCAACTCGGCAAGTCAGACACGCACGGTGGGCTCGAAGGCCGCCAATGCGCTCGGGTTCCATGACATGCTTGGAAACGCCATGGAGTTCGTCAATGACTGGGCAGGGTTCTACCCCATCGACCCCCAGATCGACCCTGCCGGTCCCTCGAAGGGGATCTACCGCTCGCTCCGAGGTGGCTCGTGGTCTGGAACGACTCAGACGGTCCGGTCCTCAGCGCGGTTGTACGTGACGCCGGAGTACACGGGCGTGAGCTTCGATGCACTTGGCTTCCGCGTCGCGCGCAACCCTTGAGTCTGCGACCACTTCCCATCGGAACACCTGACTGCGAACCTGAAACATGAAGAGCCTCACGACGATCTCGTCTGCTGTCGCAGCGTGCCTCGCCTTCCAGTTCCCCTGCTTCGCCGACGGCATCGTCGTCGGGTGGGGTGACGACTCGACGGGTCAGGCATCGATCCCGGCCGACGTCACGCGGGTGCGCGCGATCGCGGCGGGTGGCGACCACTCGGCGGCGATCCTTCCGAACGGACTTGTCCGCTGCTGGGGCGACAACGGCTTCGGGCAGTGCAGCCCGCCGAATGCACTGGCGTCGGTGATCGACCTCGCGTGCGGGCTCGACCATACCGCAGCGCTCAGGGCCGACGGCTCGATCGTCTGCTGGGGGCGTAACGCCGAGACTCAATGCGATGTTCCGTCAGGGCTCGGTCCCGCGAAGCGCGTCGAGTGCGGCGGAATCAACACCATCGCGGTCATGCTCGACGACAGCCTCGTGATCTGGGGCGACAACACCTATGGACAGCTTGTCCCGCCGCGAGATGTCGACCGCGTGCGCGATGTCGACGGCGCATGGCGATTCATCGCAGCAGTCCGTCTCGACGGCACCGTACGCTGCTGGGGCAACAACCAGTGGAGCGCGCTCACCCCGCCGGACGGGCTGGTCGCCAGCGCCATCTCCTGCGGCGATGCGCACACGATCGCGCTTCGGGCAGACGGCAGCGTCGCCTGCTGGGGCTACAACCTGCATGGCCAATGTGATGTTCCGACGGATCTTCCGCCGGTCCAGCAGGTGTCCGCTGGCCGCGGCATGCACACGCTCGTGCTCTGTGCCGATGGATCAATCCGTGCATGGGGCGCGGTCAACTACGACCTCGGCCAGACGACCGTGCCCGCGAAACTCGACCGCTCCTGCCTACAGGTCGCCGGCGGCTACTCGCACAGCCTCGCCGTCGAGATCCTCTCGCCGACCTGCCACGACGCAGACCTCAACGACGACAACTCCGTCGGCGGCGGGGACCTGAGCATCGTGCTCGGCTTCTGGGGACTGCAGTCCACCGCGTTCCCGCAGGCGGATATCGATGGGGACGGACTCGTTGGAGGCGCCGATCTCGCGATCGTCTTGAGCAACTGGGGCCCCTGCCCGAACTGAGCTCAGTCCCCGTGCTTCTGCCGAATCCGCGGGCACAGGCGCAGCAGCCTGCATGCACCTTGACCCATCGAGCCAAGTCGGCATGCACCGCCGCAGTCGGTTCTCGTCGGATCTCAAGCGACTGCCCACACTGCGCTTGCGTCCATGCTCCAGAATCACCCCCCGCATTCACCACTCGGGTCTCTGATTTTCAGCGTAGCACCTCGCGATTCGCCTATCTCCCTGCCGCGTGCCATCCCCGCGGCTGAGGAGTTTCCATGCGTCGTGCTCAGTGCCTCGCGGTTGCCGCGATCCAATGTCTTTCACGTCTCGCCTGCATCACGCTCCCCGCCGTGCTGATTGGCGCGACTCAGCCAGCCCTCGCGGGAGGAACCCCTGGGTGGATCGCCACCGCGTCATCCAGCGCAGACTTCTCGAATGTCCAAGGCCAGGGCGGCTGGTTCTACGGCTACGCGACCAGCAGCGCGATGGACGCCCCCGTCACGCCAATGTCCTTCTATCACCCGAACGGCGCATCGTGCGGATGCGGCGGCGTGGGCGCGATCTGGTCCTACGCTCAAGCCGTCTGCTTCTGCGGACAGCAGTTCTGCTTCCAGGGAGCGAACATCTCCCACGTCAACACCCAAGGCGCCGTGCAGCTGCCCGTGCGACGCTACCAACTCCCCGCATCGGGGCGCTTCCGCCTGACTCCGACCTTCTCCCACGGCGGCGGATGCTCGGGCGTCGAGCTCATGACCCTGCAACTGCGGTTCCGCGGCGCTGTCCTCTGGAGCGCGACCTCTGGACCAGGCGAGCAGACCGGCTCGATGGAGATCCTCGGCAGCGCGGGTGAGTATGTCGACATGATCACTGTCCCTGCGGGCGGACAATGTGGCGGCGCGCACATTGCGCGCCTCGCAGTCGAGAGCGCCGACTGCAACGGCAACGGCGTCGCGGACTCAGCCGACATCGCGGGCTACAGCCTGCTCGACCTCGATGATGACGGCGTTCCTGACTGCTGCCAGAGCGGCGGGGACTGCGCGAGCAAAGGCAACATCCTCGTGGTCGACCAATCAGGCTCGGGCGACTACACGACCATACAAGCAGCCTACGACGCCGCCGTCGACGGCGACACGGTGCTGGTGCTCCCGGGCACCTACATCAATCCGAACGGCCTCGTCCTCAACGCGTCCGGCAAGGCGGTCCGCGTCGTGTCGCGTGACGGCCCCGCCTCCGTCGTGCTCGACGGGCAGGGCCAGCGCGGCCTCATGAACGTCATCCACAACCCGAATCAGGTCATCGAGGGGCTCACGATCGCGAACTCCGGCAGCACGGCCTGCGGAGTCAGCGGGTCGATCATCCGCAACTGCGTCTTCCGCGACAACACCGGCGGCTGGGGCGGCGCTGTGTTCAGCGCGATCTACGCGCAACCGCGCTTCGAGCAGTGCACCTTCCTGCGGAACACCGGTACGCGTGGTGGCGCCGTCTTCGCACATCAGAATTTCGCACTGATGACCTTCGTCGGCTGCACCTTCGAGGACAACACGAGTCCCGAGGGCGGCGCGCTGCATATCCGCGACGGCGCGCAACTCATCCTTGAGAACTGCTCTTTCCGACGGAACTCCTCGGGCACTGGCGGTGCGGCGTTCGTCTGGTTCTCTGGCCAGCAAGTCCGCGATTGCCTGTTCGAGGACAATACGGCGGGCAACGTCGGCGCCTTCCACGCCGGCCCCGGCAGCTTCGAGCGCACCATCTTCCGTCGCAACAGCTCCGGCGGAGCGGGCGCCGTGGGCGGACACCTTCAGAACTTCACGGACTGCGTGTTCGAGAACAACGCGAGCACCGGTGCCGGCGGCGCGATGTATGCGTGGTGCTATGGCCCAACCCTGGTTCGCTGCGCGTTCCGCAACAACCGCGCGAACGGCGCTGGCGCGATCTACTTCGGAGGGTGCGAGGGCTCCATGACCGCAACCGATTGCGAGTTCACGGGCAATCGCGCGCAGACGACCGAGGCGTCACCAGGCGCCGGCTACTACGCGGGCATGGGCGGTGCGATCCGCCTTGATGGGAACCACCTTGTGGCGACGAGGTGCGACTTCGTCGGCAACTACGCCACCCATGGCGGAGGCGCCACCAATCGTTGGTACGGATCGATGACGGCGCTCGACTGCACCTACCGCGGCAACATCGCGATGGGCTGGGGCGGCGCAGACTTCTCGCTCGGCGGCCTGTATCCGGGAACGATCGTCACAAACACCGAGGCCTGTGACAACTTCCCGAACGACTTCGGCGGCTGGTGGGAGGACGCTTCGGGGAACTCCTTTGTCGAGCACTGCTCGTTCGGCCTGACCCGCTTGGCCACGTGGTCAACCTCAATCGGCGGCAATGGGCATGTGTACGGTGCGCTTGTGTTCGAGCCAGGCTTGTGCTGGAGCGATGCGAAGCTGCGCGCCGAGCGAATCGGAGGTCAACTCGCTTCGCTGACCTCCGATGCGGAGTCGCAGTTCGTCTTCGACCGAATCGCATCTGACAGCGCCCTCTGGACTCGCAGCGCGACGAATTTCGAGAACACCGGGCCGTTCATCGGCGCGACCTTCAACGGCGAGTTCTGGCGCTGGGATGACGGCAACGCGTTCGGCTTCAATCGGTTCATCGCGGGTGCACCGACCGTGTCCAGCGTTGCTGCGTTCTACAACCCGACGCAGCCTCCGCTCGAACCGGCGTCCAACAACTGGTCGTGGCTCAGCCCATGCCCGCTCGGTGCGAAGCCGAACTCGGCCATCGTCGAGTTCATAGCCGACTGCAATGGGAACGGCATCGTCGATGTGCTCGAGACGACCGCGGGATCGACGCCGGACATCAACCGGAACAACGTCCCGGACACCTGCGAGTGCATAGGTGATCTCTACGACAACGGCATCATCGACGGCGCCGACCTCGCCGCGGTGCTCTCGGAGTGGGGACCCGCGACCGACGTGACGCTGAGCGACATCAACCGTGACGGCGTCGTCAACGGCACCGATCTCGCGCTCGTCCTCAACAACTGGGGCCCCTGCCCGAACTGAGCTCAGTCCCCGTGCTGCTGCCGAAGCCGCGGGCTCAGGCGCAGCATCCACTGCACGCGCTCGAACTCGTCGAGCCATTCCTGCAGCACCGCCGCAGTCTCGTCGGCGGGGATCTCCGCCCACGGAAGCTCGCACGCGGCACCAAGCTGGCGCCGCGCGAGCCCCCGGTAGCGCGACAGCGTGCGGTCGCCCGCGATCGCGCACACCTCGAAGTCCTCCGCCGCGAAGACCACCACCGGAACGCGCCCGCCGCCGCAGATCTTGAGCCCCGCCGAGAAGTCCGCCTCGGCATCGCGGTCGACCCAGCGGAGATCGATCCGCGGATTCGCCTCCGCGATCCGCGCGAGCAGCGGCCCCTGCTGCACGCAGTCGCCGCACCAGATCCCGCTCACGACGAGCACCTTCATCTCGCGCCCGAAGCTCGCCACCTCGGCGCGCTGCGCCTCGGTCAGCCGCACGCGGTCGTACACCGCCTGCCAGCCGCCCGCACGGCTCGGATCACTCGCCATGTAGCGGTCGTAGGACAAGGCGCGGGCAAAGACGGTTTCGACAAGCGTGCGATCGAGCATGGGAGCCTTCGGAATGAGCTCCACCGAGCGTACACTCGAAGCTGATGCGCGTCGCGACGATTGCCACCCTCCTTCTCACCATCGCCCTCTGCGGCGTGGTGCGGGCACAGCATGCGGCGCCCCCGTCCGAGACTCCCGCGCAAAAGCCCGCCGGCATCGAGCTCGCCAACGCCCCCGCCGACGAATCCGAGGCACTGAACCGCCTCATGAACTCGAAGAGCTGGCCGCTCCGTGCCTTCGCGGTCATGCGCCTCGAGCGCTACGACTGCGAGGCGAGTTCCGGGCGGCTCCTTTCCATGGCGGGCGACACCTCGTGGCGCGTCCGATCCTACGCCTTCGCCTGCCTCGCACGCCGCGGCATCGTCGTCCCGCAGGATCGCCTGGCCGAAGAGCTCGACCCGCGCGTCCTCCGCACCATCCTGCGAGGGCGCTACCCGCTGCCCCAGCAATCGATCGACCTCCGCATCGAGCGCTGCGAGGAGTCGATGAACCTCTTCGAGGCGATGTACGCCCTCGAATGCCTCGCCGCCGTCGAGAAGTACGACGACAAGGCGATCCGCGAGCGGATGGACGCGCTCATCGACCGCATCATCTTCCGCATGGATCGCACCCAGGGCGGCGTGTTCTCGCCTCGGCTCGCTGCGATCACGAGCGGCGCCGATTCCGGGCGCGACTACCGCTGGCGCGAATGGGCGCGCAAGAACGGCAAGAAGCCCGGCTACGAGCCCGCGGCGCTCGTCCCCGCGCGACCGGAAGGTACGCGCCTCGTCGAGCGCAACAAGGTCGCGGCGCTCGACAGCGAGCGATTCGTCGCGCTCGAGAAGTACATCGCCTCGGTCAGCGAGCGTCCGATGGACCTCGCGATCCTCATCGACTGCACCGCCAGCATGTCGAAGGAGATCGCCGACGCGCAGAGCGGCCTCGACGACCTCGTCGACTTCCTCGGCAGCATCACCAAGGGCGTGCGCATCGGCCTCATCGGCTACCGAGACCGCGGCGACAAGTGGGAGACGCGCGCGTGGGACTTCACCTCGAGCCTCGAGGAAGTCCGCAAGAACCTCTGGTCGCTCTCCGCGGAGGGCGGTGGCGATGAACCCGAAAGCGTGTACGCGGCGATGAAGATCGCGATGACGCGGTTCGCATGGCTACCCGACGCAACCGCCGACAGCGCGCCGCAGCCGATCCGCGCGCTGGTGCTCGTCGGCGACGCGCCGCCGCACGTCGGCGAGGGCACGATGTGCGTCGACCTCGCCAAGCGCGGCTTCGCGAAGGGAGTGCGCTTCTACGGGATCGTCGCGCGTGACGCGGAGAAGAACCTCAAGCCCGAGGACGAGGAAGGCGCGCCGCCGAAGCCCACAAGACCGGTGGAAGATCCGCCCGCGAAATCACCGAAGTCTCCCAACCCAGGGGATCGCAAGCCGGGGCAGGTCGAGCCGCCGCGTGCGCCTCCGCCCACGATGCGCAAGCGCCCGAGCCACACGTGGTTCCCTGAGATCGCCGACGCTGGCGGCGGCCGCGCAGAGATCCTGAAGGACCAGGACTCGCTCGTCGCCGAGATCGCCGAGCTCACGCTCGCCGATCGGTTCCGCGAGGAGTTCGCCGACTTCTTCGAGGGTTTCCGGCTGCTCTGCCGCTAGCGTGCGCGATCAGCGGCGCCACTCGGTGGGAATCGCCTCACCCTTCACCATCGCGTACGCCCGCTCGAGCAGTTCACGCACGCCCTCGCCCGTCGCCGCGGAAATCACCACGGGCTCCTCGCCCCTGCCCTGACCCACGCCGAGCCCGATCTCGGTCGCGAGCCGGCGAACGCGCTTCGCGCGCTCCTCCTCGGGCACGAGGTCGATCTTCGAGAAGACGACGAGCTCAGGCTTCTCCGCGAGCACCGGCGAGAACGCGTGGAGCTCGGCGCGGATGGT
>Ga0315906_10009677_pt1 | contig 11419 bp, 8 predicted proteins | sample LakEriMetagenome_4_FD_203526 | JGI IMG/M metagenome (GOLD analysis project Ga0315906, IMG submission 203526) | Freshwater fungal communities from buoy surface, Lake Erie, Ohio, United States - Buoy 2 MA122 | ecosystem: Environmental > Aquatic > Freshwater > Lake > Lake biofilm | place: USA: Lake... | reverse complement strand
GCATGGTGACGCAAAAGGGGCTCGACCTGATGCTCGCCTCCCATCTCGTGTGGACGCTCGATGCCCAGTTCGTATTCCTCGGCGCCGGCGATCCCGCCTACGAGCGGGCGCTGGCGCAGCTGGCGCAGGCACGGCCCCGCCACGTGGGTGTGCAGTTCGACTTCACCGACCGTCTCGAGCATCGCCTCATGGCGGGTGCCGACATGTTCCTCATGCCGTCGCAGTACGAACCGTGCGGCCTCACGCAGTTGCGCGCCCAGCGCTACGGCGCGCTGCCGATCGGCCGCCGCGTGGGCGGGATCGCCGACACCGTCGAGGACGACGCCACGGGCTTTCTCTTCGACGCGTTCGACGCGCCATCGTTCGATCGGGCCATCTCGCGCGCCCTGACGCGCTTCCACGATCCCGCGGCGTGGATGCCGCGCATGAAGGCGGCGATGCGCCGCGACTTCGGGTGGGAACGCTCCGCGGAGCGGTACGCCGAGGTGTATCGTCGGGCCACCGACATCGTGAAGCAGCGCGGGTAAGCGGCATGCATCATTCGCTCATCGTCCACCAGCACCTGTATCAGCCGCCGCGCGAGGATCCGTGGCTCGAGGCGGTGCCGGTGGAATCGTCGGCATCGCCCGAACACGACTGGAACACGCGCATCAACCGCGAGTGCTACGCGCGGCTTGGCCACGCCGAGGCGCACCGGCGCGACGGGCGCGCGGTCGCACGCGACACCGACGCGCGCTCGGGACTTTCACGGATCGTGAACCTGTATGCCTGGTGCTCGTTCGACGCGGGCGCCACGCTCTGCGAGTGGCTCGATGCCGAGGCGCCCGACACGTTGCGGGCGATGGTGGAAGGTGACGCGGCCAGCGTGCGCCGCTGGGGGCATGGCAATGCCATCGCGGCGCCGTACCATCACGTGATTCTTCCCCTGGCCTCGCCGCGCGACCGTCGCACGGAGATCCGCTGGGGGATCCGCGACTTCCGCCGCCGCTTCCATCGTGAACCGGCAGGCCTCTGGCTCCCCGAGTGCGCCGCCGACGAAGATACGCTGGACGCCGTGGCGGCCGAGGGGATCGTGTTCACCATTCTGGCCCCGTACCAGGTGCACGGACACGACGGGAGCGGAATGCCGGTGCGGTGGCGCGGCGCGTCGGGGCGCACGCTCACCATCGTGCCGTACGACGGCGCACTCGCCGGCGACGTGGCCTTCGGGGGGTTGCTGGGCAATCCGCAGGCGCTCGCCCACCGCTTCACCCCGTATCGCGATGTGCCGCTGGTGGGGCCGCGCTGCACCACGCTGGCCACCGATGGCGAGACGTTCGGCCATCATCACAAGTCCGGAGATGCGGCGCTGCTGGAGGCCATGTCTCTGGTGGCACGACAGTCGGGCACACGCCTCACGAACGCGGCCGCCCTCGTGGCGAACCACCCCCCCGTGCACGATGTCACGCTGGTTTCACCGTCGGCGTGGAGCTGTGCGCACGGCGTGGAGCGGTGGCGGAGCAACTGCGGCTGCCGGCTCGATGGCGGCAAGGCGCCGCTGCAGCAGTGGCGCGGTCCGCTGCGCCATGCGTTCGAGCGGCTCGCCGCGCACATGCACGAGGTGTACGCCCACGAGGGCGCCTCACTCTTCCGGGATGACCCGTTCGATGTGCGCGATGCCTACGGCGACGTGGTCGCCCGGGACGGCGAGCCCCTCGACGCGTTCGTGCGGTCGCGCGTGCGAGACGGGCTGGGTGAGCAGGCAGTGCAGCGCGCACGCGAACTGCTCGAACTGCAACGCGCCACGCTGCGTCTCTTCACCTCGTGCGCCTGGTTCTTCGACGAGGTCGACCGCATCGAGGTGCGCCAGGTGCTGCGCTACGCGGCGCGCTGCCTCGAGCTGAGCGGGGCTGCCGCACGGCTCACGCCGGAGTTCGTGCAGTGGCTCGCCCCCGCGACCAACGGCCTGCCCGGCGCCCCGAGCGCCGGCGACGTCTTCGTGCGTGACGCCCTGCCCCATCGCGATCCCACGCTGTGCGCCGCGGCCGGCGCCATCGCGATGTTCGCATCGCGGGAGCCGCCGAGTCACGACGAACCGCTCGACCGGTCACTGCCCGCGTCGCCCCTGCGCATCGGGACCTACGACATTCGCGTCACGGCCAACGAGGCGCATCGCTGGCACGTGCGCACCGTCCACCGCCGCACCGGGGCCACCGCAGATTTCGTGGGGCACGCCACCGGTATCGGCCCGGCGGTGTGCGTGTCACTCGCCCGCGCGCTCGACGGCGAGACGCAGCCTGTGGAGGACGTGCGGCCGCACGAGTTTCCGGAGGCGATCGCGCGGGCGCTCCTGCGACGGAGTGCGACCGACGACGTGGCGCTGCTCGGGCAGATCTGACGATCGCGTCGGCACGGGTCGTGCCGCGACCGCTTCACCGCTCGATCGCGGACCAGTGGATGGCAAGCCCCGCGAAGATCTGCCGATCGAACGCGGGAGTCCAGAGGGCCGGCCGCTGTCCGAGCAGGTTGTTGCCACCGATCGACAACGTGGCCTCCCGCGTGAGCCGCAGACGCCACTGCATATCGACCGACAGCAGGGCCCCCTGTCGTCCGACGATGCCGGGCGCCGTCGAAAACGGACCGGTAATCGGCGCACCGGACGGGATGCCGATGAGCGGCGCATTGCCGGTGTAGCGGACCGACACGTCCCCCTGCAATCCCTGCAGCAGCGACCACTCACGGGCGAGCCGCAGGCGCGCCGTGTGCGTGGCGCGTCGCGTGAGCGGCAGTCCCGTCGACAGGTTGCGCGCATGCAGGAAGTCGTAGCCCGCGCTCACATCGGTACCCAACACGGTCGTGCGGACATTCGCCTCCACGCCCTGCGTGCGGGCGCGGGCCACGTTCACGTTGGCATAGGTCTGGAAGCCTGCCACGTTGTCGCCGCGATAGCTCCAGTCCACGAGGTCCTTCACGTCGTTGCGGTAGGCTTCCATGTCGAGCGACCACCGCGCCGACGGCGCCCACGTGGCACCCGTGCTGCCGCTCACGGAGCTCTCCGGCCGCAGATCGGGATTGCCCACGATCTCGTATCCGCCGGCGGGATTGAAGAAGGTGTAGCGGATCTCCTTGAAACCCGGGGCGCGGAACCCGCGCGCGACGTTGGAGCGGAGTCGCAGCGCCGGCGTGGCCTGCCACGCGAGCCCCACGGACGGGTTGGTCGTACTTCCCCACAACGTGCTCGCGGTGTGCCGCGCCCCGGCGGTGAGCAGCACGTCGCCGATCGTCCACGAATCGCGCGCGAACACCTCGGTGATGTTTTCGCGCGCGCTGTCACCATCCACCTTGGTGGGGGCCACGAGTGTGCGACGTGAATGCTGGAGCCCCACGTCGATCGCATGGCGCCCCGCGACCTTCGTGTACGCCAGCAGGTAGCGCCCCTGGCGCTCCTGCTGCGCCACGGAGTCCGCCGAACCACGAATGGGCAGCAGCCCGCGCGACTGTCGGTACTGATACGAGAAGCGCTGCTGGAACGCACGGACCCGCAGACGCCCGCCAAGCGCCGGCCCCTGCGCTTCGGCGAACCCCTGTCCGCCGCGGTTGTCGATGAAGCCGTTGAAGCGCGTGTCCAGCGGGAATCGCTGACGTTCCTGCGAGCCCTGGACGTCGAGCCGCGCCGTCCACTGGGCGCCGAGCGGTACGCGCACGTCACCCTTGAGATCGAAGATCCGGTTGAACGTCGATCCGGTCGCGTTGTATCCGGTGACCCGATCGCTCTGCCGCCAGCCGCCATTCAGGCGGTAGCCCACACGGCCGATCGTCTGGCTCGCCCCGAGTGTGCCTTCCTCACGTCCGAGCCCTCCCTGCCGCAGCACGCCATCGAGGGTGAGCGGCTTCGTCGGCGCCGCCTGTACGATGTTGATCACGCCACCAAGCGCGTCGCTGCCGAACTCCACGCTGCTCGGTCCCTTCGTCACTTCGATGCGCTCGGTCGCCACCGTGCTGAGGCGGCCGATGTCCCGGCTCTCGATGAGCGAGCCCGCCACCGGCTCGCCGTCCACCAGCACCAGCACGCGCGAATCATCGAAGCCGCGGATCGAGATGCTCGTCTTGCTCGGCGGCGCGGCGATCTCCTGCATCCCCGGCAGTTGGCGCAGCAGCTGATTCGCCGACACGGCGGCGACGGCATCGATCTCCTTGCGATCGACGACCGTCACGCTGCGCGGGGATTCGTTGGCGCGGATCACGCGCTGCCCGATGGTGGTGGTGAACACCGGCAATACGGTCGCGAGCGGCTCGAGCGTCAGCCGCCACTCGCCCACCAGCCGTTCATCGGTCACCACGAGACGCCGTTCCCGATAGCCAAGCACGCGCACGAGCAGGGAATCGCCGACCCGCGCCGGCATCGCGAAGCGACCCTCCGCGTCACTGCGGACGCGCGCGCCCGCCGGAAGCCGGCGGATCTCCGCCGATGCCACGGGCGCGCCGTCCGCGCGCGACACGACGAGACCACGCACCGTCGAGCCCTGCGCAAACGCCGGCACCGGCATGGTCATGACCATGCCGGCGGCGAATCGGATCATCGGGCGCACGAGGCGCGACGGCACGGGCCCCGGCTCCCGATCAGCGAATGCGCGCGTAGCGGATCGTCGGATACCCCGGCGCGCCGGTGTTGCTGTAGTAGTCGATCACCTGGAACTTCCACACCCGCGTGCCGACCTTGGCGAAGTAGATGTTGAAGGCCGGATGGAGGCGCTGCTGGCCGGTGAGGTCGTAGCGGAACGGCGCCCTCGGATCGAGGATCGAATTGGGGATCGGTCCGAGCAACTGCGAGAGGAACGGCGCGAACTGCGGCGCGTCGTTCGCCGACGTCGCAGCCGCGAAGGTCGGCGAGGCACTGCCCGGGTTCGTCCCCACGTTGCACGCCGTGTTGACCGTGATCGCCAACTGCGTCGGATCGGGGTTGAACTGGAAGTCCCAATTGCAGCCGTTCGGCGTGACCACGCTGTTGGTGGCGAGACTGATCGCGCGCAGCTGCCCGGCGGGTGCCACGGCAAGTCGCTGTACGGCGCCGAGGGTGCCCGCCGTCTGCAGACGGGACTCGAACACGACCGAGTCGGTGGCCCGCATGCGGTTGAAGCCGATCAGGGCGTTGCGGAACAGGGCGAACTGCCCGTTCGCCAGACGAATCCGCCAGAACTGCGACGCGTTGGCCACCGGCACGCCGCCAAGGACGATGTGCGCCTGCGGATTCGGCGTGAGCCGATCCGTGGAGAACAGGCTGTCCGCAGGCACCTGCGCGTCGCGAAGGGCGTCGAACTCGGCGCGGGTGCTGGCCGGCGTGAAGGCGAGCACCTGTGCAGGGGTAGCGTTCTGGTTGTTGGCCAGGGTGAACCCGAGCACCGTCTTGCCCGATCCCGTCGCCGGCGAAGCGAGCCGCACTTCGAACCGCCGCAGCGCGAGATCCCAATCAGCCGTGCGCGAGACCAGCGTGCCCGTGCTGAACGAGAAATAGACGAGCGTGTCGTTGCTGCTCGCATTGAGCGGCGCGGTGGTAATGACTTCGTTCAGCGCGGGCTCGCGGCCGAGCGCGCCGGGACCGGTGAGATCGCTTTCGCCCTCGCAGGCCGTGAGCAACGTGAGGGCACCGAGGAGGGCAGCAAGGTGGCGCGCCGGTGTGAGGCGCAGCCGGTCGGCGCCTGCCGGAGCCGGACGCGTCTGGAACAGGATCGAGAGCAGCATGACCGATCCTACCCAGCCCGCCGGCAGGGTGGCATTCGTAATTACCCCAATGCGAGGGGAGGAGAAATCCCCCCCCGACCCGGGTATCCCGCCACGGCAACGGGCACCACGACGTGGCGCGATACGGACCGTCTCTCTCCGCCTCGCTACTTTGCGGCATGAGCCTCACCACACCTCCTGCCCGGCCGGTCGTCGTGATCACCGGTGCGTCGAGCGGCATCGGTGCCGCGCTCGCCACGCGCCTTGCCCCCACGCATCACCTGGTCCTCGTGGCCCGTCGTGCCGACGCGCTGGGCGCACTGGCGGCGGCGCTCGGCAGCCCCGACGTCGTCACCGTGGCGGCCGACGTGACCGAGCGCGGTGCGGTCGAGGATGTGGTGGACACCACGCTCGCGCGCTTCAGCCGCCTCGACGTGTGGGTCAACAACGTCGGTCGCGGCATCACACGCGCCCCCTCGGTTCTTGCTGACGCCGACATCGACGACATGATGCGCGTGAATGTGAAGAGTGCGCTGTACGGCATGCAGGCGGTCCTGCCGCACTTCCGCCTCGTCGGCCGCGGGCACGTGATCAACGTATCGTCGATGCTCGGCCGCGTCCCCGCCGTGCCCTTCCGCTCGGCCTACAGTGCCGCCAAGCACTTCCTCAACGCGCTCACCGCGACCATGCGCGCCGAAGTGCAGGAAACCCACCCCGACATCCAGTTCTCACTCGTGAGCCCCGGCGTGGTGCGCACGGAGTTCGGCACGAACGCGCTCCACGGTGGCCCCGCGTCGCACACCCTTCCCGACTCCCAGAGCGCCGAAGAGGTGGCCGAGGTGATCGCGCAGACCATTGCCGACCGGAGGCCGGACGTGTACACGCGCACGGGGATGGCGGAGATGGCGGTGGGGTACCTGCGGGAGTTGGGGCGGGATCCGTAAGGGCGGAACGGCGCTGGCTACGACAACGCATCGGGGGAGCGCGAGCGACAGGGCGCCAGCCGTTCCCCACCTCGAGCGATGAGTGGCTGGCGCCCCGTTGCTCGCGCCGTTCAGTTGCGCGGTTCCGCCAGCGCCCCGACGGTTTCACCGTTACGGTATCGACTGCCCTCTCGCCGCCGCATGCGCGTCCGCGGTGAGCCGCACGTCGGACTGGGCCTTCACCGGCCGCTCGAGCGACTCGAGCGGCGGACCGAGCGTGGGTTCGCACACCCCCTCGGCGGTCTCGCGGATGAGCTGGTCCACCACGGCGCGCAGGTCACCGGTGCGGGCGTACGTCGCGAGCTGACGCTGCGCGCTCGAGCCCTCCTCCATGATCCGGAAGGCGTACTCGACCTCCTTCCGGGTGCCGAGCTCGTCGAGCACGTCGTCGAGGAACCACGCGATGAGCTCGCGGATGAGCACGGGCGCGGCCAGCTCTTCCTTCTTGCCGAAGTCGATGAGCTTGCCGCCGAGTCCGTAACGCACGGCGCGCCACTTGTTCTCCTCGATGAGGTCGGCGGCATACACGCGGAACGTCATGTTGTCGCGGCGCAGCTTCCACATCTTCGCAACCACCGCCTGCAGGATCGCGGCGATGCACACCGCCTCGTCCACGCGCGTATTCACGTCGCACACGCGGAACTCGAGGGTGGGATAGAGATGATGCGGCCGCACGTCCCACCAGATCTTCGACCCGTCAGGGATCGACCGCGTCTTCACGAGGGTGTCCACGAGATCGGCGTAGTCCCCCCACCCGTTGAGGATGCGCGGCACGCCGGTCCGAGGGAAGTTCTTGAAGACGATGCTGCGATACGAATGCAGCCCCGTGTTGCGGCCGAACCAGAACGGCGACGATGTGGAGAGGCAGAGAATGTGAGGCAGGATGTACCGCGCCGCGTTGAGGCAGTCGATGCGGAACTCCTGATCCTCAATACCCACATGCACATGCGTGCCGAAGATGAGCAGGCGATGGGCCAGATCCTGCAGCTCCGCCTTCACGCCGAGGTATCGCTCCTTCGGCGTCATCTCCATGTTCATCCAATTGGAGAAGGGGTGCGTCCCGGCGGAGGCAATGGTGAGCCCATGCTCCCCCGCCGCCCGGATCACCAACCCGCGCAGCTTCACCAGCTCCGTCCGCAGCTCGGCGATGGAGTCACACGGCTTCGTGCCGATCTCCACCTGACACTGGTGCAGCTCCGCCTTCACGTCGGCTTCGGCCGCGAACGCACTCGTGACCAGCGCATCGAATCCCGGCGACAGGTCGCGCGTGACCGGGTCGATGATCTGGTACTCCTCCTCGATTCCTACCGTGAGGGTCGGTCCCTTCATTCATCCCCCCACGCCCGCATGGGGCGCAGCAGTACCAGTGGTTGCCGCGGCGGCAGATGCCGCCGACCACGCGATCGCCGCGTCGATGAAGGCGGTGAACAGCCCCCGCGTATACGGGTCGGTCATTTCGAACACCTCGGGATGCCACTGCACCCCGACACAGAACCCTTCGCCCGCCGACTCGATCGCCTCGATCAGGCCATCGTCCGCCGTCGCGGCGACGTGCAGGTCACGCCCGAGGGTCTTGACCCCCTGATGGTGCATGCTGTTCACCGGGCATCGTGTGCATTCGAGAAAATGTGACAGCCGGGTGCCCGGCACGACGTTCACCTCGTGCGCGATGTGGTCGCGCTCGAACCCCGCCGTGGGGAAGAAGTCGTGCTTGTGGAATGCCAGGTTTTGTGAGGCGAGGTCCTGCCACATGGTGCCGCCCTGCGCCACGTTGATGATCTGCAGCCCGCGGCACAGGCCGAGCACCGGCTTGCCGTCGGCGATCGCCCAGCGCACCAGCTGCAGTTCCACGACGTCGCGCGCGGGGTCGAGATTCCCACACTCCGGACGCACCCCTTCGCCGTACTCGGCCGGGTTGATGTCGACGCCGCCGGGAATGAGGACGCCATCGAGCCGCTCGTAGATGGCCCGAAGCGTGGGCAGGTCGTCGTCGAAGAGGGGGATCATCCACGGGACCGCGCCGGCTGCCGTGGCGGCGTGGAAGTACCGCTGGTTCATCACCCACGAACTTGGCAGCGCCGGCGGGATACCGTCGATGGAATGCAGCGTCTGCGTCGTGAGCCCGATGGTGGGCCGGTACGGCAGCGAGTCGATGGCCATCGTGTGCAACCTCAACGCGTTTCGACGAGGAAGGTGGGAACGTTCGAACCTCCCCCCGCCGTGACGTTGAGGAGCGGATCCGTGGCGATGCGGGTGAGGCAGCCGTTCACGACCGCGCCGTTCGACAGGAACGGGGCCGTGTCGAGCATGCGGTCACCGATGTGCAGCGCCCCGTCCACGAGGGCCGGCCACGGCTCACTGGGTACCTCTACCCGCTCCTGCACGATATAGGGTTCGGCAAGGGCCGTGCTGATCGCCGCCTGCCAGGTGGCATCGTCCACCGTCCACCCCAGCACGATTCCCTTGCCGCCGTACTCGTCGTTGGGCTTGAGGACCATCGTCTCACGCCGCTCGGCGATGAACGGCAACAGATCCACGGTCTGCTCGAGGCCGGCACTGTCGCGATACTGCGTGTGTCGCGCCTCCACCACACGGGTCCACGGTACGTGCGCCTGCACCGCCCGACGCTCATCGGCCGTGAACAACGGGGCCTGTCGCTCGTCACTTAAGACCGCAAGTGAGGCCTTCTTGTGCAAGAGCTTGCAGCGCAATGGGTTGACCATGCAGACCGCACGGTCTCTCAGAGCGTGAAACACCGGTGACTCGAGACCGACCCGACTCACGAGTTCGTCGATCAGCACCCGCTTGTAGATGAAGGTCACCGGGCGCCCCGCCACGGTGAACTGCCCGTTCCGGTAGTCTGCGTCGCGCGGATCGCCGATGAACACGGGGATGCCGCGGGCGCGGAACTCCTCTTCGAACAGCACGAACTCGCTGTAGGTGGGCACCTCCTTCCAGTCGAGGATGCACACCTGCGGCATCTCCCGGGTCCCCCGGAATACGCCCCACGCCTGCAGGAGGGCGTCCACCACCCCGGCGGCCGCGGGGATGGGCAGCACCACGTGCTCGCGGCTGAAGGCCTGCATCCCGGGGAGCGCCAGAAACGCCCGGGACAAGGCGTCATTGTACGCCGCCCCTGCGGGAGTCTCCGCATTGTACTCGGTGAACCGGAGCCCTCGGTCCCCCGCCCCGGGCACGAAGAAGGCGTCGAGGCGCGAGGTGGGGCTGGCGACCGGAAACCCCGGATCGGCATGAATCAGTTGCTCCTCCCACGCCGTGAGGCCGAACTGCGCCCGCAGCCCGGCATCGGCCATCGCGGCGACCCGGACCTTTTCAAAGGCCGAACCCACCAGCGCGCACGCCTTCCCGATCAGACGGTACTCGGCAAGCGAAAGGAAGCGGGGGCGCAGCACGCCGCACAGCGGTCGTTCCCCGAAGAACAGCCCGCGATCACGAAGCTGCTGAGTCAACACCTCGGCGGAGTCCGCCGCCAACGAGCCCAGTGCCAGCGTCTCGTGGTACCGCGCAATGGCGTCTGTGGACATCGCTACTTCGTGATACTCGATGAAGTGGCACCGCTCGGGGCGGGCGGCGCGCCGATCGCCGGGCTGGCAGCGGCGCCCACCAACGGCACCTGCCCCGGCGCGGTGGCCAGCCGGATCGCCAGGTCGGCCATGTGCTCCACCACCCAGTCGAAGTAGCCGGGGGTGAGCGAATTGATGTCCATGTCCGGGGCCGGGTTCATGAAGTCGATGGCGTAGGGGACGCCGTCCTTCACGGCGAACTCCACCGTATTCATGTCGTAGCCCAACGCGCGGCAGAGGGTGAGGGCGTCCCTGACGCAGCGGGCCTCGAGTTCGGCGCCGAGGTACCCGGGATCCGGGATGTAGCGACGCTGGCCGGGATCGTAGGGCATGGGCAGGACCGACTCACGTCCCAGTACCATGCACCGCACGTAGGCATCCCACTTGATGAACTCCTGCACCACCATCGTCAGCAGCCCGCTGTGGTTGTAATGGTGGAGGAGTTCCTCCATGGTGTGGCAGACATAGACGTCACGCCAGCCTCCCCCGTGCGCGTCCTTGAGCACGCAGGGGAAGCCGATGTACTCCGCCACGCTCTTCCAGTCGAGCGGATAGGCGAGATTCCGGAGCGATTCGGTGTGCGAGATCCCCGGGATGTAGTCCTTGTTGGGGAGCACGACCGTCTTGGGGTGCGCCACCCCGTTCTGAATGGCGACGGTGGCGTCGTAGAACTTGTCGTCGGCCGACCACATGAACGGGTTGTTCACCACGGTCACGCCCATGCGGGTGGCATGCTTGAGGAACGTGCGGTAGAACCCCACCTCGTGACTGATGCGGTCGATGATGAGGGAGTAGGGGACCGGCTGCGCCATGCGCGTGGCGTCGAGCTTGATGTACTCCGCGGTCACACCGCTCTGGCGGCGGTTGACGGCGTCGAGGAAGGCGGGGGGAAAAGACCATTCCCGGCCCACCAGCAATCCAATACGGGGTTCTCTGGACACGAATTCGGCTCCGAGGGGTCGCACGGGTGAATGTCGGCACTATGCCGACTGGGCGACGGTCGCGCCAGCAGTCCGCGACAGGAAATCCCCCCGCGCCGTCCCTGTGACGCAGCCCACGCCGGCAGTATTCCCAGCGGTCCGGACGGCACGCGCGCAAATGGCCGCTCTGTCACGATTTCGGCAGAAATCGACCACACCACGTTCCCTTGACACC
>Ga0315906_10009674_pt1 | contig 11421 bp, 10 predicted proteins | sample LakEriMetagenome_4_FD_203526 | JGI IMG/M metagenome (GOLD analysis project Ga0315906, IMG submission 203526) | Freshwater fungal communities from buoy surface, Lake Erie, Ohio, United States - Buoy 2 MA122 | ecosystem: Environmental > Aquatic > Freshwater > Lake > Lake biofilm | place: USA... | reverse complement strand
GCACGGCCAGGTCGCCGCCGTCGGTCGTGACGACCGCGTCGAGCGGCCGCTTCACGTCGAGCCCCGCGAGTCCGCGGCCCTGCGTCGACATCAGGAGGAGCGACTCCATCATGCCGGCCAGGCCCGGCTGGCCCACCTGCATGCCAAGCCAGCCGAGCTGCTTCTTCATGTCGGCATAACCGTCGATCGTGACGACCGCGAGCACGGTGCGTTCGGCGGCCCGGGCCGCACCGACACCGACACCGGCGACGACGTGCAGGGCGACGGCGCAGACGACGAGGAGCCGCGACCCGACCCGCGGGGCACGGCGAACGGACGAAGGCGCTGGCATGGGCGAAACCTCGGCGTGAGGGGAGGGCGGTCTTCCGGACTCGCGGCGGACCGACGCAGCTTACCAGCCGTCGTGCAAAACCTGTATTCTGCGGGGACATGCCGCCCTTCCCCCACGGATTCGAGCCGGGTTCTCCACCGCCGGTCGAGCCGGCGGCCGCGGCGCCGCGGCGGATCCGGCTCCAGTCGCTGCTGTTCCTGCTCACCGCGGGCACGACCTTCGCCGCCGGGGTCGCGGGCTGGCAGCCGGTGCTGCTCGGCGTCGACGACGAGCTGGGACGGCAGCTCGGGGAGCACTGGCAGCGCGGCGTCGTCTACATGACGTCGGTGCTGGCGGTGCTGGCGGCGCACGAGGCCGGCCACTTCATCGCCGCCAGACTGCATCGGATTCCCGCGACGCTGCCCTTCTTCATTCCGGTGCCTGTGCTCCTGACCGGCACGATGGGGGCGGTGATCGGCATGGAGGGATCGCGGGCCAACCGCCGCCAGCTCTTCGACATCGCGCTGGCGGGGCCGCTCGCGGGACTGGCGGTGGCGCTGCCGGTGCTGGTCGCGGGGTTCGTCACCGGAGAGCCCGCCCGACGCAGTCCGTTCGCCATGCCGCCACTGGCCCTCGGCCTCATGGGGCTCGTGCGCCCCGACATCGCCGCCGGCGGGACGATCGCGCCCAACGCGCTCTTCATGGCCGGCTGGGTCGGCCTGCTGGTGACGGGACTCAACATGATCCCGATCAGCCAGCTCGACGGCGGCCATGTGAGCTACGCCGTCTTCGGACCGCGGGCCCGCTGGGTCGCGCGGGGCACGCTGCTCGCCGCGATCACCGCGATCGTGGTGCTGGGCCGCGTCAACTGGGTCGTGATGGTGGTGATCGTGACGCTCCTGGGCACCGACCATCCGCCGATCCGCGACGACGGCCGGCCGCTCGGCATCGTCCGCACCCTCCTGGGAATCGCCGCCTTCCTCATCCCGGTCGTGACGTTCATGCCGGAGCCGCTCGTCATCGACTAAAGCGGGAGCGAGGGGCCGCTCGTGACTCGGCCGCCCGGCCACCGAGCCTCCGACCCGGGGACGGGGCTCGTGTTCGTTGACGCTCGGGCTCCACCGTCCCACAATCAACGTTCGCGGAAGGATCGCGAAAGCCCCCGCTCGCAGGAGAAAGACCAATGAACGGCACGCCCGGCACCGGACCGAATTTCGTGGAGCAGGACGATCCCGAGGTGTGGGCGGCGATCGCGGCCGAGCAGGTTCGGCAGCAGGAAGGCCTGGAGATGATCGCCAGCGAGAACTTCACGAGCCCGGCCGTCATGCAGGCCGTCGGCAGCGTGCTCACCAACAAATACGCCGAGGGCTATCCCGGCCACCGCTACTACGGCGGCTGCGAGTTCGTCGACAGGGTCGAGGACCTGGCCCGCGAGCGGCTCAAGGCGATCTACGGCGCCGAGCACGTCAACGTGCAGCCGCATTCCGGCAGCCAGGCCAACGCCGCCGTCTACCTGATGGCGATCCAGCCGGGCGACACCGTGCTCGCCTTCGACCTGGCCCACGGCGGCCACCTCACGCACGGCATGAAGCTCAACGCCTCCGGCATCCTCTACAAGTTCGTCCACTACGGCGTCCGCCGCGAGGACCAGCGGCTCGACTTCGACCAGATCGCGCGGCTGGCCCGGGAGCACAGGCCGAAGCTCATCGTCGCCGGCGCGAGCGCGTATCCCCGGGAGATCCCGCACGGCCGGTTCGCCGAGATCGCGCGGGAGGTCGGGGCGAAGCTGATGGTCGACATGGCCCACTACGCGGGGCTCGTCGCCGCCGGTATCCACGACAACCCCGTCCCTGTCGCCGACTTCGTCACGAGCACCACGCACAAGACGCTCCGCGGGCCGCGGGGCGGCATCGCCATGTGCCGCGCCGAAAACGCCAAGGCGCTCGACCGGTCGGTGTTTCCCGGCACGCAGGGCGGGCCGCTCATGCACGTCATCGCCGGCAAGGCGGTGGCCTTCGGCGAGGCGCTCAAGCCCGAGTTCAAGCGCTATGCCAGGAACGTCGTCGACAACGCGCGGACGCTGGCGGAGGCCCTGGCCGCGGGCGGCGTGCGGCTGGTCAGCGGCGGCACCGACAACCACCTGATGCTCGTCGACGTGACGCCGCTCTCGATCGGGGGCAAGATCGCCGAGGAGGTGCTCGACCGCTGCGGCATCACCTGCAACAAGAACATGATCCCGTTCGACGAGCGGAAGCCGATGGATCCCTCCGGCATCCGGCTGGGAACCCCCGCCCTCACGACCCGCGGCATGGGCGCCGGCGAGATGAAGCAGATCGCGGCCTGGATCCTCCGCGTGCTCAAGTCTCCGGCAGACGAGCGGCTCGTCTCGGCCACGAAGGCCGAGGTGGCGGAGCTGGCCGAGCAGTTTCCGGTGCCGGCGGCAAAGCTCGACGCGGCGCGGCTGGAAGTGGCGGCGCGATGAGCCGCGTCGTGCGGATCGGCGTGGTGCAGTCGGCGTGCACCGGCTCGCGCGACCGCAACGTCGCGCAGGCGCTCGACGGCATCGCCGAAGCGGCCCGCCGCGGCGCCGAGGTGGTCTGCCTGCAGGAGCTCTTCGCGGGCCAGTATCCCTGCCAGGCGGAGGATCACGCGATCTTCGCCGAGGCGGAGGAGGTGCCCGGCCCGCTCACGCGCAGCCTCGCCGACGCGGCCAAGCGTCATGGCGTCGTGCTCGTGGGGAGCGTCTTCGAGCGGCGGGATCACGGCCTCTTCCACAACACGGCGGTGATCTTCGACGCCGACGGCTCGACGGCGGGACTCTACCGGAAGATGCACATCCCCGACGACCCGCACTACTACGAGAAATTCTACTTCGCCCCCGGCGACACCGGCTTCATGGCGGTGCCGACGAGCCGGCTGCGGGTCGGCCCGCTCGTCTGCTGGGACCAGTGGTATCCCGAGGCCGCTCGGCTCACCGCGATGGCCGGCGCCGAGGTGCTCTTCTATCCCACGGCGATTGGCTGGCTCGACGGCGAGGAGAGCCTGCACCGCGAGCAATACGAGTCGTGGGACGTGATGCTGCGGAGCCACGCCATCGCCAACGGCGTCTTCGTCGTGGCGGTGAACCGCACCGGCCGCGAGGGCGCGCTCCGCTTCTGGGGCGCGAGCGTCGTCTACGCGCCCAACGGCGAGCGGCTGGCGATCACGGGGCACGACGCTCCCGAGACGATCGTGGTGGAGTGCGACCTCGCGCGGATCGAATGGTCGCGGACGCGCTGGCCGTTCTTCCGCGACCGCCGTGTCGACGCCTACGGAAACCTGCTCCAGCGCTGGGGGAGGTAGCCGTGCCGGAGCGAATCGCCCTGCGGCTGCCGGCGGAGTGGGAGCCGCATGCCGCCACGTGGATCGCCTGGCCGCACCGCCGCGCGACCTTCCTCGGCGACTTCGCCGCGATCCCGGAGTTTTTCGCGAGGTTCGTCCGGCAGCTGGCGGTCTGCGAGCCGGTGAAGGTGATCGCCTCCGGGGCCGCGCTCGCCGACGCCCGCGACCGGCTCCGCGGTGTCGACCGCGTCGAACTGGTCGACATCCCCACCAACGACTCGTGGCTGCGCGATACGGGGCCGGTGTTTCTCGTGCCGCGGGAGCGGTCCGCGGGGCGGGAGACCGCCGCGGTCGCCATCTGCTGGGAATGGAATGCCTGGGGCGGCAAGTATCCGCCGTGGGATCTCGATGCGGGCGTGTCGCGGGCGATCGCCGCGCGGCTCGGGCTGCCGGTGGTGAGGCCGGGAGTCGTGCTCGAGGGGGGCGCCATCGAGACCGACGGCGCGGGAACCAGCGGTGCGTGGTCGACGAGAAACGCAATCCCGGCCTCGATCGCCCCGCGATGGAACGGCTCCTGCGCGAGCGGCTGGCGATCGACCACGTGATCTGGGTCGGCGGCGAACTGGCCGGCGACGACACCGACGGCCACATCGACCAGATCGCCCGGTTCGTCGCGCCCGGCCGGGTCGTGGCGGCGCGGCAGCCCGACCGCGACGATCCCAACCACGCCGCCCTCGAAAAGAACCTCGCCATCCTGCGGAACTCGGTCGACGCGGCGGGCCGGCGGCTGGAGGTGATCCCGATCGACATCCCGTCGCGGTTCTCGTTCGAGGGCGTGCAGCTGCCGGCAAGCCACTTGAACTACTACGTGGCCAACGGGGCGGTGCTGGTGCCCGTGTTCGACGCGGCCACCGACGATGCGGCCGTTCGCACGCTGGCCGAGTGCTTCCCGGATCGGCGGATCGTGCCGGTCGACACCGGCCCGCTCGTGCGGGGCCGCGGCGGCCTCCACTGCATCACCCGCGACCAGCCGGCCGTCCAGGAGGCTGTGCCATGATGCGGCTGGTGGCTGCGACGATCGCCCTGCTGGTCGCGGCGGCGGGCCCGGCCGCCCGGGCCGTCGAGCCCGAAGAACGGCCGGCGGGCCTCGAGCTCCGCTGGACCGACGCCGGGCTGACGTACTCCAGCGCGATCCGCACGGCGCCGCGGCCGCTGCGGATCCACGTGCTCGAGCTCGATCTCGAGAGCCCGCGGTACGAGCCGGTCGTCGTGGTCTCCGCCGATCCCGACGGCGCGGGTCCGGCCGAGGCGACGCTCGAGAAGCCGGAGCGGCTGGCCGAGAAAGCGCAGCTGGTGGCCGCCGTGAACGCCTCGCCGTTCGGCGGCCTGCCCGACGCTTCCGGCAAGCGGAGCGAGGACTGGCGGCTCGGAATGCCGGTCGAGATCCTGGCGTGGGCCGTGGCCGACGCCGTGCAGCGGAGCGGAGTCCAGCCGGGCTGGCCGAACTTCTGGATCGACGAGCACGGCCGCGGCCGCGTGAAGAGCTACGAGGCGACGAAGCAGGAAAACCCGCCGGTGTGGCAGGCCGTCGGCGGCTTCGGGATGATCCTGGCGGCGGCCGCGATCCGCGTCGAGCCGGGCGGCGTCCTGCAGCCGCGGACGGCGGTGGGCGTCGACGGCGAAGGAAAGACGATGTGGCTCGTGGTCGTGGACGGCCGTCAGCCCGGCTTCAGCGAGGGAATGAGCGAGCACGAACTGGCCACGCTCATGCAGCAGCTCGGCTGTGTCGACGGCCTCAACCTCGACGGCGGCGGCAGCAGCATCATGCTGGTGTCCGATCCGCGGGCCGACAAACGCCCGCCAATCCAGGCGGTCAACTCGCCGTCGGGCTGGAGCCGTCGGCCGCTCCCGATGCTGCTCGGCGTGCGGCGAAAGGAAGAGTGACCGTAGGCCCGCGCCGGAGAGGCAGGCCCGAGCCCCGTCCCACTTCCTAGGGGGCATTTGACTCCTCCATGTCGCAGGTTTATCAAGCTGGCTCGTCGCATTGGATGAGAGCCGCAGCCGCCTCCCCGCAGACGCACAAACGCCAAGGATCACGACATCATGCCACGCACGACGTCACGCACCGACTCGAATCAAAAGCAGCCGCAGAGCGGCGGCTCGATGAAGCCCACGGCAGCGACCCGCACATTCGATTCCGCCGCCCGCCTTGGCGGCTACCTCACCGTCGGACTCGGCGCCAGCATCCTGGGCATCTCGCAGGCCGACGCGGGAATCGTGACCATCGACATCGGGCCGAGCGGTTTCAATATCGGCGGCGTGAACGCCGGGGTCTCGGCCGGGAACTACAGCTCGAGGTCCGATTTCCCTGTCACCGGCGCGGGAACTCTGTTTCTCTACAACAAGTTCGTCTACGTTGGCGAAGCCAATTACACCCAGACAGGTCTGGGTGGCTACACTTCGGGACTTGGGTTTGCCTACGTACCGCCAGGCCGTCCGGTGAACTTCTCGGCGGGCTCGCTCATTGACGGGACGAGCTCTTTTTCAGGGTACGGCGGGCTGTTTTACTTCAGGGAAGACAGTCTCTCCCCGAGCGTGTCGCCCGACTTCAATGCGGGCAGCTACGTGGGATTCAAGACGTCACAGGGCAACTTCGGCTGGCTCGAGGTGACGTGGTCGGGCTCCTTGCAACAGTTCCAGATCTTCGCCGGCGCCTACGAGGATGTCGCCGGCGTCGCGATCAAGGCTGGTGACACGGGCACCCCTGTTCCGGAGATCGATCCGTCGTCGTTCGGCAGCGCCCTGTCGCTGGTGATGGGGTCTCTGGCGATGCTCGAGCACCGTCGCCGGAAGCGCGAGGAGTCGGTCGCCGACGCGACGGTCGCCTGACCGATGGCCCGCCGCAGGCTCCTGCTCGTCGGCTGGGACTCGGCCGACTGGAAGATCATCCACCCGCTGCTCGACGCCGGCGAACTGCCGGGGCTGGCCCGTCTCGTGGAGGCGGGCACCAGCGGCAACCTGACGACGCTCGAGCCGCAGCTGTCGCCGATGCTCTGGACGAGCATCGCGACCGGGAAGATGGCCTATCACCACGGCGTGCCGGGGTTCACCGAGGTGGACGACCGCACCGGCGCGGTGGTGCCCGTCTCGGCAGCCACGCGGACATGCCGCACGCTCTGGGAGATTCTCGGAGACCGCGGCCTGCGGAGCCACGTCGTCGGCTGGTTCGCCACCCACGGCGAGGAGAACCATCCCGGCTGCGTCGTCTCCAACATGTTCGGCCACCTGCGGAACACGCGGCCCGGCCAGGACGCCGCCGAGTGGCCCACGCCGCCCCCGGGCACCTACTGGCCGCCCACGCTGGCCGAGGTGATGAACGACCTGCGGGTCAGCCCCCACGAGATCGACCCCGACAGCGTCATCCGGCTCTTCATCCCCGACGGCCCGTCGGTGGACCAGTCGAAGGACAAGCGGCCCTGGCTGCTGGCCTCCCGGCTCGCCGAGTCCTGCTCGATCCACAACGCCGCCACGCACCTGCTCCAGACCGAGCCCGACTGGGATTTTGCGGCCGTCTACTACCGGGCGATCGACGAGATCAGCCACATCTTCATGCCCTACCATCCCCCGCGGATGGCGGGCATCCCGGAGGCCGACTTCGAGATGTACCGGCGGGTCGTCGCCGCGACCTACCGGTTTCACGACCTGTTTCTCTGCCGGCTCATGCAGCTGGCCGGCCCCGACACGGCGGTCGTCGTCATCTCCGACCACGGATTTCACAGCGATCACCTGCGGCCGAAGTTCACCCCGCGCGTGCCGGCCGGCATCACCGTCTGGCATCGGCCGCAGGGGATCTTCGTGGCCGGCGGCCCGGGGTTCAAACGCGACGAACTCGTCTTCGGCGGCCGGCTGCTCGACGTCGCCCCCACGATCCTCCACTGGTTCGGCCTGCCGGTCGGCGCCGACATGGAGGGCCGCGTGCTCGAGGAGGTGTTCGAGACGAGGCGGCCGGTGGAGACGGTGCCCAGCTGGGAGCGGCCGGATGCGACGCAACGCCGCCGAAGCTTCGGCCCCGCCGCCGACAAGGCCCTCCTCGAGCAGTTCGTGGCGCTCGGTTACATCGACGAGATTCCCGACGACCCGGGGCAGGCGGCCGCCGAGACGAACCGGGAAAACGACTGGAACCTCGCCCGGGCCTGCATGCACGGGGGAAAATACGACCTGGCGCTGCCCCTGCTCGAGTCGTGCTTCCACGCCCAGCCGGCACGGACCGACTACGCGCAGCTGCTCGCGGCCTGCCAGACCGAGCTCGGGCTGCTCGACGAGGCCGATGCCACCGTCGCCAAGGCGGCCGAGACGTTCGGCCGCACCGAACAGGCCGACCTCGTCAGGGCGTCGGTCGCCATCCAGAAGAAGGATTTCGCCGGCGCCCTGGCGACGCTCGAGCGGGTGCGCGACGAACGGCCGGCCGAGCCGCAGCTGCAGCTGATGCTGGCGCAGAGCTTCCTGGCGCTGCGCCGCTGGGACGACGCCGAGGCCGCCGCCCGCGCCGTGCTCTCCGCCGATCCGCACAATCCGCGGGCGTTGCTCATCCTGGCGAGGTCGTGCGTCCGCCGAGGCCGGCCCGAGCAAGCGGTCGAGGCGGCGCTCGACGCCATCGGGCTGGAGTTCGGGAATCCACAGGGGCATTTTCTCCTGGGGGCGGCGCTCGCGAGCCTCGGCCGCTTCGAGGAGGCCAGGCGGCCGCTGGAAAATTGCCTCCGGCTCGCGCCGCGGTTCCTGCGCGCGCAGCGGCTGCTCGCCCGGGTGTGCCGCCGCCTCGGTCTGCCGGCCGAGGCCGCGATGCACGAGTCGCAGAGCTTCCTCAAGCTTCACGACGTGCGGAAGACGCAGGCGGCCGCGCACGCCGCCACGCGGGAGATGGCCGCCGTGCGGGCCGCCGCACGGGCCGAGCGGGATCGGGTGAGGCAGTCCGAGTTCGACCGGAAGAAGGCGGAATACGATGCGATCGAGCCGAAGGAGTTTGTGATCGTGTCGGGCCTGCCGAGGTCGGGCACCTCGCTGATGATGCAGATGCTCAGGGCCGGCGGGATCGAGCCCTTGACCGATGCGCAGCGGGCGGCCGACGAGGACAACCCCGAGGGCTACTGGGAGTGGGAGGCCATCAAGAAGCTCCCCAAGAATCCGCGGCTCATCGAGCAGGCGGAGGGCAAGGCGGTCAAGGTCGTCTCGGCGCTGCTGCCGAGCCTGCCGGGGAAGCACCGCTACACCATCATCTACATGGTCCGCCCCACGGCGCAGGTGGTCGACTCGCAGTGGGCGATGCTGGCGAGGAAGGGGATGCAGCCGCGGGCGGAGAAGCAGCATCTCATCGAGGTGCAGGAGCACCACAGCCGGCAGATCCGCGAGGTGCTGAAGAAGAGCGACCGCGTCAGCCTGCTGGAGATCTCCTATCCGGACCTCGTGGCCGATCCGGCGCCGACGATCGAGAAGCTCGCCGCGCTCCTGCCGGGGCGGTTCCAGCCCGGCCCCGACGTGGCCGCGTGCGTGAGGCCGCAGCTTTTTCGCAACCGCACGCCGGAGCGCGGCGAACCGTGAGCGTGCCCGACCTCGGGCCAGATCGTCAGCCGGAGGGCCGGTGTGTGCCGCGGCGGCTCGTCGGCTCAGGCTCCGTGCGTCACGACGTGGCGTAGCGGTAGATCGCCGCGACGCCGCTCTCGGTGGGCATCTGGATGCGCGTCAGCGGCACGATCGCGCCGCCGTGCTCCACCACGATCTCCACGAGTTCCTCGTAGAGATCCTCGCCGCTCGCCCCGCGACGTGAGCCGGAATGAATGGCGGCCGTGGCGGACGGGCGGGGCATGAGGCTGCCCGTGGTACGGTCGATCCTCCCGGCTTCGCGGCGGCCTTCCTCCACGATGAGCGTCGCCACCTGCCCGGCGACGGCCGCGCGGGCGATCTCAGACAGGTCGCCCGAGCCGCGGCCGTGGGCCCGCGCCGTGCCGAAGGTGTCGAGCAGGCGTGCGCGGCGGCGCTGCCGCCCATCCCGCAGCGCGTCGCCGGCGCAGGCGGCGAGTTCGTCGTCCGTGAGCCGGATCGGATCCCGATCGACCCGCAGCTGCTCGGCCGGCAAATGGGCGGCGAGCGAGGCGAAGAGCGTCGCGGCCTGCGGCAGGGCGACGGTCACCAGCGGCCAGTCGGCATCCCAGCCCGGCGACTGGCACACGATTCGCGCCGCCTCCCGCAGGAAGTGTCCGGTGTCGGTGTCGAACCCGTCGGTGCGGCCGCCGAACCCGCCGTGCACCCGCGCGCCGCCGAACGTGCCGCCGCCGTGGAGCACGCGGTGCGGCTGGCTCGGCTCCTCGTCGACGATCTGCTCGCGGCGAAGCTCGCCGCCCGCCGCCTCGCCGCCGCGCGGCAGGGGCAGCGGCAACGGGATGAGCCGATCCCCGCCGAACTCGGAGAACTGGCCGACGCACGCCCGGACCAGTCGCTCGCTGATCGCGATCACGAGGCAGTGCTCGATCGCCGCGAGCCGGTGGACCAGCGGCAGGACGTGGAACCGCGGGGCGACCACCGCCTCCGGCTCGAGCGGGCCGTCGACCGCGACCAGCCGGCAGATGCCGTCGGCCATGAACGCGGCCAGCCCGTCTCGGGGCGGCGCCAAGAGCAGCGGACTGGCCATGAGCGCGTGCACCGGAGCGAGCAGCCGGTCGACGGTGGCGGGCTCGGCACACGATGCAAGCGAGGCGGCCGCGTCGGCGACGAGGCCCTTGAGCACGATCCGGTTGAGTTCGTCCGGCGGTGATGCCCGACGGGTAGGAAGGTAGATCGACACGCTCGGCTCGGCCTGGAAGTCCAACAGTGAGCGCAGAAGCTCTGGCGTGAGCGACGCCACGGTGGGGAGCGCGGCGGTGGAGGACACGGTCATGTCGTGTGGCTCCGCAGGTGGCGGCAGAACCACTCGCAGGCGTGCGCGGCGACGTCGTCGAGCGTGCCGGGCTCCTCGAAGAGGTGGCTGGCGCCGGGGATGAGCGTGAGGCATTTTGGAGCCTGCATCTCGGCGAGGGCCTGCCGGTTGAGCTCGAGCACGTCGTGGTCGCGGTCGCCGACCAAAAGCAGCGTGGGGGCGCGGACGCGGCGGAGCGCCGGCCCGGCGAGATCCGGCCGCCCGCCGCGGGAGACCACCGCGGCCACGCGCGGTTCCTGCGCGGCCGCCACGAGCGCGGCCGCCGCGCCGGTGCTCGCCCCGAAGAGTCCGATCGCGAGTGCGGCCGTCGGCTGATGGGAGGCGACGTGGCCGATCGCGGCGCAGAGGCGGTCGGCCAGGAGCCCGATGTCGAACACGTTGAGGCTGTCCACGGCCTCCTGCGGCGTGAGCAGGTCGAAGAGCAGCGTCGCCAGAAAGGCCTCATTCAGCCGCGTGGCCACGTGCGTGTTGCGAGGACTGCTGCGGCTGCTGCCGCTGCCGTGCGCGAAGATCACGAGGCCCACGGGATCGGGCGGGATGGCGAGCGAGCCGGGAAGCGCGAGCGGCCGGCCGGATCGGGCGGTCGCGGGAATCTCGATCTCGGCGACGAAGCAGGGGGCGGCGGTGATCATGGGGCGTTGTCCGTGGGAACCGGAGGTGGAACGCCGCGTCCATGCCCGCGATGCGAAAGGCTACGCACTGACGACCCGGCATGCGGCGTCGCCGGCCGAATGCGGCCTGGAGTCCGCGGACGGCCGGCCGCGCGTCGCGGGACACTTGGCAGGGGCAGCGGCGCGTATAGTTCCGCGTCACGGCTCCGCGC
>Ga0315906_10009672_pt1 | contig 11422 bp, 9 predicted proteins | sample LakEriMetagenome_4_FD_203526 | JGI IMG/M metagenome (GOLD analysis project Ga0315906, IMG submission 203526) | Freshwater fungal communities from buoy surface, Lake Erie, Ohio, United States - Buoy 2 MA122 | ecosystem: Environmental > Aquatic > Freshwater > Lake > Lake biofilm | place: USA: Lake... | reverse complement strand
CGCGCGAGACATCGTAGGGCGACGTGTTGAGCGACGACATCACGTTGGCATCGCGCGGCAACTGCGCATCGCCGAAGTTGAGGCCGTTGAGCTGCGTGTTGTTCTGATCGCCACCGAGCCCGAACACCGAGAAGGCATCGGCAGCCCCGTCGGCACCGAGGAGCAACTGCACCCCGGGAATGGCCGAGGCCATTGCGGCGAGGTCACCCATCTGTTCGGCGTTCAGAAAGCCCGCCGTTTCGTCGCTGACACTCCTCTCCGTACCGCCCACATCAGACACCGTGTCCGTCCGCGACACCGCTGCGCGTTCGGTCACCTGCACAGCGTCGAGCGTAATCGTGGCCGGAGCCAGGCGGGCATCAGCGATGAGGATTTCCTGATCTGCCGTGCGCTTCACCTGATAGCGGCGCGGCGACAACCCGATTCCGGAAAACGTCACCCAGTAGTCGCCTTCACCGCCCGGGAACGAAATCGTGTAGCGCCCCTGCGCGTTCGTCCGCGCCGTGCGGCTCACATTGCCGGTGAGGGTGGTGGCGGTAACGAGCACATTGGGAATGGGGAGCGTGTCAGTGCCGGTAACGCGCCCGCGAATGATATCGACCTGCTGCGCCAAAGCGGACGAAGCCGTCGCCATGGAGGCGACACACAGCGTCAACGCTAGAAACAGGCGCCGAAAGAACAGCGATGAAGTAGTCACGAGATTGAGACGAATGAATCCCGAGATTCGTTAAGGGCCCGGGCATGGCGATAGCCCTCCATCGCCTGGTCCTTATCCGAGATAAATGCGCGGCGAACCTTTTTCGTTGCGCCGGCGTGTCGATGCGCCGTACACGAGCGTTGACCCCGCATGGTCGCAGCCGACAGGATCATTCCCCATTCGCGCCCCGATGGGCTCGAGCAGACGTATGGCTGCCGACAGGAAGTGGGGACGAAGGGGAGGATGTCGACGCCGAGCCGACCGGCCTCGGCCGTTCACGCCGCTGACGCCCCACTGACGCACGAGCGCATATCTTTCTACGCATGGAAATCCTGCGCGATCCTCTTTGGAACAACATTCGCCTCGATCCGCTTGCGCTCGCGTTGTTGGAAACGCCGGTGATGCAGCGGCTGCGCTATGTGCGGCAATTGGGGCTGGCTTTTCTCGTCTATCCCGGCGCGACGCATTCGCGATTCGAGCACGCCCTCGGCGCATGGCATCTCGCGGGCATGGCCCTTCGTCTATTGGACGAGGGTGGCGCGCTGCAGGGTGTCACGGCCCGCGAACAACAGATCGTTCGCGCTGCCGCGCTCCTGCACGACGTGGGGCACTATCCCTTTTCGCACGCCCTCGAGGAGATCGGCGTCACCGACCACGAGGAGGTCGCCCGCCCGCTCATCACCGAGGGCCCCATTGGCGCCTGCCTGCGCACACACCTCGGCGACGACGCTCCCGACGCGGTGTTCGCCCTGATCACCGGCCGCAGTACGTCTCCGCTGCAGGGCCTCATCTCGGGCTCGATCGATCTCGACAAAATCGAGTATCTCAAGCGCGATGCCGTGATGTGCGGCGTCCCCTACGGCGAGATCGACGTCGATCGACTGCTCAACTCCCTGGTGCTGGTGACGCTCCCCGCGCATGGAGCGGCGATCGGCGTACACGAAAAGGGGCTCTCCGCGCTCGAATCGTTGCTGTTCGCGAAGTACCAGATGTACCGCAACGTGTACTGGCACCACGCCGTGCGCAGCGCCACGGCCATGTACAAGCGCCTCGTGGCCGTCGCCATCGACACCGGCGCCGTCGCCGCCGACACGGTGGCGCGATTCACCGATGAAGGGCTGCTGGTGCATCTCGACACGCCGTCGCTCGTCCCCGAAGCGCGTGCCTTGCTCGACGGCATTCGCATCCGGCGGCTGCACAAGCGCGCCTATGAATGCCCCGCCGCGACGCTTGGCGACAATGTGGGCGAATGGATCGCGAGCGACTACTTGCTCACGCGCCGCGTCGAGGACGCGTTCGCGCGGGAACTCCGGCTCCCCGCAGGCACCGTGCTCCTCGATTACCCGGCCAAGACCCAGATGCTCGGCGTGGACATCCCCATGCAGCGCCGCGACGGACGCGTCGTGCATCTCACCGCCGACGGCTGGGAGGGGGCGCTCAACCTGCCGCGCCTGAGCGACGAACTCTATCGCAGCGCGCGCCGCCTGCGAGTGTTCACGGCCGACCGGGCGCCGGTCCCGACGGAGCGCGTGGTGAACGTGCTCCGCATGGACGCGGCAGATGTACGGGCGAAGCTGGACGCGGGCTCGCCGCTGCTCTGAAGCAGATCGCAGATATCAGGGCTGCTTGCCGCGGTCGCAGACGGTCCCGCCTCTCGCGGCCGCCTCCAGCATCTCCACCGTCTCGCGTGCGATCGAGGCCCCCTGGTCCTTGGCGTAGAACGCCCGGATCCCCGCGTGCACGGAGTCGAGGGACACCTTGGCGCGCTCCGCCGAGGCCCATTCGCGCAGCGCCTTGGGTTGTTCCACGATGCACCCGCGCTCGGCTCCGGTGCCGTCGAGCAGGAGGAACGTCGGGGTGGCCGTGCGGCCGTCAAGTGACCGGTGGGCCTCCTGCACAGGGCGGCCGGCCGTGGGGAGCACGATGCGGAGGTCGATCCCCGCCTGCGCGGCGAGGCGTGCCACATACGGGACAGTGTTCATGGAGTCACCGCACGCGTCGATGGCCACCACGAGGATGCGCCAGCCGCTGCCGGCGGCTTTGGCCCGCTGCACAAGCGCCGCGTCCACCTGGGCACTGTCCGCGAGTTTCAGCCACCCCTCTCGCCGCGCCTTGGCGGCCGCTACGAATTCGGGGAACGGCTGACCGCCGGCGTGCAGCGCCAGCAGGGTACTGTCGGCCGCTGTATGGCGGACAACGGGGAAGGCCGGCTGGCAACGACGGACCGCAGGCGAGTCGCCAAGCCCGGCGAGCATGGCGGCAAGGGAAAGCGCGGACAGGCTCATTCGCGTGGCTCCACGTGAGACGGTGGCGGCCCACCGGCGCGTTGCGCCTGGCCGTGGGCGTCCGCCAGTTTGCGGCCGATGCCGCGATAGAAGGCGGCGTCGAGGGGCTTTCCCTCCTCCTGCAGCGAGAGCGCGCAGCGCTCCAGCGCGTACAACAGGTTGCCGAGATACAGCTCGGCGAGCCCGCCGACCGTCGGGTCGTCAGCCAAGCACGGCGGGCATTTCGCCCGTGGCGATGCCGGTGACCTTGACCACCTGCACCACGATGGCCGTGATGTTGTCGAGCCCGCCCCGACGGTTGGCCTCAGTAATCATGGTGTCCACCATGCGGCCCGGGGTCTGGCGCGACTCGAGGATCTTCTTGAGTTGCGGATCCTCGAGCATCCCCGTGAGCCCGTCGGAGGCTACCAGGTAGAGGTCGCCGACCTGGATCTCGCCGGTAAACACATCGGCTTCCACGGCGGCGTTCGCCCCGACACACCGCGTGATCACGTTGCTGTAGGGGTGATAACGCGCCTGCTCCGGGGTGAGGAAGCCGGCGTCGACCTGCTCCTGCACGTAGGAATGATCCTTCGTGATCTGGCGCAGCTCGCCGTCGCGCAGGAGGTACACCCGCGAGTCACCGATGTGGCCGATCAGGAATCGTCCCTGCCCCATCATGAGACAGGAGGCCGTGGTCCCCATCCCCTGCTTCTCGGCTTCCTGAATGGTGCGATCGTAAATCGCACGATTCGCCGCCTTCAGCGCCTCGGCCATCCGCGATCCGGCGTCTTTTTCGGTCAAATCGCGGACAGTGGTCAGATCCCGGGCGACAATCTGGACTGCCATCTCGCTGGCGACTTCCCCAGCGGCGTGTCCCCCCATGCCATCCGCCACGATGAAGAGACCACGCTCTTGATCGGCGTCCGCATAGAGACTGTCTTCGTTGCCTGCCCGAATGCGTCCGACATCGGTTCCGGCGGCGACAGAAAGCTGCACGTGGGTGGGGTGCGTGTGCGAAGGGAAGTCGAAAGACCGTCGGCGCTTGCGAGGGGAGCGACAACGCCACAGGCGAAGCTACCCGACAGTCGCGCCGGTTGGCAAGCGTGGGGGGGCCCCTTGGGGCGACTTGTCGGTGGGCGCCGTGCGAGCGGATTCCCCGCCCTGCAACCGAAAGAGCCGTTCGTATGTGCCGCGCGCTGCGAGCAACTCGCTGTGGCTTCCGCGCTCCACCACCTGTCCGTGGTGCAGGACGAGAATTTCATCGGCGCTCGTAATGGTGCTCAATCGATGCGCAATGGCGATCGTGGTTCGCCCCTCCATCAGTGCCGCCACGGCCTGCTGAATCTCCGCCTCGGCGTGTGAGTCCACCGCGCTCGTGGCTTCGTCCAGCAGCAACAGCGATGGCTCAGCCGCAATGGCGCGGGCGAAGGCAAGCAACTGCCGTTCGCCCACGCTCACCCCGGCGCCCCGCTCCCCGAGTTCGTGGGACCATCCGCCGGCAAGCCGCGCAATCACGCGATCGGCGCCAACCCGGGCCGCGGCCTCCTGCACCGATGACAACGGAACGCTGTCGAAGAGCCGCAGATTCGCCGTGACGTCGCCGGCAAACAGGAAAATGTCCTGCTGGACGTAGGCCACAAGCGACCGGAGCACATCGAGCGGCAACTCCCGCACGTCGCGTCCGTTCACGAGCACCCGTCCCCGCTGGGGGTCGTAGAACCGCAGCAGCAGGTTCACGATCGTGCTCTTGCCCGCCCCCGTATGTCCCACTAGCGCCAGACTCTGACCGGGCGACACCCGAAAGCTGACATCGCGCAACACCCATTGCTCGCCGTCGCTCCCCGTATCGTACGCGAACCACACGTGGTCGAACTCTACGGTGATCCCCTGCCGCGCCAACGCCGCCACCTGCTCGGCCCGGTCAGGGGTCGCGGTGAGCGCGGCCGACGCCGGCGTGTCGAGGAGGGCAAACAGGCGCTCCGAGGCCGCCATGGCCCCCTGCAGGATGTTGTATTTCTCGGAGAGGTCCTGCAGCGGCTGGAAGAACCGGCGTACGAGCTGCAGGAAGGCGGCCACCGTCCCCACCGTGGCGGCCCCCATCGCCACCTCGCCGCGCGCCGTCACGAGGAGGCTCGCCAGGGCCAGGGTGGTGAGCAGTTCGATGACCGGGAAATACAGCGCGTAGACGGTGATCGACCGCAGGTGCGCCACCAGATGCGCATCATTGCGCTCGGCGAAGCGCTCCCGCTCCTGCCGCTCCCGACCAAAGAGTTGCACGAGCCGCATCCCGGCCAGTCGCTCACCCACATAGGCATTGAGCTGCGCCAGACGCGTCCGGATGTCGCGATAGGCGCGCCGCACCCGATGCTGAAAGACGCGCGAGGCGAGCAGTACGAACGGAATGACGACGAAAGCCGCCAGCGCCAGCCGCCACTCCACGAGGAGCATGACGACCCCGATGGCGAGCAGGGAGAACAGGTCACCCAGCCCCGACACCACACCAGACGCGAACAGCTCGTTGAGCGCCTCGACGTCGCTGGTGACCCGGGTGACCAGCCGGCCAACCGGAGTGCGATCGAAAAAGGAGATCGGCAGTCGCTGCAGGTGCGTGAAGACGGCGCCGCGCAGATCGCGCATGACCCGCTGCCCCAGCAGCGACGTGAACCACGTCTCCCCATAGGCCGCGGCGAATTGCATGACGAGCAGCCCGGCAAACACGGCGGCAGCCCGCTGCACGAGGCCGGTATCGCGCGCCGGCCACGCGACATCGATGACCCAGCGGGTGAGCAGCGGGGTAGCCACCTGCATGGCGGCGACCACCGCGATGCACCCGAGGGCGGCGACCACGAGCGACCGGTAGGGCCGGACGTACGATGCAAGCCGCCGAACGAGCCGGGCATCGTACACGGCGCCGAGCACGTCGTCGTCGGGCGGCGCGGATCGGGAGGCAGCAACTGGGGGCATGAACGGCGCAATCTAGCGGAACGGTTTTGCGGTGTCGGATAGTTTTGACAGGATGAAGGACAAGATCCGCATCCGTGGCGCGCGCCAGCACAATCTGAAGGGGTTCGACCTCGAGATTCCGCGCCGCGCCATTACCGTCGTCACCGGTGTGTCCGGCTCGGGCAAATCGTCGCTGGCCTTTGACACGATTTACGCCGAGGGGCAGCGTCGGTATGTCGAGTCGCTGTCGGCGTACGCCCGCCAGTTCCTCGAGCGCATGGAGAAGCCGGCGGTCGATGCCATCGACGGGCTTTCGCCCGCGGTGGCCATCGAGCAGAAGAACCCCACCCGCACCTCGCGGTCGACGGTGGGGACCGCCACGGAGATCTACGACTATCTGCGCCTGCTCTGGGCGCGCGTGGGGCGCACCTATTGTCGGGTGTGCAACCGCGAACTGCGGCCCGACACCGTGCAGTCGGTCACGGACGTGGTCCTGTCCGTGCCGGATGGGACGCGGTTCCTGGTGGCGTGCCCGCTGGTGCGCTCCGCGCAGGTCACGCATGCCGTAATCGCCGAGAATCTCCGGGCGCGCGGCTTCGTGCGCATTGCCGTGGGTGCCGGTGCCACCTTCGCGGTGCATCACCTCGACGACGTCACCGAGGACGTCCTCGACCTTGCCGCCACCACCGACGTGCTCGTGGTCATCGATCGCCTGCGGGTGGAGCCCACCGGTCGCGGCCGCATCGCCGACGCGGTCCAGACGGCGTTTCTCGAGGGCGACGGCGACGTGGTGCTGCTCTTCCCCGAGCCGGTCGTACCGCCGCCGGGGCTTGGTGCGGCGCCGGACGGGACCGCCGTGACCCGCCTCGCCTTCACCGAGCGGTTCGAGTGCCCCAATGACGGCACACGCGCTCCCACCCCCACACCGCAACTCTTTTCGTTCAACAATCCGCGCGGCGCCTGCGCGACCTGCAACGGATTCGGCGCCACGCTGAACTACGACGAAAAACTGATCGTCCCGAATCATGATCGGTCGCTCCGCGACGGCGCGATCGACCCGTGGACCGCCCCGCGCTACGAGAAGCAACGTCGGCTCGTGGTGGATTTTGCCCGTACACTCGGGGTGTCGCCCGACGCGCCGTGGAAATCGCTGCCGGCCAAGGCGCGCCACGAGCTGCTGCACGCGAAGTCGCGTCAGTACACGGGGATCTATCCCTTTCTCGTCGCGCTCGAGGAGAAACGGTACAAGCAGTACATCCGCATCTTCCTGCGGAAGTATCAGAGCGCACAGGACTGCGCCGACTGCGGCGGCAGCAAGCTGCAGCCCGATGCCCTGCAGGTCCGCATCGAGGGGCGGACCATCGCCGACGTGACGCGCCTCCCCGTGCGGGACCTGCGCACATGGATCGAACAGCTCTCGCTGGCGGGCAGTGACGCACACATCGCCGACACGGTGCTGCGCGAGGCGCGCGCCCGCGTGCGCTTCCTCAGCGACGTGGGCCTCACCTATCTCACGCTCGACCGTGCCACCCGCACCCTGAGCGGTGGCGAGGCCCAGCGCATCACCCTCGCCAATGCCCTCGGGGCGGCACTGGTGGATGCCACGTATGTGCTCGACGAGCCCAGCATCGGGCTGCATCCGCGCGATCTCGACAAACTGCTCTCGCTGCTGGCACGCCTGCGCGACCTCGGCAACACCGTGATCATGGTGGAGCACGACCTCGAGGCCATGCGCATCGCCGACTACATGGTGGAAATAGGACCGGCCGCCGGCGAGCACGGGGGCCAGGTGGTCTTCGCCGGTCCCATCGCCGACGTGGAGCAGAGCCCACTCACCGGCCAGTATCTCACCGGCGCGCGCCGTATCGAGCTGCCGGAAACCCGCCGGCCGCTGGGCAAGCGATGGATCGACCTGCGCGGCGCACGCGCGCACAACGTGCACGGGGTGGACGTCCGCATCCCGCTCGGCGCCATGACCGTGGTGACCGGCGTATCCGGGTCGGGCAAGAGCACTCTGGTGCACGACGTGCTGTTTCACGCCATCGAATCGCGGCTCCATGGGGAACACTCGGCGAAGGAGCATCTGGGCGAGACGGTCGGCGATTTCGTGTCGCTGTCGGGCGACGAGCATCTCGACGATGTGGTGCTCGTGGATCAGAGCCCCATCGGCAAATCACCGCGCTCGAATCCGGTGACCTATGTGAAGGCCTACGACGAGATCCGGCGGCTGTTCAGCGAGGTGCCGCTGGCGCGCACGCGAGGGTACGGCCCGGGGCACTTTTCCTTCAACGTCGCTGGCGGCCGCTGCGAGCACTGCGAGGGGGCGGGCGCGCTCGAGGTGGAGATGGTGTTCATGGCCGACGTGTTCGTGCCCTGCGACGCCTGCGGCGGCAAGCGCTTCAAGCCCGATGTCCTCGAAGTGCGCCTCAAGGGACGCAATATCGCCGACGTGCTCGAGCTCACCGTGGACGAAGCGATCAAGTTCTTCCCGCGCGAGGACAAACTCGCGCAGGCGTTGTGGCACGTGCAGCAGGTGGGCTTGGGATATCTCCGCCTGGGCCAGCCGGCAACGACGCTATCGGGTGGCGAGGCCCAGCGCCTCAAGATCGCCCGCGAACTGGCGCTCACGGCGCGCGGGGGCGCCCGCAAACTCTATGTGCTCGACGAGCCCACCACGGGGCTGCATCTCGAGGACATCCGCAAGCTGGCGCAGGTGTTCGAGCGACTGCTCGATCAGGGGCATACCCTGCTGCTCATCGAGCACAATCTCGATGTCATCAAGCTGGCGGATTGGATCGTGGACATGGGCCCCGATGGCGGCGATGGCGGGGGGCGGGTGGTGGCTATGGGCCGCCCCGAGGAGATCGTGCAGGTGGATGCGTCGCATACCGGCCGTTGGTTGCGTACGGTTCTCACCGGCTGAGACCGTCGACACGTTCCCCCGCTTGACTCCACCGCCCTGCTGGTTGATTATATGAGGCTCTGGCGCGTCCTTGGCGTCTCAGACTGTGGTATTCCCGGGTAGCTCAGGTGGTAGAGCAGGTGACTGTTAATCACCCTGTCGGGGGTTCGAGTCCCTCCCCGGGAGCTGTCAGCAGCAAACGAATTCGATGAATCAGAGCGCCCGGCTTCGGCCGGGCGCTTTGCATTGTGGGCCCAGAGCAGCGGCCTCAGCGCGCCCCCTGCCTGCCCGGGCCGTTACACCACCGGCATTGAGTGGTTCGCCCCCGCTCAGAGAAGCGTTTCGGAAATGACCTCCGGGCAGGTTGGCGCGTCGTGACAGTGAAGACCCGTGGCGGACTGCCGCGTGAGGCGCCGTAAGCGCTTCATGCATGGGCGGACCGGTACCATCCCTGTTCGGGGCGCCACTCAGGTCACGGTTTCCTCTCACTCTCTGTCGCCATGTTGCCCAATCCCAGACGACTTCGCGCCGGCTACTCGATGATCGAGTTGCTGATCGTCATGGTGATCCTGGGCATCATGTTCGCGATGGTTTCCCCCCGCGTGACCACCATTCGCGACAGCTCGACCCTGCGAGCCGGACGCCAGCAGCTCTCCGCGGCCTTCAGCGCGGGGCGAGCGGCGGCCTTGCAGAAGGGGCGACCGTCAGCGGTCATCATCAACGGGAACGAGGTCACCGTGCGCGTCCGCAGTGGCCTCAACAACGCCGACGTGCGGGTCTTCGGGCCGCTGCGCCTCGATGTGTCGCTGGGGATCACGCTGCAGCGACTCAGCAACGCCCCCGATAGTGTCACCTACAACGCGCGCGGCCTGATGAGCAACGCGGTTGCTGGCGACGACCAGATCTTCCGGTACCGACTGTCCCACGGCAGCAAAGCCGACACGCTGTGCATCAGCGCGGTGGGGCTGATCCTGCCCAAGGGGTGCACCCTATGACGACCACCCGCAGCGCTCGGCGAGCTGAGCCCGATCAGGCGCGCGCATCGGTGCGTCCTCGCCGTGGCATGACGCTCTTCGAGGTGCTCATCTCCGTCATCATGCTCGCCGTGGCCGTGGGCGGACTGCTGGGCAGCTCGGCGTCGGTCGCCAAACAGATGGGTGGTGGCAGTGCACAGATGGTGGCAGCAAGTCTGGCCCAGGCTCGCCTCGACTCGCTCACCAGCCTGTCCTGTGCCCAACTCGAAGCCGGCGCCTCCAGCGGCAGCACGCTGCAGCGCGGCGTGCGTGAGTCATGGACGGTGACCGACGGACGGAACGTCAAGACCATCGACGTGCGCATTCGCGTGCCGCGTCGCACGAACGAACTCCGCTACCAGATGGTGATTCCATGCCGCGACTGACCCGCGCCCGGCGAGGCTTCTCCATTACGGAGCTGCTCATCACGCTGGGCATTCTCAGCGTCATCGGCACCATCGTGGCCAATCTGATGATCGGGCAGCAGCGCTTCTTCCAGCGCACGAACGAACAGATGGGCATGCGCCGTGAACTGCGGTCGGCGATGAGCCTCATTCCCGCCGACCTCCGCTCGATCTCCTCATCGGGGGGCGATCTGACCGCGATCGGCGAGGACTCGGTGCAGTTCCGCGCGGTCATCGGGGCATCGATCATCTGCGGCAAGACCAACGCGACCACCATGTCGCTGCCGCCGCTCGACATGGCCCGCAACACGCTCACCAGCTGGTACTCGCGTCCCGTGCCCGGCGATACCGTATGGGTCTTCAATGACTCCCTGTCGCGCGGCGCCGAAGACGATGAGTGGAAGCCGCTGCGCATCACGGGCGTGGAAGCGCGGCTCGCCGAATGCAGCCCCTCCCCGTACATCGACGCCACGCTCGACGCGAGCAAGCTCCGCTATCGCGTCACGGTCGCGAGCAACATGGGGGATTCTGTAAAGGTCGGTTCGGCCGTGCGCTTCACCCGCAGCACCAAGTACATGCTCCGCCAGCAGACGAGCGGCGCGTGGTACATCCATCGCAGCCAGTATCTCGATGGGGGGTGGACGAATCCCGTGGCGGTGGGTGGTCCCTATGCCCCGCCCACCAATGGCGGAGGCGGCATGCGCTTCGCCTACTTCGATAGCCTTGGCGGTTCCGTGACCAGCCTTGCCAACAGCCGCAGTGTTTCGCGCATCGACCTCCTGTTGCGCGCCAGAGGCCAGAGCAGCTCGGGACAGTTCGGCACCACGTCCACGGTGAATAGTGACTCGCTCGCGTTTCGTATCGCCCTGAGGAACCGGCAATGATGCAGCCCTGCCCGCACACCGACCCCGCCGTGACGACGGACGCGACACCGGACCAGCCGCGCATTGGCCGACCGCGGCGCGGCATGGCGCTGATCCTGACGCTGATCGTGGTGGTCGTGCTCGCCATTCTGTCGACCGGCGCCATCATCAGTTCGATGCAGGATTTCCGCGGCGGCCGCAATGCACTGGTCGAGCAGCGAGCCTTTGCCGTAGCCGAGTACGGCCTCAACGCCGAGATCTCCGACTGGGATCGCTCGCGGAACCTGCCGCCGCCGACGGGCATGGCCATCGGCGCGATCGATTCGGCGAATG
>Ga0315906_10009670_pt1 | contig 11423 bp, 9 predicted proteins | sample LakEriMetagenome_4_FD_203526 | JGI IMG/M metagenome (GOLD analysis project Ga0315906, IMG submission 203526) | Freshwater fungal communities from buoy surface, Lake Erie, Ohio, United States - Buoy 2 MA122 | ecosystem: Environmental > Aquatic > Freshwater > Lake > Lake biofilm | place: USA: Lake... | reverse complement strand
CCCCTGAATCCTCTCCATGGAAGGATTGAAATAGCCGAATTTCAAATCGGGGAACTCCTCACGGATCAGCTCCATCAGTTGTAAAACACCTATTGATTCGCCGGTATCAGTCACTCCAATTTTACCCAAATACCAGTCAGGATCTATATTAAAATTGCGCCACTGGATCATTTTCAAACCCGTTTCGCGAATGAACTTCCTCAATGCCTCGTACTCCTCCACACTGTCTGTCATGCCGGGGAAAACAAAATAATTGATGCTTGTCCAGCCACCATTATCATTTACGATTCTCAGACTCTTTTTGATATCCTCAAATTCGTAATTATTGGGTCGGTAATAGGGGTCATAAATTTCCTTTCTTACAGAATTAGTGCTGACACGGATACTGTTTAAGCCTACCTTACAAAGCGCCGCTACGGCATCCGGCTTGCTGCCATTGGTATTGATATTGATGCTCCCTTTGGAAGTATGCTTTCTGATTTCAATAATGGATTCCCGGATGGTTTCCCACATGAGCAAGGGCTCGCCTTCACAACCCTGTCCGAAACTGACTATGGGAAAAGGAGCCTGCTCCAAATGTGGAACGGTGAACTCAACGATTTCCGCAGCGGTCGGCTTAAAGGTCAACCTCTCCTGTGTACTGACAATGCTCTCCGTTTCAGGCTGAAAGGAAATGCAACCCAGACAGTTGGAATTACAGGCAGGTGAACTAGGTACAGGGCACTCCCATCTTCCCATGAAAAAATTCCGGGCGGCAGGACAGTTATAACTCTGACAACAATTCTCTGCCAGATGTTTCACCAACCTGTTTTGAGGATAGGCCGAGGTTATTCTTTCCAGTCCCGAGGAGATGACCGCATCATCAAAACCCTCGCATTCCTGTCTGATATCTTGTTCTATTCTTACTGCTGTAACAACAATCTTTCCGTCCTGCCAGCCCGCGGCTGTGTAGCAGAACAAGGGCAATACCGGGGCATCGGGAGCTGTTTCATAAGCCGCCAGATACAATCCTGTATGGGCAGGAGGTATGAAGGCTGCCACAGCCCAGCCTTTATCGCAGAGTCGCATCTCCCCTGTTTGAACATCCATGCCAATACCGCGTCTGCCGGGAAGTTCATACAACTGACCACCGGAAGGCAAATCTATCCAGGCCTCGGACTCTACAGGAATGGCATCCCAACCACTACGACCCACCACATAAAGGGAGTTGTCTTCGAAAATATTGCCCTTTCCGTCGGAATACAGTAAAAACGGAGATTCTTGCTTAATCATGCATTTCAAAGTTAGCACATAACAGGCAGGTTTCAGGAAAGCCCGGAAGCAAGCAGGCAATCCCTGCAGAACTCATTGAAATCCGACTCAGTAAATCCTTCGTCATCGTATTGCTTTACAGTAGATTGTAGCATTTTGTTGTTCTTAAAATCTATAGTAAGGGCATCGTCTTTCAGAATGACATTTTCAATCTCCTGCCAGCGAAAAAGCCGAACCGGAAAAGATGGATACCGAACCCCATCTTTGGAAAACTGAAGCAATTTGACCTTGGGGGTATAAAAACCAAGGACTGAAAGACAAAGCATACAAGCTCCCGGCAGGTAAAAACCCAGTATCATCCACACCAGGGCGAGAATGATCATGGTGATTTCGGGACGATGGGAATACCGGAATCCTGTGTAGGTTTTCAACATGAAAAGTATCAGGGAAAGGACACTGATGGATACTCCGAAAAAAGCAAGATTACGGTTTCGATCCAATGATTCATTCAGTAAAATAAAGCCGAAAACCAAGGCGTTCATCAGCAAAATGAGCATCGTCACCCATTGATAGGATCTGGAACGCTCATCAGGAAGTATGAATGCAAATGTTTTCATATCAAGGATTGGAAGCTACCAGCAGATTACAAAGTTTGAATAACACCCTGGCGCCTACATTCTCATCCCACTCATCATGGCTAACCCCTACTTCATTCAGGTCAAAACCAACAATCTGTCTACCGCTGGCCATCAGCCTCTTGAAAAGATAGAATACCTGTTCTGTTTCAAATCCTCCCTGCACCGGAGTACCGGTATGCGGGCATAGTTTGGGATCTAGTCCATCGATATCGAAACTGATGAAAACCTTTTGAGGTAGCAGGGAAACAATCTCATCAGCAATCTGGCGCCAGAGTTGCCCTTCATAAATTCTCTCTTTCAGGTCCTTGTCAAATAAGCAAATCACACGATCGGAATGCTCCCGTATAAAGTCAAATTCCTCCTCACAGTAATCCCTTACCCCTATTTGCACAAGTTTGCACAATGCTGGTATCTCCGCCAATGCATTGAACATTACAGAAGCATGGGAATACTTGAATCCTTCATACATATTCCGCAGGTCGCAATGGGCATCCACTTGTAAAATGCCAAATTCTCCATGCTTTTCGGCAATGGCTTTAAAATATCCCAAGGGAGTGCTATGGTCTCCACCCAGCATGCCTACCAGTTTTCCCTTGTTCAAAAGCTGAGAGGTTTGCTCATACACCCAGTTGTTCAGAAATGCGCTTCCCTCATTGATTTCCTTGAGGGTTTTGCGCATGAATTTATTATCCTCCACTTTTTCTCCATGGGAGATATAATTGATATATAGCTCGGCCTCTTTCCTGAGGTAGTCGCTTTTCATCAAAACCTTCTTATCTGACGGACGCATGTAAAAACCCTGCTTCCACCCGTCTACTACATCAGGATCAAAGAGATCAACCTGCAGGCTGGCCTTGAACACATGATCAGGAGCCCTTGCCGTACCGGCGTTATAACTTACGGTCACCTCCCAGGGAACCGGAAGTATTACCAGTCGGGCATCTTCTTCTGAAAATGGAAGGCCGAAAACATTATTGTTGGGATTACCGACCGAGTTGGAATCGAAGTTGGAAAGGTCAGCCATTGAGCGCTTAAATTTTAACAAAGATAGACCAGGGAAGCTTACCATCCATCAACCTGACAGAAGCTTCAATTGAGTTATCTTTGCAACCTTATTGATCCACCGCTTTCGGAAGGTCAAGATGAAATACCGAGGACATGAAGAAAACACATATTGTCATTTTAATTGGAATCGCGGCTTTGATCATTGGGTTGCTCACTTATTCAGTCGATTTTTCCACCTACGACACCATCAGTTCGGCCAGGGAAAAAAAGGGCAAATACGTTCATCTAATCGCCAAACTGGATCATTCCAAACCCATCGAATACGACCCGGTAAAGAACCCCAATTATCTTTCCTTTTATGCGATTGACAGCCTTGGAGGCAGCACCCGGGTAGTTTACAAGAACAGCAAACCTCAGGATCTTGAAAAAAGTGAGAGGATTGTGATAAAGGGACGCATGCAGGATGATTATTTCGAGTGCAATGACATCCTGCTGAAATGCCCCAGCAAATACAAAGACAAGGAAAAGCTGCAACAGGAGATTCGCAAGGAGTCAGAAAACAATTAATTCATCAAAGCCACTGTAAATGGAATTCACAGGAGAGCATCTGCTTCCGGGAAAATTCGGACACTTCTTCATCATTCTTTCTTTCGTGGCAGCTTCATTGGCCGCCATCTCCTATTTCTCGTCACTGCGAGGCCTTGAAGAAGACAGGAGACGCTGGCTGCAAATGGGGCGCATTTCCCTGATCATACAATTTGGAAGCCTCATTTCCATATTCCTGATCTTGATTTACATATGCTCCCAGCATTATTTCGAATACATGTATGTCTATAAGCATGCATCCAAAGAGCTTGAACTAAAGTATCTGCTGGCTTGCATCTGGGAAGGCCAGGAAGGAAGTTTCCTCCTTTGGTCCATTTGGCAAGGGCTGATGGGCCTTATTATCATCCGAACGGGAAAGGACTGGGAGGCCTCTATCAATGGCATCATCAGCATATCACAATTATGCTTCAGCCTTATGATACTGGGTATCTATTTCGGGGACATCAGGATAGGCAATAATCCTTTCATACTTACCCGTAATGAGATTGCCGCTCCGATTTTCAGCAGGCCGGATTATCTTCAATTTCTAAAGGATGGTGTCGGTCTCAACGTACTATTAAGAAACTACTGGATGGTGATTCATCCACCGGTACTTTTTCTCGGTTTTGCTTCTTCGATGATTCCATTCGCCTACTCTGTATCGGCATTATTGAAAAAACAATATCAGGATGGATGGATAAAGCCGGCATTGACTTGGGCATTGTTTTGCGGAGGAGTACTGGGCGTTGGTATCATGATGGGCGGGAAATGGGCGTATGAGTCTCTCAGTTTCGGTGGATACTGGGCATGGGATCCGGTAGAAAATGCCTCACTCGTCCCCTGGCTGATTCTGATTGCGGGGATTCATACCCTCCTTGTTTACAAGGCGACCGGACATTCTTTAAAATCAACCTTACTGTTTTTCATTCTGACCTATGCCTTTGTCCTTTACTCCACCTTTCTGACAAGAACAGGCATATTAGGCGATACCTCCGTACACGCCTTTACCGAAGCGGGGGCTGCCATCAATTTCATGATCGGATTGATGGTTACTGTCTTCACGCTGCTGCCTTTGTTCCTGCTACTGTACAGAAGCAAGCAGTTGCCTTCCATCAGAAAAGAGGAGGCTACCGGATCCAGGGAATTCTGGATGTTCATGGGCTCCCTGGTACTTTTCCTGTCGGCCCTTTTCATCATCATCATCACCTCCATTCCTGTTTTCAATAAAACGCCTTTGCTGAATGATTTGATCGTGAAAATTCACGGTGGCTCACTGGCTCTGCCCGAAGACCCGGAGTTCCTGTATAACAAAGTGATGATCATGGTATCCATTTTCATAGGACTGATGTCGGCCACCGGGCAATATTTCAAGTATAAACAAACCGAAACCGCCTATTTTCTAAGAAAGATCGGCTTCCCTGCCCTGGTATCAATGATTCTTTCTGCGACTTTGCTTTTACTGTACCCGCTGAATTATTTCAAACACGGTATCGGTTTTCTTTCTGCCATTTACGCAGGATATGTTTGCATGATTTTCGCTTTCGTCACCAATGCAGGATACATATTCAATGTGCTGAAGGGTAACATGAGGCTGGCAGGAGGATCTATCAGCCATGCGGGATTTGCGCTGATGATTGCAGGCATCATCCTTTCCTCCTCCAATAAGCAGGTAATCAGTGACAGTACAGTAAATGGCATCAATCTTGCAGCAGGCACCGACCCGATGACCCGAAAAACGGATGATCCGAGAGAAAACCTGACGCTGATCAGGCAAGTTCCTGCAAGCATGGGCGACTATTCCGTCCTTTACACAGGAGACTCTTCAGGTCATGAAAAAGGAAGGAAGTTCTATTCACTGATTTTTGAAAACAAGCTGGATGGGAAAGAAAAACCCTTCGTGTTAAAACCGGATGTTTATCTCATGAAGGACAACAACATGAGCAGTAATCCGGATATCAAGAGCTACCTGACCAAGGACATTTTCACCTATGTTTCCTTCGCTCTCAACGAAACAAGTGAAGAGGACACTACTCAGTTTAGAACCGTGGAACTTGCAGAAGGGGATACCGCCTATTACAGCAACGGATTCATCAAACTGTTGTCGGTAATGAAAAATCCCAGAAACGAAAGATTTCAATACCGCGAAAACGACATGGCATTGGTAGCGAAACTGAAAATACTGACCAAGGATAACAAGGAATATGATGCCTACCCTGCCATCGAAGTTGATTCATTGGGAATTTTGCAGCGGGACGACACCGTTTATGCGCAAAACATGTTCCTTAAATTTTCCGGAGTCACTCAGGATAGGAAGATTAAACTCGGCATCAAAGAATCCGATAAATTCATTGACTTTGTCACGGTCAAGACCTATCTGTTCCCCTACATCAATCTGGTCTGGCTAGGCCTTATCTTACTGGCGATGGGATTTTGCATAAGCATGCTTAACAGAGCCGGCATTCGCGGGAAAGCCGCCTTGGTCTGCCTGATTCTGGTCACGATAAGTGTCTCCTATATGTTCCTGATTGCCAATTCCTGATTAGGGCAGTGGGTATTTCATTTTGTAATTAACAATTTCGCGTAAACATTTTTTCGAATTTTTTGTAATTTAGGTACATGTCTCTCCGAATTCTCATTTTGACTGCGACAATTGCCTGCATCGGTCTGCACGCATCCGCGCAATACGGAGTGAAGGATACTATTTTACATGAAGCGGTAATATACCGCGGAGACACTATTGAGGCAAGGACGCTGGAAAATCTCTACATATATTCCTTCATGACGGAAGAACAGCGCAAAGCAAGGGCCAAATACGATCGTCTTCGGAATGCCGTATATGTCACCTACCCTTATGCGAGGCGAGCCGGTGTGATCCTCAATGACATCAATCAAAAATTGATTTCGGTAAGTAAAAAGTCGGAACGTAAAAAGATCATTCACAGCAGGGAAAAGGAGCTCAGGAAGGAATTCACCGAGCCGCTTGTGAATTTATCGGTTTATCAGGGAAAAGTCCTGATGAAACTGATCAACCGGGAAACCGGTAACAATTGCTATGAAATCATCAAGGAATATAAGGGAGGCCTGACGGCCAGACTTTATCAGACGGTGGCCTTTTTCTTCAACAGCAGCCTTAAACAGCCTTATAACTCAGGAAATGGAGATGATGCCATCATCGAAAAGTTGGTCTTAGAGGTACAGCGAATGTACGGGTACCCCGACATCAGAAAAAGCTGATTTTTTGCTAACACCTGTTAATAAGCGCCTTATATCAAGGTTGCAAGCCTTACTTCCTCTTAAATATTTGACTTTCATGCGTTATCTTGCAAGGCAATGAGTACTGCCCTGAAACTTGATGTACTGGCATTTGGCGCCCACCCCGACGATGTGGAGCTGGGTTGCGCCGGCACCTTACTGGTAGAGTCCATGCGGGGCAAGAAAACAGGTATCATCGACCTCACCTCCGGTGAACTGGGTACAAGGGGGAATGCAGCATTGAGAGCAGAGGAATCCAGCCAGGCGGCAGAAATACTTGGTTTGTCGGCCAGAGAAAATTTAGGACTGGCTGATGGATTTTTCAGGATTGATGAGTCTAGCCAAAGAAAAGTGATACAAGCCATCAGGAAATATCAACCCGATATCATTTTGTGCAACGCACCGAGTGATCGCCATCCTGACCATGGCAGAGCCGCCACTTTGGTGTCAGAGTCGGCCTTTCTTTCAGGACTGAGTAAAATTGAAACGGAGGAAGAGGGAAAATCACAAAATGCTTGGAGGCCGAGGTACGTTTTCCATTATGTGCAGGATCGCTATCTGCAACCTGATTTTTTAGTAGATATCACGAATTGCTTTGATAAAAAGATGGAATCCATCAAGGCTTTCGAATCGCAATTTTATCAGGAAGGAATCACAGGCCCGCAAACCTATATCTCCACTCCCGGCTTTATGGAGAATATCGTTAACAGGCTAAAGCTTTTCGGCAAGATTATCGGGGTAGAATATGCGGAGGGATTTCTCACTGAAAAAAAAATCGGCATCCGCAATTTTGACGCCCTTATTCAAAATCAAACATAGTAAAATCATACAATGATCACTCCCAAGTTCAGGAACAACACACAAACCCAATTTTACAACTCTCTGAAGGAGCGTATCAATGATTATTTCAAAGAGAACAGGATAGAGAGAACAGGTAATTTCCATTTATATTCCAAGGCCATCATACTAGTGACAGCGTACATAGCGGTCTATGTGCACCTTGTATTTTTCACACCTCCGGCCCTCTGGGCTGTGGCGGAGTGTCTGCTCATGGGAATTCTCACCTCATCCATAGGATTCAATGTCATGCACGACGGCGCCCACGGCAGCTTCAGCAGACATTCCTTTTTCAATGAATTGGCCGCATTAACGGCCAATATGTTGGGAGCCAGCAGCATCATGTGGAAAAACAAGCACAATATCATTCATCATACCTACACCAATATCGATGGAGTGGATGATGATATTGAAATCAAGCCTTTGCTTAGAATGTGCCCTACTCAAAAGAAGCGTGCCATCCATCGCTTTCAGCATGTCTATGTATGGTTCCTGTATTCTCTGCTCTTGCTTTTCTGGCTTTTCTTCACCGATTACAAGAAATACTTCAGCCAGAAAGTTGGGAATATTCCCCTCAAGAAAATGAGCATCGGCAATCATATCGCTTTCTGGGTCGCCAAAATCGGCTATGCCTTCATGATGATAGCGCTGCCCATCTATCTACTCGGGTTTACCAGCTGGTTGATAGGCTTTCTGATACTGACCCTTTCCTCAGGACTGATTCTGAGCATCGTTTTCCAGTTGGCTCATACAGTTGAGGAGACAGCCTTCCCCGTTCCTGATAATCAGCAACAGATAGAAAATGAATGGGCGATACATCAACTGCAGACCACAGCCAACTTCGCCACTAAAAACAAGATCATATCCTGGTATGTGGGAGGGCTGAATTTCCAAATCGAGCATCATCTGTTCCCGAAGATTTCCCATGTGCACTACCCTGCCATCAGTAAAATCATCAGGGAAACCTGCAAGGAATTCCAGCTGAATTATATCGAGCATCCTAAAATGATACAGGCCATTGCCTCTCATACTTCCTATCTGAAAAGAATGGGAACCGCTTTTTGATCAAGGGTATTCCTTATCTGCCTTGAAGCCGGTCAGTTTGCCGCTTCGATAAATGTTAAGTTGTCTCTTATATTCCCTTTTATTTCGGGAGGTAAGATCAGGATCGTCCAAACCTAACAGTTCGGGCTTCCCCGCATTCACCCAGGCAGTATACCAGAAATCAGCGAGGCATTTCACTGATTTGCGCATCTGGCGCTCTACCATGTTGTTCATGCTTTCGTGAAACCTCTTTGTGTATTCAACGGAAAAGACATTTTTTCCAAACATGTTCTTGATCGGTTTCCCTTCCGGGTCCCTGCTAAAAAGAGTCTCCTCCGTAAATCCGGCCCTCACTTGCTTCTCTGTATTGAGCATATCATCTGCCAGCGCATGTGACTCACGGATAACAGACCAGGTAGCCTTTTGGACATTGTCGACATAAATGGCCTCACCAACATTGAAATTGTAATGTTTGCCATAATATTCCGGCAACTGGGCCTCCCAGCAACTGTGGATACCACGTTGACCGGTTTTTTGCCCATCATAATTCGAAGAGGTATGCAGTGGCATGTGGGCATCGCCAATATAGTGTCCGAGGTCGGCCGCAAGGAAGAGGATTTCGTTTCTGCGATTCTTTTTCATCGCTTCCGTGAGCTTTGTCATCATCTCCTGGATATGCCAGGGAAGACTTCCATAGGCCTTCAAGGTTTTGTTATCATACCTCAACTTGGCCGCCTCAGGGCTCAATGGCAGGCTGTCAAAGGGCAACCCGAAATCTTCCACATCTATAAAATGCCTCGGACCCTCTGCCTCGTCATTCAGACTGTATTTCCTGAGGTCCGGAATTGTGGAAGACTCCGTGATGAAGTCGATATGGTTGAAAAAGAAAACCCGCATTTCCTCCGGAAGAGCAAATACGGCAGCCCGGTTGATATGCTGATGTCCCCACATACCCCAGCCCAGCAATACGGAGGTGCCGACGGAAATCAGTAAAAAGGTCAGAATGAATTTTGACTTCATACTTATAAAGATAAAGAATTGGCAGAAGCCTACGCTTCGGGAAAGGTTGGGCCGGGGTTAGCTTAGGAATGTTATTTTTGCAGTATGAGTGAAGAAAAAAGCCTGAATTTCCTAGAAGAGATCATAGAGGCCGATCTGGCCTCCGGAAAATATGAATCCATCGTTACCAGGTTCCCTCCGGAACCTAACGGCTATCTTCATATGGGGCACGCCACAAGTATCTGTCTCAACTTCGGACTTACCCGCAAATATCCCGGATATACGAATTTGAGATTTGATGATACCAACCCTGTTACGGAGGATACAGAATATGTGGAAAGCATCAAGCAGGATATCAAATGGCTGGGATTTGAGTGGAAAAACGAATACTATGCGTCTGATTATTTTGATACTTTATTCGAATATGCCTGCGACCTGATCAGAAAGGGACTTGCCTATGTGGATGATTTGAGCGCCGAACAAATCGCAGCATTGAAAGGCACACCGACGGAGCCGGGAAAGGACAGCCCCTATCGCAACCGATCGGCGGAGGAGAATATGGATCTTTTTCTGCGTATGAAAAACGGTGAGTTCCAGGATGGCAGCAGAACACTCAGAGCCAAAATAGAAATGGGACACAGCAATATGCTGATGAGGGATCCCATCCTTTACAGGATAAAGCATGCCCACCATCACCGCACAGGGGACAAATGGTGCATCTACCCCATGTATGATTTCGCGCATGGCCAATCCGATTCACTGGAAAAAATCACACACAGCATCTGCACGCTGGAATTTGTTCCCCACAGGGAATTGTATGACTGGCTGATTCAACAGCTCGGGATATTTCCTTCACATCAATATGAATTCGCACGGCGCAATCTGACTTATACGGTCATGAGTAAACGCAGGCTATTGCAGTTGGTCAACGAAAAGCATGTAGACGGTTGGGATGACCCGCGCATGCCTACTATCAGCGGAATGCGGAGACGAGGATACTCCCCGGCCAGCATCAGAGAGTTCTGCGACCGCATCGGAGTGGCCAAAAGGGAAAATCTTGCCGATATCAGTCTGTTGGAATTCTGCGTAAGGGAAGACCTGAACAAGACAGCCCTCAGGAGAATGGTGGTATTTGATCCGGTAAAACTGATCATTGACAATTATCCCGAAGGCAAGACTGAAATGCTGCCTATTGAAGACGTGGTTGCTGAAACTTCCCAGAAACGAGAAGTGAGCTTCAGCAGAGAGATTTTCATCGAGGAGGCTGATTTCATGGAAAACCCTCCCAAGAAATATTTCAGATTGTTCCCCGGAGGAATCGTCCGGCTCAAAGGCGCCTATATCATCAAATGTGAATCCGTTGAAAAGGATAATGAGGGAAAGGTAATAGCCATCAGGTGCACGTATTATCCTGAGAGTAAAAGCGGACATGACAGCTCCGGCTTACAGCCTAAAGGCACTATTCACTGGGTCAACGCAGCGGATATGAGAGAGGTAGAGGTCAGAGAGTACGATCGCCTTTTCAAAGTGGAAGACCCTTCCTCCGCCGAAGGTGACTTCAAAGATCATATCAACCCTGATTCATTAAGAATCGTGAAGGGATACGCGGAAGCCTGCATTTTGGAATCCGGGCCTAAGGACCGATTTCAATTTCTCAGGAAGGGTTATTACTGCCTTGACAAACACAGTCGCCCCGAAATGCCGGTATTTAACCGCACGGTAACCTTAAAAGACAGCTGGGAAAAGCAAAGTAAATAGCAAGAAATCAAAAAAGGAAAGTCGCCATCAACCGGACACCTGATCATTCATGAG